>WNGI01003865.1_pt1 | contig 14036 bp, 7 predicted proteins | sample 5400621 | NCBI WGS metagenome assembly WNGI01 (sample SAMN13153374, study PRJNA577476) | soil metagenome | isolation source: 20 cm soil or saprolite under Garry oak tree replicate 1 | place: USA:California | collected 2016-06-15
AGGAAGTTGACGAAGGCGAGGGGGGAGAGATGGCCGGAAGGTTCTCCGCGCGGGCGGCTACCGCGATGCGGAGAGGCCTCGCCCTGGTAGCCGAAACCGGAGCCGAGCGTGCGCGCGACATGATCGAGCGGGTTTGCGACGTAGTCGCGATAATAACCCTGGCTTTCGCCGGTCAGCAGCACGTGCCAGGCGTGATGATAGTCGTCGTTCCACTGCGCGCGGTAATGGCCTTGCGGCGGGTCGGTCTGCGGGTCGAGCAGGCTCGCCGCATTGTTGTCGTTCTCGAGCACGAGATGAATCTGGCGTCCGCTTTGCGCCGCGAGCCGGCCGACCGCTACGCTTAGCTCATGCAGCAGCGATGGCTCGCCCGGCGTGACAAGGGCGTGGACGGCATCGAGCCGTAGACCGTCGAAACGGTAATGCCGCAGCCAGTGCAATGCATTCTCGATCGCGAAGGCGCGCACTTGCGGCACGCGGTAGTCGATCGCATTGCCCCATGGGGTGTGCGCCGATGTAAAGAAAGACGGCGCGTAGCGGCCAACGAAATTTCCCTCCGGGCCGAAGTGATTGTAGACGACGTCGAGAAAGACCATCAGCCCACGCACATGCGCGGCATCGACCAGCGCCTTGAGATCGTCCGGGCGGCCATAGCTGCTGTCGGGAGCATACAGCAGCACGCCGTCATAGCCCCAATTGCGCCGCCCGGCGAAGTCGGCGAGCGGCATCAGCTCGATCGCGGTGAGGCCGGTGTCGGTGACGTGATCGAGCTTGTCTACGGCGGCGCGAAAGCTCCCGTCCGGTGTGAAAGCGCCGACGTGGAACTCGAGGTCCAAAGACATCCTGCGGCTGGAAGTGCGACGCCGGGTCCGGCACTTCGAGCTCGCCGTCGATGCGGAATTTGTAGAGCGTGCCGGCGCCTGCGCCGGCAATCGTCGCCTCGTACCAACCCGTACCCATGGCTTGCATCGGATAGTCGCGATCGAGCACGAGGTCCACCCGCCGCGCCGCCGGCGCCCAGAGCCGAAACGTCACACCGGCGGACGTGAGATGAGGGCCGAATTGCACGGCACCCGTCATATCTCGCCCGAGAACACCAGGATCGAGCGCGGTGGCACTACAACGGAAGTTCCCGAAGCGTGCTCCCTGCCAGCTTCGATGCGATTCACGGTATCGAGCACTGGCAGCCAGCGGCTGTACTCAGCGATTTTTGGAAACGTGGCTTCGATCGTTTCTGCGGCTGCATTGAGGACGATAAATAGCGCCGGCTGCGCTGGCTGGAGCGGCCCCAGCATATAGGCGAGGAAGCGGCCGTCCGGAAAATTCCAGTCCGTTTCGGTCATCTCCGCGGCTTGCGGAGTGAGCCACAAGACGCCGAACGAGCCGTCGGCCCGGCGGCCTTCAACCCAGCGCCGTGACCGCAGCTGCGGATAGGCGCGCCGCAGGCTGGCGAGCTGCGCGATCAATTCAGTCATATCCTCGCCCTGACGGCCGAGGCCCGACCAATCCACCCATCCAATCGGATTGTCCTGGCAATAGGCATTGTTGTTGCCGCCCTGGCTATTTCCCACTTCGTCGCCGGCCAAAACCAGCGGAACGCCCTGCGCGAGCAGCAGGCAGGCAAGTTGATTGCGCCGCAGTTGGCGCCTGAGCGCGACGATGGCGGGATCGTCGGTGGGACCTTCGACGCCGCAATTGGTGCTGGCATCGTCGTCGCTGCCGTCACGGTTGTCCTCGCCGTTCGCCTCGTTGTGCTTATTGGCGTAGCTCACCAAGTCGGCGAGGGTGAAACCATCATGCACGGTGACATGGTTGATGCTGCTGCGCGGACCGCGACCGTGGTGATTGAACAGGTCGGCCGAGCCGGTCATTCGGCCGCTGACCTCGCCGATCAGACTTCCTTGACCGGCCCAGTAACGTCGCAGCGTCTGACGGTAGCGATCGTTCCATTCGGACCATCCGGTCGGAAACGCGCCGACCTGATAGCCGCCCGGGCCGATGTCCCACGGTTCGGCGATCAGCTTCGCTTCGGCGAGCATCGGATCCTGCCGGACCGCGGCGAAGAACGCCGCACCGCCATCAAAGCCGTCAGGACTGCGCGCAAGCGTGGTCGCAAGATCGAAGCGGAAGCCGTCGACGTGGCAGACCTCGACCCAATAGCGCAGCGAGTCCATGACAAGCTGGAGAACACGCGGATGGGTGAGGTTGAGCGAGTTGCCGCAGCCGGTGAAGTTATCGTAATAGCGCGGCTGGTTCGGCAGAAGCCAATAGTAGGACGTGTTATCGATGCCGCGGAAGCTCAATGTCGGCCCGAGATGATTGCCTTCCGCCGTATGGTTGTAAACCACATCGAGAATGATCTCGATGCCTGCATCGTGCAGGCGCGACACCGTCGAGCGAAACGCGTCCAGCGGATTGTCAGGCGCATAACGCGGCTCCGGCGCAAAAAAACCGATCGTGTTGTAGCCCCAGTAGTTGCTCAGGCCGCGAAGCACCAGATTGCGGTCGTCAACGAAGGCATGGATCGGAAGAAGCTCGATGGCGGTCACACCAAGCCGCTTGAGATGATCGATGATGGCCGGTGTCCCGAGTGCACGGAACGTTCCGCGTAACGCGGGCGGCACGTCCTCGCGCTGTTGCGTGAGACCTTTGACGTGAGCCTCGTAGATGATGGTGTCCTCCCATGGAACGTCCGGCCGGCGGTCCGCGCCCCAGGTGAAGGCCTCGTCGAGCACGACCGACTTGGGCATTCCGCGCGCATTGTCGCGACGGTCGAACGAGAGGTCGGCGCGCGCGTGACCGGTGCGATAGCCGAAATGCGCATCGCTCCAGACCAGCCGGCCGGCGAGCTTCTTGGCATAAGGGTCGATCAGGAGCTTGTGCGCGTTGAATCGCAAACCCCGTTCGGGCTCATACGGTCCGTGCACACGGTAGCCATAGAGCTGGCCGGGGACCACGTCGGCGAGGTAGCCATGCCAGACGTCTTCCGTGCGCTCCGGCAATGCCAGGCGCTCAAGCTCGCGGCGGCCCTGGCTGTCGAACAGGCAGAGCTCGACCTTGGCGGCATTGGCGGAAAATAGCGCGAAATTGGTGCCGCGGCCGTCCCAGGTCGCCCCCAGCGGATGCGGGGCGCCAGCCGAGAGGCGGGCTCTAGCGCTCGAGGACGAGAAAAATTGCAGCAAGCGGTGGAATGACAAGGCTGACCTCGGGGACGGCTCCTCCCTGCAACGTGTTCACGCCCCCGGCGTTCCCCATGTCCGAGCCGCCATAACAGGCGGCATCGGTATTGAGCACCTCGCGCCAGAAGCCGGCGAACGGCACCTTGATCCGGTAGTCGCGCTGGACTTCCGGCGTGAAGTTCACCACCACCAGGCAGCGCTCCTGCACGTCGCGGCCTTTTCGTAGCCAGGCAAAGATGCTGCGGTCGGCGTCGTGCATCACCAGCCATTCGAAGCCGGCAGCCTCGCAATCCAATGCGTGCAGCGCGGGCAGCGCCCGGTAGAGCTTGTTGAGGTCGCGCACCAGGGAATGAATGCCGGCATGAAGCGGCTGTTCGAGGAGATGCCAATCGAGCGAATGGTCGTGCCGCCATTCGTGCTCCTGCGCAAACTCGGCGCCCATGAACAGGAGTTTTTTGCCTGGATGGCCGAACATGAAGCCGTAGTAGGCGCGCAGGTTGGCGAACCGTTGCCAGGTGTCCCCGGGCATCCGCGCCAGGAGCGAGCGCTTACCGTGGACGACCTCGTCGTGGGACAGCGGCAGAATGAAATTTTCGAAGAAGGCGTAGTGCAGCCCGAACAGGATCTGGCCGTGATGATGGCGGCGGTAAAGCGGGTCCTTGCCGATATAATCGAGGGTGTCGTGCATCCATCCCATGTTCCATTTGTAACCGAAGCCAAGGCCGCCCGCGTCGACCGGCCGTGACACCATCGGCCAGGCGGTGGATTCTTCCGCTGCCGTGGTGGCATGCGGATAGCGCCCGAACACCTCAGTATTGAAACGGCGTAGGAATGCGATGGCCTCGAGGTTTTCGCGGCCGCCGAACCGGTTCGGGATCCAGCCTCCCACCGGCCGGCTGTAGTCGAGATAGAGCATCGAGGCGACCGCATCGACGCGCAGTCCGTCGATGCCGTAGCGATCGAGCCAGAACAGCCCGTTCGCCAGCAGGACATTGGGCACTTCCGTGCGCCCGTAGTTGTAGATGAGGGTATCCCAGTCGAGGTGGCGGCCCTGTTTGGGATTGGCATGCTCGTAGAGCGCGGTGCCATCGAAATGGGCTAGGCCGTGCGGATCGTCGGGAAAATGCCCCGGAACCCAATCGAGCAGTACCGCCAGACCGGCGCGATGGCAGGCATCGACCAGCGCCGCAAAATCGGTGGGACTGCCGAACCGGCTGGTGGGTGCAAACAATCCAGTCGGCTGATAGCCCCATGAGCCGTCGAACGGATGCTCGCTCACCGGCAAGAATTCCACATGGGTGAATCCGAGATCGCGCACATAGGCGGGAAGCTCGGCCGCGAGCTCGCGATAGGTGAGCCAACGCCCCCCCTCCAGCGCGTTGCGCCGCCAGGAGCCCAAGTGCACCTCGTAGATGGAGATCGGAGCGTCACGCGCATTGGCGCGCGGTGGCCCGGGCTGCGGACGCGGCACGGTCTCCATATCCACCACGATCGAGGCGGTCTGCGGCCTGACTTCGGCCGCGAACGCGACCGGGTCGGATTTGAGCGGCACCATCTGGCCGTCGGCGGCGATGATCTCGTATTTGTAGTGGTCGCCGGCGCGGACGCCGGGCACAAAAATTTCCCAATAGCCGTTGCCGCGCACGCGCATGGCATGGCGTCGCCCGTCCCAGAAGTTGAAGTCGCCGACCACGCTGACGCGCCGGGCATTCGGTGCGAATACGGCAAATGCCACTCCCGCGACGCCCTCCATGACCATCGGATGGGCACCGAGCTTGTCATAAAGCTGGAGATGATTGCCTTCGCCCAGCAGATAGAGGTCGAAATCGGACAGCACAGGCGGGAAACGGTAGGCGTCTTCGAACTCCACAGCGCGGCTTCCGAAGCGCGCACGCAGGCGGTAATGCGAGGAGTGGCCATTCAGGTTTCCGGCGAACAGGCCGGCGTCATGGATGCGGTGCAATTCATTGCAATGGCCTTGCTCGTCGATCGCGACCACTTCTTCTGCGTCGGGTAGGAAGACCCGGACCACCGGCTTTTCGCCTTCCACATGGAAGCCAAGATAATGAAACGGGTCGGAATGACGGCCCTCGATCACGGCGAATGCTTCCGGCGAAAGCGAATTCACGACACGAGTTCCTCCGTGCGGGACAGCACTCGCAATGTACCGGCAAGCGGAACGCGCAGCCAGTCCGGTCGATGCGCAAGCTCGTACTCGATTTCATAGAACGCCTTTTCCAACAGGAAGAAATCGAGCAGCGCGTCGGCTTCCGCGCGCGTTTCCGGCCAAAGCCTAGGATCGGTCAGGTGCTCGTGATAGGCGCTGAGAACCGAACTCACCGCACGATCCCGCCAGTCGTCGAGCGCCTGTACGATCTTGCCGTGTTCGTGGGGCGCGGACTTCAGCGCACGGTCGAGCGCCGTGGTCGCTGAATAGTCGATCGAGCGGAGCAGGCCGGCCATGTCGCGCGCCGCCGGCGCCTTGCGGCGGCGCTCCTGCAGGCTGCGGCGCGGCTCGCCTTCAAAGTCGATGATGAAAACGTCGTCCTTGACCATCAGCATCTGGCCCAGATGGAAGTCGCCGTGATGACGGATTTTGTGCGTTTCGATCTGCTTTGGTAACAGACCTTTCACGCGCACGGGCAGCGAAGCGCGTGCTGCGAGCAGCGCATCGACGGCGGGGAGATCCCGCTCGCGAAGCTTCGATCTTCGTCGTTTCAGCTCATCCAGAGCGCGCTCTGCACGCTGCAGGAGCTGGTCTGTCCATTGTCGTAAATCCTCCGATGTGATTGGCTCCGGTGCGAATTCCGGAATATCGTCGCGACTGGCGAGGGCGATCTGCATTTCAGCGATCCGGCGTCCGATCTGCCGGATGCGATTGAGATAGGCAGCCTGCTCTTCGTTCTCCTCGGTGGGCTCGGTAGTCAGCAGACGCTGGTCTTCGACATAGCGGTCGAGATACGCGCTTGTTACGGACCACGCGTCGCCCTGGTTCTCGATAAAGCGGTGAATGACAGACGCGGCGGCGCGCTCCTCGCCGTTGACCCATTCGACCGTGCCGAGGAGCGGCGGGGTGTTGGGGAAACCAATCGTCGTCGTCAGGAAACGGCCGATTTCGATTTCCGGATTGATCCCGGGCTCCAGGCGGCGGAAGAGTTTGACCACGCAATCGGTCCCAACCAGGACCGAGGTATTGGACTGCTCGGTGTCGACCGCGCGCACGTTTTTGATTTCCTCGGGAATGGCAATATCGCCGACGGGCTTGAATTCAAGCCGCTCGCCAGCTCCCGCTTCGAGCACCGCCGACTCCTGTAATCTTTGCAGGATGGCAGCGACAAACTCGGCACCCGAAGCGGCATCGAGCAGGGTGCCTTCCTGGGCGCTGCGGCGAACGGCACAAAGCGCATTCGGATTGTGCCTTTCGCGGTCGAACCGCGCCCATTCGATGGTGAGCGGCAGCAGATAGCGGCCCGCTTTGCGCCTGCCCTTGGTCTCGACCAGGGCGAGATCGATCTCGGTATCGCGGCTCAGCGGGACGGTCGATGCGATGTGCGCAGTGGGGCTGGTGCTGCCTCGTTCCGGGAACCAGCGGCGTGTGGCGAGGAATGCCGGCAAGACATCGCGTTCCAGCACCGTCCTGGAGCGGCCTTGCCAGAGCGAGGCCAGGCCCTTGCCCACGACCAGGGTCTCGAATTCCGTCGGGGGGACGTGCGGCTTGTCCTCGGCCGCAGTGGTACGCTCGCAGAGCTGGAACCAGAAGAATCCATACGGCGCCAGCGTGACGACATAAGGATCCTTGCCGATCGGCGGAAATTCTTTCCGGCCGAGCATTTCGAGCGGTACTCGCCCCTGCCACGGCGAAAGATCGATCTCGGCGGCCTGCGCCGAACGCGACAGGTTGGCGATGCAGAGCAGGGCCTCGTTCTGGTACCGGCGCACATAGACCAGCACCGCGCGATTCGCGGGCCGAATGAACGTCAGCGTTCCTCGACCGAATACACTGCTCGATTTGCGCACCGAAATGAGCCGCTTGGTCCAGCTCAACAGCGAGTTCAGGCTGCGCGACTGCGCTTCGACGTTGACCGCCTCGTAGCCGTAGACCGGATCCATGTTGATGGGAGCGTACAGCCGCGCCGGATCGCAGCGGGAGAAGCCGCCGTTGCGGTCCGAGGTCCATTGCATCGGCGTGCGCACGCCGTTGCGGTCGCCGAGATAGATATTGTCGCCCATGCCGATCTCATCGCCGTAATAGATGATGGGCGTGCCGGGAAACGACAACAGCAGCGAATTCATCAGCTCCATCTTGCGGCGGTCATTATCCATGAGCGGGGCGAGCCGGCGCCGGATGCCGAGATTGATGCGGGCGCGCGGGTCGTTGGCGTAGGTCGACCACAGATAATCCCGCTCGACGTCGGTCACCATTTCGAGCGTCAGTTCGTCGTGATTGCGCAGGAACAGCGCCCATTGGCAATTCTCCGGAATATCCGGGGTCTGCCGCAGGATGTCGGCGATCGGGAAGCGGTCCTCCTGGGCGATTGCCATGTAGATGCGGGGCATCAACGGGAAATGATACGCCATGTGACACTCGTCGCCCTCGCCGAAATAAGCGCTGACGTCTTCGGGCCACTGGTTGGCTTCTGCGAGCAGGAGCTTGTCAGGCGCATAGCGATCGAGCTCGGCCCGGATCTTGCGGATGACCGCGTGGGTCTCGGGAAGATTCTCGTTGCTCGTGCCCTCGCGCTCGCAAAGATAAGGAATGGCGTCGAGGCGGAATCCGTCGACACCGAGATCGAGCCAGCGCCGCATCGCCTGGATCATGGCGACGAGGACACGCGGATTGTCGTAGTTGAGGTCCGGCTGATGAGAGAAAAAACGATGCCAATAATAGGCCCCTGCCATCGGGTCCCAGGCCCAGTTGGATTTTTCGGTGTCGTTGAAGATCACCCGGGTGCCGGCGTAGCGCTGATCGGTGTCGCTCCAGACGTACCAGTTGCGCGCGTCCGATGCTGGCTTGCTTCGCCGCGCGCGCTGAAACCAGGGATGCTGATCGGAGGTATGATTGATGACCAATTCAGTGATGACGCGCAACTTGCGCCGCTTGGCCTCCACCAGGAAACGGCGGAAATCCTGCATGGTGCCGAAATCGGGATTGATGCTGCGATAATCGGCGATGTCATAGCCATCGTCGCGTTGCGGCGAAGGATAGAACGGCAACAGCCATAGTGCCGTCACGCCGAGATCCTGCAGATAATCGAGCTTTTGCGTGAGGCCCGCGAAATCGCCGATGCCGTCGTGATTGCTGTCGGCGAAGGCCTTGACATGAAGTTGATAGATGATGGCGTCCTTGAACCACAGCTCGCCGGCGCCGAGCGCGGGAATGCCTTTGATGTCGGCCAGCACGTTCATCCGGGCCTCCATCACGTCAGGCAACGAAAGAGCAGCGCCGGGTCCCGGTCCGGCGCGATCCGCAGTCGCACGCCGCCCCATTCGATGGTATGGCGTGTGCCGGTGGTCAGGTTTTCGATTTCGCGCACGCGCTGGCGCGCGCCCGGCGGGCCGATCTCGATATCGCCGAAGTGGAACCAGAATTCGTGCGGTCCCGAATTGGATAGCGCAATGGCGACCGCAACTGCGTCGTCACCGGCCTCCGCCTCCTTGACGAATCCGATGACTTCTGCGTCGTCGACCTGCGCAAAGCGCAGGCGGTTGGTCTGCTGCAATGCCGGGTGGCTGCGGCGCAGCCAGTTCAAATGGCCGATATAGCCCTTGATGTTTCCCGGCTTGTCCCAGTCGCGCACCTTCACTTCGTATTTCTCGGAATCGAGATATTCCTCCCGGCCGGCAATGGCTTCGTGTTCGAGCAGCTCGAATCCATTATAGATGCCGTAGTTGCCTGACAGCGTCGCGGCCAGCGCCACCCGCGCCTTGAAGATCCAGGGTTCGCCGGACTGAAGGTGGAACGGCAGGATGTCGGGCGTATTGGTGAAGAAGTTCGGCCGAAAATATTCGCGCTCGGGGTAACCCGTGATCTCGCTGAGATAGGCCTGCAGCTCCTCCTTCTCGGTGCGCCAGGTGAAATAGGTATAGGATTGGGTGAAGCCGAGCTTCGCCAGGGCCTTCATGACTTTTGGCCGCGTGAACGCTTCTGCCAGGAAGATCACGGCCGGCTCGACCGTCTGAATTTCACGGATCAGCCACTCCCAGAACGGAAACGGCTTGGTATGCGGGTTGTCGACCCGGAAGATACGCACGCCCTGCTCGACCCAGAACAGCACGACGTCGCGCAGGGCCGTCCACAAACCCATGCTGTCGCTACCGTAGAAATCAGGATTGACAATGTCCTCGTACTTCTTGGGCGGGTTCTCGGCATATTGGATCGAGCCGTCGGGCCGCCACTTGAACCATTCGGGATGCTGCTTGAGCCACGGATGGTCGGGCGAGCACTGCACCGCGAAATCGAGGGCGACTTCCATGCCGTGCGCGGTGCAGGCGCGCACGAAGCGCCGGAAGTCGGCAAGCGTGCCGAGTTCTGGGGGGATCGCGTCATGGCCGCCTTCCGCCGCGCCGATGGCGTAGGGGCTGCCGGGGTCGCCCGGCGCGGCGCGCAGCGCATTGTTGCGACCCTTGCGATTGGTATGTCCGATGGGATGGATAGGCGTGAGATAGACAACATCGAAGCCGAGCCCGGCAATCTCGGGTAAACGCGCGATGCAATCGTCGAAGGTGCCGTGGCGGCCGGGGACTGTGCCCTGGCTGCGGGGGACCATCTCGTACCAGGCGCCGGCGCGGGCGAGCGGCACGTCGGTATAGAGGGAAAATATCTGACTGCGGGTCAGGTCCGGCCGGAATGCCTTCCTGGCTACGGGGGCGATATCATCTGACAACAGAGCGGTCTCGTCCGCGGTTTCGACGGAAGCGACGCAGGACGGCAGCGCGGCATTCGGCCTCGATCGCCGCAAATCGGCGAGGAGTTGCCAGCCTTCTTGCACCTCAAGCGAAACGTCGAGGCCGGCCTTTTGCTTGGCAATGAGGTCTCTCCGCCAGCTGCCAAAAAGATCCGTCCAAGCCTCGATGGCGTACTGATAAAGGCCCGGATGGGGCGGCACAAATGTCGCAGTCCAACGGTCGTTGTGGTCCAGCCGCATGGCGACGCGCTGCCATCGATCCGCGCGGTCCCGCCGCCAGAGAAGCTCCGCTGCCAATAATGCATGTCCATCTCGAAAGATGTCCGCCCATACCTCCACGGGCTCGCCGGTCACCCGCTTAACGGGAAACCGCCCGGCATCGACCGACGGATAGATATCTTCGATGTAAATCCGCGGAGTCGCGAGATCGGTGGCTGACCGGACTGCTAAGTTCACGTCGAATTTCCGAGTGGATTTGCCCTCAAGAAGGGGAACCCGATCGGTCCCAATGAGGTTCCAAAAGTTCCGTACAGCAAATTTCGCAAAAATTATGCAATTTTCGCGTGGATTTTGCCATTCCTCGCTGCCGCGCGGGGAGGGGCTCGCCATCGTGCAGAGAGTCCGCTTGCGGACTCATGTAGCCGAAAAATTTTTGATTCTTCTGGAACAAGTTGCCCGATGTATAATTGGGAACCTGGGAGTTCCATCGTCCATCTCAATTTGGTGTCTGTGAGGCGTCGATGAGCCAAGCAGTGCAGTTGCAAACTGCGCCGGCGAAGTGGCCGCTTGGGCCCCTTAGTCTCGACGAGGACGCGAATTCGGCTGGTCTGGCCGATATTCTGTTGCGCATCCAGCAGAAGCGCGGGGCATTATACATGCTCGAAACGTCGCGCTACGTGATTGAGAAGTGGGATCTGCGTTCCGATCAACTACGTGCGCAATCAGACGAGACCTTGGCCCTCGTTGCCCGACTCCTCATGCTATGAGCCCTGATGTCCATTCCTTGCTGGCTGAGAGCGGGGATGTCGGCCTTGGTTTCCCGACGGGAGCCTGGCGGCCATCCACGGGTGACGATTCGCGGGGCGAGCGCCTCGCCGGTTCTGCCATGGCCTATGTTCTGGCGGGCGGGCGCGGCAGCCGCCTGCAGGAATTGACCGACCGGCGCTCGAAGCCGGCGGTCCCCTTCGGCGGCAAGTCCCGCATCATCGATTTTACCCTGTCAAACGCGCTCAATTCCGGTATCCGCCATATCGCCGTGGCGACCCAATATAAGAGCCAGAGTCTGATCCGCCACCTGCGCAGCGTCTGGGACTTCGTTTGCGCGGAACGCGATGAGAGCTTCGATATCCTGCCGTCGAGCCAACGCGTGCGCGAGGGCGGCTGGTATGCCGGCACAGCCGATGTCGTCTATCAGAACATCGACATCATCGAGCGATACAAACCTCAGCACGTCCTCATTCTAGCCGGCGACCACGTCTACAAGATGGATTACGAAGCCATGCTCCAGCAGCACGTGGAGCAGGACGCGGATCTGACCGTCGGGTGTCTGGAGGTCTCCGCCGATGAGGCGTCGAATTTCGGGATCATGCAGGCAGATGAAAATGATCGCATCTTGTCCTTCGTCGAAAAACCAAAAAGCCCACCCTTGATGCCCGGCATGCCCAATCGGGCGCTGGCGAGCATGGGGATCTACGTTTTCAATGCCGAATTTCTGTTCGACCAGCTACGCCGCGATGCGGTAGACCCCGATTCGAGCCGGGATTTCGGCAAGGACATCGTCCCCTATGTCGTTCGCCATGGAAAAGCGGTGGCGCATCATTTTTCGCAATCCTGCGTGCGGTCCGACGAGAACTCGGACGCCTATTGGCGCGACGTCGGGACCCTCGATGCTTATTGGGCTGCCAGCCTCGACCTGACCGATGCGGTCCCGCAACTCGACCTGTTTGATGCTCATTGGCCGATCTGGACATTCGCGGAAAAAGGCACGCCGGCAAAGTTCGCCTTTGCTCAGAACAATCGTCGGGGAGAAGCCGTATCGTCGTTGATATCGGCTGGCTGCAGCATTTCGGGCGCAACGGTACGACATTCACTGGTGCTCGCTGGGTGCCGCCTGCAGTCACTTGCGCAGGTGGAAAATTCCGTCTTGCTGCCCGAGGCGAAAGTCGGTCGGAGCGCCAGGCTCAAGAACGTCATCGTGGACCGTGGCGTCAAAATTCCGGCTGGCCTGGTGGTCGGCGAGGAGCCGGAGCTTGACGCCGAACGTTTCCGCCGCACCGGGCGGGGCGTCTGCCTGATTACCCAGCCCATGATCGACAGGCTTGCTTGACAGCGATCGCCGCCGCGGATTTCTCCCGCCCTGAATCCTTCAGGCCGCCTTTCGATTTCTGGCTTTCGGCCGCCGTGCGATTGAATTTTTGTCCTCGCCACAGCATCCCGACCCTCATTGCAACGACTCCGATCGCAGGTCTAAGCTACAGTCTATCGATCCGGTGTCGTCAACAAATCGAAACGCCTGACTGGGCATATGAATCGGGAGGATGCAGATGTCCCTTAAGACTCTCTGCGGTCATTTCACGCTTGGTCTGAGCCTGCTGTTGGGCGCTGCCTGTGCGCAGGCCGCCCAATATCCGAAAGCCTCAGGACGGCACCTGGATCGTAAAAGACTTCCGCTTTCATACCGGCGAGGTCTTGCCCGAATTGAAGTTGCACTACGTGACCGTCGGGGAGCCTACGGGCGAGCCGGTGCTGGTGCTGCACGGGAGCTCGTCCTCCAGCCAGACCATGCTGACCAACGACTTTGCCGGCGAGCTGTTCGGTGCGGGACAGCCGCTCGATGCCGCCAAATATTTCCTCATCATTCCTGACGCGATCGGGTCGGGCAAATCGTCCAGGCCCTCGGATGGATTGCGCATGCGCTTTCCGAAATACCGCTATGAGGACATGGTACGGGCCCAGTACCGGCTGCTCACCGAGCATCTGGGTATTCGCCATCTCAAGCTGGTAATCGGGCAGTCGATGGGGTGCATGCACGCCTGGATGTGGGGCGAGACGTATCCCGACTTCATGAGCGCCTTGGTGCCGATGGCGTGCCAGCCGGCCGCGATGTCGGGGCGCAATTGGATGCTGCGGCGGATGTTCATCGCGTCGATCAAGGCCGATCCGGCCTGGAACAACGGGAACTACACCGAGCAGCCGCCGAGCCTCAAGGTAGCCTCGATCTATTTCAGTGTCGCCACAAGCGGCGGCACGCAACGCTTGCACCATGACGCGCCGACGCGGGCACAGGCGGACCAGGTGGTGGATGCGCGGCTTGCGCAACGGTTTGGCGCCGACGCCAACAATCTCATCTACTCTTATGAGGCGGCACGCGACTACGATCCCTCGCCGCATCTGGACAAGATCAAGGCGCGCGTGCTCGCGCTCAATTCCGCCGACGACGAGCGCAATCCGCCCGAACTCGGCATCCTCGATCGTGAAATCAAACGTATAAAGAACGGCAGCTATTACCTCGTCCCCGCATCAGCCGACACCCGCGGCCACGGGACGACGGGGAATGCGAAGTGGTGGAAGCATCTGCTGCCCGGCTTGTTGAGCGAGCCCGCAATGCCAGGCCAGTGAAGGGTATCAGGGTCAAATCTGGTCCACGCAGGAAGCGCTGAACGGCGACCAGGAGAAGGGCAAAAGCTATGGCACGATCGCGGTTCGTGTTGGTGAGTTTTCTTACGCTGATTCCATTCGTCATCGCGGTGGGGATGCTGCCGGCGCAAAGCCAAGCCCCGAAAGCGGAGCTGTCGGTTGCGCCGAAACCGGGCGAGTGGCGATATTTGAACCATGATCCGCTGAGCACGCGTTACTCGCCGCTCGATCAGATCAACAAGGATAATTTCAAGGATTTGAAGATCGCTTGGCGCTGGAAACCGGCGATCGGGCCGGCGCCGTCGTCGCTGGGAGGGAC
>WNGI01010278.1_pt1 | contig 14033 bp, 8 predicted proteins | sample 5400621 | NCBI WGS metagenome assembly WNGI01 (sample SAMN13153374, study PRJNA577476) | soil metagenome | isolation source: 20 cm soil or saprolite under Garry oak tree replicate 1 | place: USA:California | collected 2016-06-15
ACCCGCCAGATCACCGGGGCGGACCAGTCGCCCACGTAGAGGTTGCCGTCGCGCCCGAAGACCGGGAACCCGGGCATGTCGGTGAACGAGGTGTCCGTACTGGTAGGGATCGTGGCGTAGACCTGTTGCGCACCCGTGCGCGGGTCGACGCGGACGATCCTGCCGTTCATGTCGGCCGCGTAGATACGGCCTTGGGAATCGAGGGCCATTCCCAGGAGACCCATGGTCTGGACCGAGGCCTCCCGGGCCACCTCGATCGGGTTGGACCGGAGTCCTCCGGCCGGCTGGCCGCTGTCGAGGTTGAAGGCCCAGATCTCGTCGCTGGCGTCGAAGGGTCGGTCGAAGTCTGCGTTGGAGGTGTCGACGTACAGGGTGCGGCCGGCCACGGCGAGCCCACCCGGATGCCCGGGATAGGGCAGCGTCGCGAACACCTGGATGTCGCCGATGGGACGTTCCGGCGTTTGGGCCATGGCGGGGGCCGCGGTCACCAGGACGGCGATGGCGATGGCTGTGAGTCGCGCGCTCATGAGGAATCCTCCCTTTCGGGGGCCTCGCCCGTGCGGCAGGCGGCCCCTGACCTGGAGGCGCTAGAAACCGTGTAGCAATCTGCCAGAAGCGCGGGCGCCCCCGCGACGGGAGCGCAGCCGGAGGCGATAGCCGTCAGACGCTCCAGCGCACGGGCTCGTCGGGCACCACGTAGGTGCAGGTCGTGCCGGTCCGAATGTAGCGACGGAGGTGGTCCGCCAGGGCGGGATGCACCCGCGCGATGTGCGTCAGGCTGAAGCGAATGCGCGAGGCGACCGCCTTGCGGGCGCGCTCGATCGGACTGCCGGCCCGCCGACCCCGGCCGCCGAGGCCAAAGGCAGACGCCAGCTCCCCGGCGATGAAGTCGAGCTCGGCACGCGCGCGCGCCACGCGTCCCTCGTCGTTGCAGCGCTCGGCGTCGTCCAGCTCGCGGTGCAGATCCGCCAGCCGCTCGCGGTAGTCCGCCCGTGCCCGGCGGTCGAGGACGGCATCTCCGGAAACGTCTCGGGATACCCGGAGCCCCTGGGCGACCAGCTCCGCGGCAGGGCCGCTGCGCGGGTCGGGCGGCGCGCTCGCCGAGGCGGCGATCAGGTCCGCGACGTGGATCTCCTTGCCGGGATTGGCGAGCAGGATCGCGATGTCGCCGAGGCCCTTGCCGTGCCGCAAGCGGACGGCCTTACCGGCGTAGGCGACGGTCCAGAAGTCGCCCTCGTGGCGAAACACCGCATCGCCATCGGCCGGTTCCTGGCCGCCGACCGTCGCCGCGGCCTCCAGACCGAGCCCGCGCATCTTTGCCACCAGCCCATCCATCCCGAGCTCCCGCGCGGTTGCGAGCGCGCTCGCGAGGAGCGCCGTCGCCTCTGAACTCCGCGCGCCAGCATCGCAAGTGAGGAGCAGGCGCGCATGGCTGAGCTGGGTCCACGCGAGGAAGGGTCGCGCGCCGATGCGCTCGTGGACCTTCGCCGCGTCCTCGAAGTGCCGCGTCGCCTCTGCGACGCGGCCGAGCGCCGAGGCCAGCAGCCCCAGGTAGGACGAGATCGACCCCCAGCACGCGAGGCCCGCACCCACGATGCCGAGGCGATCGGCGTAAGGCAGCAGCAGCTCGTAGAGCCGCGCCGCGCTCGCGCGGTCGTTCAGCTCGGCGGCCACGGCGGCGAGCAGACTCGTGTAGACCAGCCAGCCCCCGTCGCGGGGCAGCTCGAAGCCGTCCTTCGCGAGCGCGCGGAGATCGCGCCGTGCCTCGGCCGTGCGGCCCGTCTCGCTCCACCAGAATATGCGGTGACAGCGCAGCAGCATCGCGGCCGGCGCGTACGACCGGGGCCCGGCGGCGCCGATGGCGTGCTCGAGCTGTCCCCGATGAAACTGGAGGACGGCCATCTGAACGGCGTGGCGCATGGCGGGCTCGACCTCGGGCTCGCGCTCGCCGAGCTCGAGTGCGCGCCGCGCGTGCTCCTCGCCCTCGGCGAAGCGGCCGTCCATGATTGCCCGCGTCGCCCGCCACATCGCCAGATCCGTCAGATAGCGCGGCTGGCGCAGCTCGCCGGCGATCTGCGCCCAGGCTTCGATCTCGCGGTCCGCGGCCACCACGTCGCCCTGCTCGAGGAACCCGACGATGCGAAACCGGCGGCCGAGGAGCGCGAGCTCGCGGTCGGCCGTCCGCTCGCCGAGGCGCACGATCTCGTCGGCGATCGCGAGGCGCTCCTCGGCCGTCTCCGGTCGCCAAAGGGCTATCCAGCGCGCACGGAGCACGGCGGCGAGATCCCGCGGGTCGCCGAGCTGCCGTGCGAGCGTGACCGCCTCCTCGCTGAGTGCCAGGACCCGCTCGGGCTCCGGCGCCCAATAGAGGTTGATCGCCAGGCGCGCGAGGAGCCGCGCCCGAAGCCCCGGATCGCGCTCGCCGAGGCCATCGAGCGCCTCCTGGAGAAGCTCGATGCGGGGTTGGTCGACGACCCCGCTCCGCACCCAGAGCAGACGCGAGCCCTCCCCGGCGAAGCCGAGGGCGCTGCGGGCCAAGAGCGCCGGGTCGCCGACCCGTCGCGCGATCTCGGCGGCTTGGCGGAACGTCTCGCGCGCCCCGTGCCCGTCGCCGGCCTTCCACTGCGCACCGCCCCGCGCGAGCAGCAGCTCGCAGCGCTCGCGCGCGTCGGCCGGACGCCCTTCTGCGAGGACCTCGAGCGCGCGCTCGAACAGGACCGCCGCGTCCTCGTACGCCAGGGACGCTTCGGCGTAGCGCGCGGCTCTGGTGCTGTAGGTGAGCGCCTTCTCCACGCCCCCCGCCGGCACCGCCTCGAGGAAATGATGCGCGAGCGTTGCCAGGTGCGGCGTCGGGTCCATCTCGTGGAGAGCCTCCAGCACTTCGCCGATGCGCCCGTGCAGTCTCGCCCGTTCGGCGGCATCCAGCTGCTCGTAGATGGTCTCCCGGATCAGTGCGTGGGCGAAGCGGTACCGCCCCGCCGTGCGCGGGTCGGGGACGAGAATCTCGCGCCCCAAGGCAGGTCTCAGGACCTCGAGCAGCGCGTCGGCTCCGAGCCCACACGCCCGCTGCAGAGCACCGAGGCCGAACTCGCGTCCGACGACCGACGCGAGCGTGAGGGCGTCCCTGCACGGCGCGGGCAAGGGAGCGAGGCGGCGGCGGATCGCCTCGCGCACGCCCTCGGGCACCGGAAGCCTCGGCGGGATCGATGTGTCCCGAGGCTCGAGGGTGCCCTCGCTGACGAGCAGGTGCACGATCTCGTCCACGAAGAAGGGATTGCCTTCGGTCTCGTGGTGGACGGCTCGCACGAGGGCGGCGGACGCGCTGCGGCCGGTCTTCCCCTCGATGAAGAGCGCCACCTCCTCGTCTCCGAAGCCGCGCAGCGGTAGGTGCCGCCCGTCACGCGCCAGCGCTCCCAGGATGTCGGCCACGTGGGGGCTCTGTCGCGCCTCCATCTCTCGGTACGTCGCCACGACGAGCATCGCCGTGTCGCGCAGCTCGTGCACGAGGAATTGCAGCAGGAGGAGCGAGGGCGTGTCGGCCCACTGCAGGTCGTCGAAGACGAGGACCAGCGGCGTCCGGTCGGGGCGGCTCCCGAGGAAGGTCGCCACCGCATCGAAGAGATAGAAGCGCGCGTGCTCCGACTGCGGCGGGGCGGACGGCGCCGGCGAGTCGAGCCCGCCCAGCTCCGGGACGAGCTGCGCGAGGTATGGCGCGCCGGCCCCGCCCGCGACGCGGGGTGGGCCCTCCGAGCGAGCGGTCCGGAGATAGGCCCGGATCACCTGAATCCAGGGCCAGTAGGGCGGAGCGCCTTCGCTCTCCCAGCACCGCCCCCAGAGCACGAGGTGACCCCGCGCCGCCGCCTCGCTCGCCAGCTCCTCCACCAGGCGGGTCTTGCCGATGCCCGCCTCCCCGACGACGAGGAAGAAGCGTCCGCGGCCCGCGCCGGCGTCTTCCAGGCCCGTGCGCAACTCCACGAGCTCGCGGTGTCGACCGACGAAGACCGCCTCCGCGCGCTGGAGGGGAGGAGGCATCGCCGCGATCATTCCGCTCTCGCGGACGCACGGCAAGGATGGGTTGGCCCCTCGATCCGAGCAGCTACGAAGGGAGGGGGGTGCTGCCCCTTGTGCCGAAGACGTGTCCGATGTTGGGGCACCGCGTCGAGCGCGAGGGGCACAACACGGCCGTTCGAGGGCGCGGGAGCGGGTGCGTTAGCACATGCCCTCGGCGCTGGTCGCTCGTGCGCTCACGCGAGAAGAACCATCCTGCTCTCTGGCAGAGTTCCACCGGCCCCTCGAACCTCTGCTAGCCGAAATAAGGGGATTGCAAGCCTGCGACGCAGCATAGTAATGACTCATCGTGGTGTCGCGTAAGATCGGCTGTGGTCCGCTCGTTGTCGCTGTGACGTTGCTCTCGGCCGGGTCGCTCGCGGCACCGGAGCCGTGCGTGGTCGCATACGACGATGGCCGGCTCACGCTGCATGCCGAGAAGGTGCCCCTGGCGGACGTCGTGCGAGAGATCGGCCGGCAGAGCGGTGCCGAGATCGTGGGCAAGGTGCGCAAGCCACGAGAGGTGACCCGGCAGTTCGACCAGGTGCCGCTCTTCGACGCGCTCGTGCGCCTGCTTGGAGAGCAGAACTTCACGCTGCGCTACGGCTCGGAGGGCAAGCTGCGGACGATCAGTCTTCTCGGCGAGCCCCTCGCGGCCGCGGCGCAGACGACGCCGGCCGACGCCAAGCCGGCACCGACGCGGCGGCACCGGCATCATCATGACGTACGCGCCTCGCGCGAGACGCTCCCGGATGGGCAGGTACTCGTGTCGGTAGCGGGCACGGACACGCGTAACGCGAGCAACGGGTTGGCGGATGACCCGGCGCGGCACGGCGGGCCCTCGGAGCAGGCAGCGACGACGCAGGAACAGTGGCCCTCGCCCGATGAGCTCGACCGAAAGCTCCGCCGCAGCTTTCTCGACTTCCTCGCCGGGATGGACGAAGCCACTCTCGCCCAATACCTTGCGACACCGGAGGGCCAACGCGCCCAGGCGCTCTTGGAGGACTTCGCCGCCAACCATCCCGCCGGGCGCTCCAATCAGAAGGCCAACGGCATCCTCGACCGCGTCCCAGGGCGGGGAAACCAGGCGCCGTCCGGGCACAAGTAAGGGTGGCCGGGCGTGCTCCTCGCGCCCGCCAGCGCCTTGGCATTATCCAACTCGGTTGCCAGCCCCCGCCGCTCTCGCGAGTGACATCTCGCCGCCGTCGGTCTCCGTCCTAGCCGCCAAACCGACGAGGAGGTAGTCGCTTTTGACGCGCGTCGTCATGCTGGTGATCCTCGCCGCACGGGCGATCATGCTCGAGGGACGATCGAATCGTCCGCATCCACTCGGAAGAGCTGTTCATCCCNTTTCCCCCCCGGCTTTCGTATTTAACGGCACTCGGCTTCGTCCCGAATCGCGAGCGCCTACATGGCAGCTGCGAGGTATCTGGCTAGCCTCTCCCGTAAAAAATGTATTGACGCCGCGTTTCGCACGTGTGATGCCTAATCAGGTGCTTTGCCCGGCCATATGCGCCGGGTTTCTACCTCGCAGTCCACCACCGTGACCTCGCTACGCGCTGCGGTAATCGCCCCAAACAATTCCCCCGCGCTCGCGGCAGTAGAGGCTCGACCGTCCGCACGGGGCAAGTTCATGTTCGTCGGCGATGACAAGCTGTACGTCCGCGGCGTGACCTACGGGACGTTCCGTCCCGACGAGAATGGTCACGAATATCCCGCCGCAGCAGTCGTCGAGCGAGACTTCGCTCACATGGCGGCATGCGGCGTGAACGCGGTCCGCGTCTACACGGTGCCGCCGCCCTGGTTGCTGGACTCTGCCGGGAGGCGCGGCCTCCGCCTCATGGTGGGTCTGCCCGTGGAACGATACGTGGGCTTCCTTGCCGACAAGACAGACGGCCTGGATCACCTGGAGGCCGTCGTGCGTGCCGGGGTGCGTGCCTGCCGGGGCCATCCCGCGGTCCTCTGCTATGCGATGGGCAACGAGATCCCGGCTCCGATCGTGCGCTGGCATGGCGACCGGCGCATGGTCGGCGTCATCGAGCGGCTCTACCGGGTGGCAAAGGCCGAGGATCCCGCAGGGCTCGTCACCTACGTGAACTACCCCTCCAGCGAGTATCTGCAGCTGCCCTTTCTCGACCTGGTCTGCTTCAATGCGTACCTGGAGTCGCAGAAGCACTTCGCCGCCTACCTCGCGCGCCTGCAGAACATCGCAGGCGATCGTCCCCTGATCATGAGTGAGATCGGGCTCGACAGCCTCCGGCACGGCGAGAGAACGCAAGCGCAGGTCCTCGAACGCCAGATTCGAACGGCTTTCGCGTCGGGGTGCGCGGGCACCTTCGTCTATGCCTGGACCGACGAGTGGCACAGGAGCGGCGAAGACGTCGATGACTGGGCCTTTGGTCTGACACGCCGCGACCGGCGCCCGAAGAAGGCCCTGGCCGCCGTTCGCGAGGCGTTCGCCGAGGTGCCGTTCTCGCGAGACCTGCTCTCGCCCCGCATCAGCGTGGTGGTCTGCACGTACAATGGGGCGAGAGTGATCCGCGACTGCCTCGAAGGCCTGCGGAACCTCGAGTACCCGAATTTCGAAGTCATCGTGGTCAATGATGGATCGAACGATGCCACGGCGGCGGTGCTCAGCGAGTACGACTACCGCGTGATCACCACCGACAATCGTGGTCTTGGCAGCGCGCGGAATACCGGCATGGAGGCGGCGACCGGGGAGATCGTCGCCTATATCGACGACGATGCCTTCCCCGACCCGCACTGGCTCACCTACCTCGCTGCCGCCTTCCTCAGCACGACGCACGCGGCGGTCGGCGGCCCGAACATCGCCCCGCCCGGCGACGGAGGGATCGCGGAAGCCGTTGCCAATGCGCCGGGCAACCCCACTCACGTTCTGGTGTCCGATCAGGAAGCGGAGCACATTCCCGGGTGCAACATGGCCGTCCGCAAGGCCTGCCTCCAGGCGGTGGGCGGCTTCGATCCCCAATTCCGGGTCGCCGGGGACGACGTCGACCTGTGCTGGCGGCTGCGGGAATGCTGCGAGACGTTGGGGTTCAGCCCGGCGGCCATGGTCTGGCACCATCGCCGTGACTCGCTGCGGGCGTTCTGGAAACAACAAATGGGCTACGGCAGGGCCGAGGCGCTCCTGGAGAGAAAGTGGCCGGAGAAGTACAACCTCGCCGGCCATGCCAGCTGGTCCGGCCGGGTCTACGGCAAAGGGCTCGCGCACGTGCTCGGCCGGCCGAGCCGCATCTATTACGGCAGGTGGGGCAGCGCACCGTTCCAGGGTCTCTGCGAACCTCCGGCGGGCGGCTTCCTCTCGCTCCCCGTGATGCCGGAATGGTACCTGGTGATCGTCGCGCTCCTCGCGCTCTCTGCACTCGGGACCCTGTGGACGCCCCTGCTGTTCGCCTTGCCGATGGCGGCCTGCGCCGTCGCTCTTCCTCTCCTCCAGGCCGGCGTGAGCGCGGCCCGGGCGTCCTTCGTGAACGCACCCCGATCCGGCGCCCTGGAGATGCTCAGGTTGCGTGGCCTGACGGCATTCCTCCATCTGCTCCAGCCCTTGGCGCGCCTGCGTGGCCGTCTGACCGGCGGCCTCACGCCCTGGCGGCGGGGTCGCATGTCTGAGCTCGCATTTCCCCGGCCGCGCACGTTCAGGGTCTGGACCGAACAGTGGCAGGCGCACGAGGCGCGGCTCCGGTCCCTCAAAGGGGCGCTGCGCGCACACCACGCCATCGTACGGGCTGGGGGCGACTATGACCGCTGGGACCTCGAGATACGGGGTGGAGTGTTCGGAGCCACCCGCGTGCTCATGGCCGTCGAGGAGCACGGCCATGGAACGCAGCTCGTGCGGCTCCGCACGTGGCCGAGGTGCTCGCCCATGGGTATCACGCTGACCGTCGTGTTCGCCGCGCTTTCCACCGCCGCGGCGATCGACCCGTCCTGGCCAGTCAGCGTCATCCTCGGCATGGCGGCCCTCCTGCCGGCGCTCCGCACGGCACAGGAGTGCGCCGCCAGCACGGCCGCGATCCTTCGCACCCTCGGGCAATCCGGCATCGAAGGCGTCTGATGGCCTCTACCGATCTCGCCCTCTACCGGCGGCTGTGGCGCGAGGCGCGGCCGTACTGGCCGCACCTTGCCGGCATGTTTCTCTTGAGCCTGCTCGCGACCCCCATTGCCCTGCTCGTGCCCCTGCCAATGAAGATCATCGTCGACAGCGTGCTGGGCTCGCACCCGCTCCCTCGCCTCGTCGACGTGGTGCTGCCGCTCGCCCTGCACTCCAAGAACGCCCTCCTGGCTCTCATGGTCGCCTTCCTGCTGGGCATTGCCCTGGTCAGCCAACTGAAAGAGCTCGGCGTGTCGTTGCTGCGCACGTACACGGGCGAAAAACTGGTCCTGGGCTTCCGCACGCGGCTGTTCTGCCACGTCCAGCGCCTCTCGCTCGCGTATCATGATTCCAAGGGAAGCACCGACTCGACGTACCGGATTCAGTGGGACGCCCAGTCGATCCAGTACATCATGATCGACGGCGTCGTTCCCTTCGTGACTTCGGCCTGCACCCTCGCGCTGATGCTCTACGTCAGCGTGCGACTCGATCCACAACTGGCGATGGTCGGCCTGGCAATTTCACCCGTCCTCCTCGTCCTCATGAGGATCTATCGCCGGCGCCTTCGCGGTCAGGCGCGCGCGGTGAAGGCGCTCGACAGCTCCGCCCAGTCGGTGGTGCAAGAGGTGCTGGCGGGCTTACGCGTCGTCAAGGCGTTTGGCCAGGAGATCCGTGAACAGGAACGGTTCGTCAGTCACTCCCGCGCGGGCATGCGGGCGCGCCTGCGGCTCGCATTCGTGGAGAACGGCTTTGGTCTCCTCGTTGGTCTCAGCACCGCCGGAGGGACGGCTGCCGTCGTCTCGATCGGGGCGCATCACGTGCTCTCCGGGCGGCTCACGCTGGGCGAGCTGCTCATGGTGATGGCCTACCTGTCCCAGCTCTACGAGCCGTTGAAGACCATCAGCAAGAAATCGGCGAGCCTGCAGTCGCACCTGGTGAGCGCCGAGCGAGCGTTCGCTCTCCTCGATCACCCACCGGACGTCAGCGAGCGGCCGAATGCCCGGCGGCTGGTGCGCGCCACGGGCGCGGTGGCGTTCCGGCACGTGTCCTTCGCCTATGACGGAGGTTCGGGGGTCCTGCACGAGGTGTCGTTCGACGTCGAGCCCGGTACCTGCGTGGGCATCACCGGCGCGACGGGTGCGGGCAAGACCACGCTGGTGAGCCTGCTCACCCGCTTCTACGACCCGACCGAGGGCCAGATCCTGCTCGACGGCGTGGATGTGCGAGACTACCGGCTGGCCGACCTGCGCGACCAGTTCGCGATCGTCCTGCAGGACCCGGTGCTCTTCTCGACGAGCATCGGCGAGAACATCGCCTACGGGCGGCCCGGCGCCAGCGACGCGGAAATCGTCGCGGCCGCAAGGGCCGCCGGCGCCCACGACTTCATCGTGCGCTCACGGCTGGGGTACGAGAGCCGGGTCGGTGAGCGTGGAATGCAGCTCTCGGGCGGAGAGCGCCAGCGCATCGCGCTCGCGCGCGCCTACCTGAAGAACGCCCCGATCCTCATTCTCGACGAGCCCACGAGCTCGGTCGATCTGCGGACCGAAGCCGTGATTCTGGAAGCACTGGAGCGGCTGATGCGCGGCCGTACGGCCTTCGTGATCACGCACCGTGCAAGCGCGCTCACGACGTGCGACACGAGGCTGCAACTGGAGCGGGGGCGCCTCGTGGAGGCCACGCCGTCGCTGCTGCGTCGGCAAAGATGAGCCGCGAACCCCCCGCGGCCGTCCTGTCGGGGAAACTCGGGGGGCACCCCGCGGTCGCCGCGTGGCGAGCGCTCGTCCCTGACGCTCCTGATCCAGAGCGCATCGAGGTGCTGCGTCAGGGCAAGAAATCGACCACGTATCGTCTCGTCGAATCCACGCCGGGCGGCGCGTCGATCATCGCCCAGCGCGCGTGCATGGCGAAGGCGCTCATCGAGCGGACCGTCTACGAGGATATCCTGCCGCACCTGCCCATCACGTCGCCGCGCTACTATGGCTGCCGGGCGGCGGACCCGCACTTCGCGTGGCTGTTCCTCGAGGACATCGGCGACGAGCGCTACACGCCGACCGATCGGGCGCAGCTGGCGCTCGCCGGGCACTGGGTCGGGCTGATGCATACGGCGGCAGCGCGTGTGCCGGCGGCGCGAGGTTTCCCAGAGGGCGGACCGCCCCGCTACCTCGACCACCTCCGGGCTGATCTCCAGACCATTCGCGCGAATCTCGCCAACCCGGCGCTCACGGCGGGCGACGCAGCGACGCTTGGTCGCCTCGCGTCCGACCTGGACCGTCTCGAAGGCGCATGGGCCGCCCTCGCGTGCGCCTGCACCGGCCTGCCCGCGACCTTGGTGCACGGCGACCTCCAACGCAAGAACCTGTACGTCCGCAATGGCGCGGGCCAGAGCGCGCTGTACGCCATCGACTGGGAGACGGCCGGTTGGGGCATCCCCGCAGCTGACCTCGCCCGCATCGACCTGCCAACCTACTGGTCGGTGGTGCGGTCGGTCTGGCACCACGTGCGGCTCGAGGACGTGCGGCGGCTCGGCGTCGTGGGGCGTATCTTCCGGGAGCTGGTCGCGATTCGCTGGGTGAGCCCGCAGCTCGCGTACGATTCACCCCTCTATCTGAGCCGGCCGATCTCGTGGCTGCGGATCATGCATGATCGGCTGAGCGACGCCGTCCGAGAGCTGGGAGCCATGGCATGACGGATCTGCGTGCAGCCCTGCGACGCGCGGTCAGCGATACGGCCGAGCCGGGCGCGGCCGAGCTGTACCACGCCCTCGCGGAAGCGCTCCTCGACTCCGCCGCCGAGGACGAGGGGCCGGCCGAGCTGGAACGTGTGAAATCCCGCGTCTATCGCCTGCGCATCGCGTCGAACGGCCGGGCGCGCTCGGTCGTGCTCAAGCGCTTCGATCCCTGGCTCGCGCGACGCAACGAGCTCGTGGCGCGACGCTGGCTCCCGGCGATCGGCCTGGGCGAGCGCTGCCCGCGCCTCCTCGCCACGGCGGCCGACCGGCGGGGAGAGTGCGTGTGGCACGTCTACGAAGACCTGGGCGAGGGGGCGGTGGACGCCGTGCATACGGACCCCGCCCGCGTGGGGGCAGTCGTGGACCTGATCGCCGAGCTCCATACCCGCGCCGCCGGGCACGCGCTGCTGCCCGAGTGCCGGCACTTCTGCGGCGACCTCGGAGCGCCGTTTTTGGCGGCGAATGTGCGCGACGGGATCGCCGTCCTCGAGGCCCTGGCCCCGCCGACGCCGGAACAGGACGCGCTGTGCCGCCGCCTGCTCATCCGGCTGTACCGGCTCCGCGACGAGCTGCCCGGGCGCGTGCACATGCTGGAAACGCTCGGCGGGCCCGAGACGCTGCTGCATGGGGACCTGTGGACCACGAACACCTTCGTCGCGACGACGAGTGACGGCCTCGTCGCGCGGCTCATCGACTGGGATCACGCGGCGGTCGGGCCGGCGAGCTACGATCTGTCGACGTTCCTCTACCGGTTCCCGAAAGGCGAGCGCCCGTGGATCCTGGAGGCGTACCAGCGGCGCGTCGCGGGCCGAGGCAGGCGCCTGCTGCCGGCTCGGGAGCTGAACCTCCTGTTCGAGACCGCGGAATACGCTCGCTACGCGAATCGCGTCATCTGGCCCGCCGCGGCGATCCTCCAGCAGAACGCCGCGTGGGGCTGGGAGCAGCTCGCCGAGGTCGAGCGCTGGTTCGACGCCTTGGAGCCGGCGCTCCCCGGCTGATGGCCACGATCGTCGTCTCGCCCTTCGACGTCGCGAACTTCCCCGAAGGAGGCGGGCACTTCTGGGTGTACATGCAATACGTCCAGGGGCTCTCTCGGCTGGGGTGCCAAGTCTACTGGCTCGAGCAGTTCCGCCACCGGAAGGACCCCGACCGGGACGCGCGCGCCCTGGCGACGTTCTTCGAGCGCATGGAGCGGTTCGGGCTGGCGGGTCGGGTCCTGCTCTACACGCGGGGCGACGGGGAGGACGGGCCGATCGACTACCTTGGCGTGACTCGGCACGAGGCCGAGGCGGTGCTGCGGCGCGCGGACCTGCTGCTGAACTTCCATTACGCGATCGACCCGCGCATCCTCGCCTGCGCGCGCCGCGCCGCGCTCGTGGACATCGATCCGGGGCTGACCCAGCTCTGGATCAGCACCGGGCAGCTCCGCGTCCCTCCCCATGACGCCTACTTCACCATCGGCGAGACCGTCGGGACGGCCGCTGCGCGGTTTCCCGACTGCGGGCTCACCTGGGTTCACATCCACCCGCCCGTGTGTCTCGATCTGTGGCCGTACGTGCACGACCCGGGCTGCGTGGGGTTTACCACCATCGCCGGATGGTGGTCCGGCAAGTGGGTCAAGGTGATCGAAGACGGGAAAGAGGTCTGTTCCGACAACAACAAGCGGGTGTCCTTCCTCGAGTATGCGACGCTCCCCGAGATGACGAGCCAGCCGCTCGAGCTCGCGCTGCTGCTCGCCGACGGCGACGGCGAAGACCGGCGTCTCCTCGAGCGCCACTGCTGGCGGGTGCGCGATGCCCGCGACGTCGCGGGCAGCCCCGGGCACTACCAGGCCTACATCCAGGGCTCGCGGGGCGAGTGGAGCTGCGCGAAGCCGTTCTTCGTCAGGCTGCAGAACGCCTGGGTCAGCGATCGGACGGTCTGCTATCTGGCGAGCGGGAAGCCCGTGGTCGTTCAGCATACCGGGCCGAGCGCTTACCTCCCCAACGGCGAGGGCATGTTCCGGTTCTCGACGCTCGACGAAGCGGCGGCGGCCTTCGACGTCATCAACGGCGATTACGAGCGGCAATGCCGCGCCGCGCGAGAGATCGCCGTGGCCCACTTCGATGCACAGCAGGTCCTGACCCGGATCCTGAGCGAGGCGCTGTCATGAAGACGTTGCGCATCGGGTTCCTGCTGCCGCGCACTTCCCTCCACGGCAGGAGCTACATGTGCCTCGTCATGCGAGCGCTCGTCGAGGCTGGCGCGGATGTCGATATCGTCTACCCCGTGGACCATCCCGTGGACCTGTCGCACGTCCGAGTGGAGGACGACCTGTACGTGTTGCGGAAGATGAGCGGTCTCGCCTTCAGCCTGGCGGGAGCGCTACACCGGCTGGGCGCCGCGGTGGTGAATCCGTATCCGGTTTCCGCGGCGCTGCACGACAAGGTCATCACCTCCCGAATTCTGCAGGCGGCGGGAGTCCCTACACCCGCCACGTATGTGGCGTCGCGTGCCGAGGAGCTGGCCCCGCTGCTGGACGCGGGACCGCTCGTTCTGAAGCCGCACCAGGGAGGAGGGGGCTACGGCGTCCGGATCGTCCGCCGCGCGGCCGAGCTGGCGGAGGTGCCGTACGACCGCCACGCGCCCGTGTTCGCCCAGCGCTACCACGCGCCTCGGGGCCGCGATCGCAAGATCTACGCGATCGGTGGCCGGCTGTTCGGAGTCAAGAAGGTCTTTCCCCCGCGGACCGAAGCGGAGAAAAGGGGGGAGCCCTTCGCACTCACGCCGGAGCTCTGCGACATCGCCCTGCGCTGCGGTCGGGCGTTCGGCATCGATCTGTACGGCGTCGACGTCATCGAAAGCGAAGGGAAGCCGTACGTCGTGGACATGTGCAGCATCCCCGGGTTCAAGGGTGTCCCGGACGCGCCGCGGGTTCTGGCGGAGTACTTCCTCAGAGCGGCGGAGCGCGCCATGCGGGGCGAGAGCTCCACTCCCGGCGGTCGCGGACGTCGTGCAGATCTGGCATCGTGACCCCGTGATGAGCGGCGCTACGGCGACTACCCCTGCCGGGGCCTCGCGCATGAGATCGCTCGAGCACCCCATTATTTTCTTCGACGGGGTGTGCGCCATGTGCAACCGGTTCGTCGATCTCATCCTGCGCGCGGACGG
>WNGI01004283.1_pt1 | contig 14030 bp, 17 predicted proteins | sample 5400621 | NCBI WGS metagenome assembly WNGI01 (sample SAMN13153374, study PRJNA577476) | soil metagenome | isolation source: 20 cm soil or saprolite under Garry oak tree replicate 1 | place: USA:California | collected 2016-06-15
AAGACATTGACGACTTTGAATACACGCCAAAGGAAGGGTATGAAGGTCCATTCACTATCTTTAATGAACCAAACGAGGTATGAATCACTTGCATTATGGGATTTTTTATGAATTACATTGCATAGGCTGCTACTATTTCCCGTTTCTTCTCACATATACAAGACGTGAAACCAACTGTGATAGCGACGTTCAACGGAGACTTTTTCGACTTTCCATTCCTTGACGCCAGAGCAAAAATCAATGGCATTGACATGTTCCTAGAAACAGGCTTTGCGAAAGATTCTGATGATGAGTACAAAAGCCGCACTTGCGTCCACATGGATTGTTTTCGCTGGGTGAAGAGGGATTCTTATCTTCCTCAAGGAAGTCAGGGTCTCAAAGCAGTTACGACCGCCAAGTTGGGCTACCATCCCATTGAGCTCGATCCAGAACTGATGACTGCGTAAGTAATATCCCGGTAACCGTATATAACAGACTAACGGGATCTAGGTACGCTTCAGAGCAACCTCAGACTCTGGCTCAGTACTCCGTCTCAGATGCAGTTGCCACATATTACCTTTACATGAAATATGTGCATCCTTTCATATTCTCTTTGTGCAATATCATTCCTTTGAATCCAGATGAAGTGTTGCGGAAAGGTAGTGGAACGCTTTGTGAGACTCTGCTCATGGTACGTTCTAACGTTAAAGTTATTTGGCTTTCATAAATGCCTCTCAGGTCGAAGCTTATCGAGCACGAATCATCATGCCCAATAAGCATGAAGAGTCTCATGGAAAAATGTATGAAGGACATCTCCTGGCTTCTGAGACTTACGTTGGTGGCCATGTGGAGGCTCTGGAAGCAGGAGTATTTCGAAGTGATATTCCCGCCGAGTTCAAAATTGTACCCTCTGCCGCGCAAAAGGTACACGATAATTCCACTTCTTCAGTCACTGTCTCCTGAACTCTAGCAGTTGATAGACGAGCTTGATGCTGCATTGATATTCTGCATCGTCGAGGAATCCAAGGCTTCCCTTGATGACGTGACAAACTACGAAGAAGTCAAAACATCTATTCGTCAAGCACTTGAGATCTTACGCGATAATCCCAGACGCTTCGACAAACCTCTCATTTATCACTTAGACGTGGCGGCTATGTATCCGAATATCATGTTATCCAATCGCCTACAACCTGATTCTATGGTTGACGAATCGGTCTGTGCCGTTTGCGACTACAATCGACCAGGAAAGCAATGCGATAGGCGTCTCAACTGGGCTTGGCGAGGTGAATTCTTCCCAGCGCAGAGAGATGAATTCAACATGATAAAGTTCGCTCTGAACCAAGAAACCTTCCCAGCGAAACGTGCTGGGGGGGCTGAAAGGCGATTTCACGAACTTGCGGAAGTGGAACAAACTGCAATGACAAGGGCCTGCTCAAGACTTGGAAAAGGAATCTCGACACAGCTTTACAGCAAAACAAGTCGATTGCAGAAGTTGACGAGGCAAAGAAAATGATCGTATTATATGATTCATTGCAGCTTGCCCATAAATGTATTCTTAATTCATTTTATGGATACGTGATGCGGAAAGGTGCCCGCTGGCATTCGATGGAGATGGCTGGCATTACGTGCTTAACTGGAGCGACTATCATTCAGATGGCCCGCGCTCTCGTGGAGCAAATTGGTCGTCCGTTGGAGTTGGACACTGATGGTATCTGGTGCATGCTTCCGGGCGTGTTTCCCGAAAACTTCAAACTCAAGCTCAAGAACGGAAAAGCAATCGCATTCTCGTATCCCTGCACGATGCTCAATCATTTGGTCCATGCAAAATTCACTAATCACCAATATCACGATTTCAACCCGGAAACGGGTGATTACGCCGTACATAGCGAAAATTCAATTTTCTTTGAACTTGACGGCCCGTACAAGGCGATGATCCTCCCTTCTTCAAAGGAAGAGGATAAGCTGTTGAAAAAACGATATGCAGTTTTCAATGACGATGGCTCCCTTGCGGAACTCAAAGGGTTCGAGGTCAAGCGCCGCGGAGAGCTACAGCTTATCAAAACATTCCAATCTCAGCTGTTCGAAAAGTTCTTGCTGGGATCTACTACACAGGAATGTTATGAGGCTGTCGCACAAGTCGCAAACCAGTGGCTAGATGTCATTGACACAAAAGCGAAAAACCTAGAAGACGAAGAACTTGTCGATCTCATCGCCGAAAACAGAAGTATGTCTAGGACTCTGTCTGAATATGCAGGACAGAAGTCAACTTCTATAAGCACGGCTAAACGCTTGGCGGAGTTCTTGGGTGATCAAATGGTCAAGGACAAGGGTTTGGCCTGCAAATTCATCATTTCTGCTCGTCCCTCAGGTGCCCCCGTCACGGAGCGCGCAATTCCCGTTGCAATATTTGCCGCTGAAGAGAACGTCAAACGCACATACCTCCGAAAATGGTTAAAGGACAATGGTCTCTCTAATTTTGACTTGCGTTCCATTTTGGATTGGGAATATTACAAAGAGCGTTTGGGATCAGTCATCCAAAAGCTGATTACTATTCCCGCTGCTATGCAGAAGGTTCCAAATCCTGTACCACGGATTGAACATCCCGACTGGTTGCAACGACGCATTGTTGGACAAGTGGACAAGTTCAAGCAGAATAAAGTCACTGATTTTTTCACGCGTTCTAGCAAGAGCATCCTTGAGCAGGAGACGCAACCTATTGATATAGAGGATGGTGGCTTTAATGTGGTATCTCAGTCGACGGTGAAAGACTCACAACCCGACTGTGACGCTGACGATTCTATCACACCAGATCCTGCTTCTGATTATCCTGGTTGGATTCGCACTATGCGAGCTAGGTGGAAGCATAAACTCAATAGCCGCCTTGGGAGCGACACAAATACTGCTGTTCCAGCCATATTTAGGAATGTCCGGGTGACTGCAAATCGGCGATGGGATGTCGTACAAATTCGCGGTAGTTCCCTGCCCGGACGTTTCCTGCTTTGGTTATCAGTCGATGGAGCACTTGTGTCTGTCCCTCTTCGTATACCTAGGGAGTTTTACTTGAATTTCAAGCGGCATCCCGATGGCGTATTCCACGATGAGATGTATTCTGCCGAAAGGGTGACAAGACATCTGCCACATGACGCTCCATCCATGAATCTCTACAAGATCTCAGTCAGCGAGACTCTTTATCAGGAAAATCAGGAACACTTCATTGATTTGATGAACGACCCGAATGTCGATGGTGTATATGAACTTCAGGTTAGTTCTTATATATTTATGTACGCACGAGTTGATCAATGTTGAACTTTGCGTTATCCAGCTACCGCTCGATGTACGTGCCATTCTAAGGATAGGCAAGACCTGCGTAACAAATGAACTGGGTCTTACGCTTAACAGAGCACAGAACCTCGGTTTCGACTTGGGCCAGTTGAGCAGTCCACCGGCCTCAAGTCAGCATAAATATATGAACGGAAATAAAACCGGGAAATATATCTTCCTTTACCACGCATGTTCTGTCAACGCTCCTTTGCACGTCTTTGCACTCTTTACTCCATCAGGAGCAGTCAAATTACATTTGGTGGACCCTGCAACCCGTCGGCAGCCCATTGCCCGCCTTGGTGAATTATATATGGAATTGTTACAGAAGCGGCAAAAGACATATGGTGTTTGCGCCTCCATCGAATATCCTGCGAACCGAGAATTTTCATCGGCTTATCATGCAAATGAAGTGACAGCTCTCAAAGCAATATCCCGTGAACTCGGATTATTGGAAGACAAGTCTATGACCGTTGTTATTTCGTCCACGAGGGATCTGTCTCATTTTGAAAAATTGGTTCCTAAACTCAGCAAGTTTCCTGTTCTCTCGATGTCGAAAGCCAGAGCCCCACACAGCCTGGATATTTTCCCATGGCAAATGCATGTTGCCTCCAAGATGCTAAGTCGTTACCTGTCCCTTGGCCCATGGGTTGATCGCCTGTTTCTAATGGCTGAATACTACAATGTTCCAATCGGCTATATTGAAGGTGATCAGCCGCTCACCTTGTCTGACATCACATTCGCTCGGCGACTCACAGAACAAGATATTATCTTGTGGTGGGCTCCGGGCAACAAGCCTGACCTTGGAGGCGCAGAAATTGACGAGAGATCAGTGGATGAACTACCGAAAACGGACTTCGCATCACCTGGGTTGTATGCTAATGTGTGCCTTGAATTATCGGTTCGCAACTTAGCGGTCAATTCAGTCTTGCAGTCTGTTTTCGTCAATGAACTTGAAGGTAGTGGTGGAGCGACCATATTTGATTCCGTTTCACGAACGATCAACGAATACGCAAACAACGAAGCGCCACGCGATCTGACTCTTGGAAAATCAAACATCTCCTCTCAGACCTTCTCTGTCCTCAAGACGACAGTTAAAACCTGGCTCCTGGATAAAATCCAATGCAATTTCGATTGTCCATCCACAATTGCCATCGAACATTTTTGGCGATGGATAAGCTCGAACACATCCTGCATGTATGACCCATGCATGCATCGGTTCATAATGGGCTTGATGCGGAAGACTTTCATACAAATGTTGGCGGAGTTCAAAAGACTCGGTTCTGAAGTCGTCTATGCCGATTTCGGTCGCATCCTACTGGCTACTTCTAAGCCTCCAGGGACAGCACATGCTTATGCAACATATATAACGACAGCCGTGACGGCCCACGAGCTCTTCCAGCATATATATCTCCATACAGAACGGTTTTATGATTTTCTCCTTTTCATGGATACCGCCAACGTTGCCGCCGTAGTTTGCGAAGATCCTCTGGCGACCGAGCCTCCAGAAGAGCTGTCAATCGAAATGAGGTGGAACCTCGAGCAATTCCTCCCGCAACCCATTCAAAGTGACTTCAGTTCTATGGTTCAATACTATATGTTGGAACTATACAAAATTCGACAGAAGATTAATGCAAATGCACGGGTGCCTCTGAGGAATTTCCGGGACAACATCCTGGAATCTACTCAGCATGATTCCAAGAAGATAGAAGAAACTGAATTGATAACCGAGTTTATTGCTCGGAAACTCACCCGGAAACTACTCAAGACTGTGAGTAGTGTCTTGGAACGCTACGACCAAGCGATGCTGGACGCCGAAACGGCTGTAGAGTGGGAGTTTCCAACGCTTCCAGGTTCATATCTTCATTTCACAAACCCACCGTTGGAATATGTCAAGTTCATTTGCGCTGCCTTCGTGTTGGCGAAAGATTTCCAAGTCGAAATTGGCATCTTGAAGCGTACCCTTCTGGAACTTACCGGCAATCGAGAGTTTTCCAACGACGCGGCGTTCCGGAATCCCTGCGAGCCTCTCAAGCTTTCGAACGTACCTTGTCGGCACTGCGATGCAATAAGGGATTTTGATTTCTGTAGGGATTCTGAGCTAATGCCGAACAATATCGATGTTCATCCGAAATGGCTGTGCTCTAATTGCGGAGGGGAATATGATAGGACTAGTATCGAGTTCAATCTTATTGAGATGGTTCACCGCCTAGAATTGACGTTCTCTCAACAAGATCTACGTTGTTCCAAGTGCCAACAAATACAATCCGACAATATCTCGCGTCACTGCACTTGCTCTGGGAGTTACCAGTTTACCATGACGAGAGCAGATTGTCGCCGGCGATTGAAGACAATCGTCAATGTTGCCTATGTGTATAACCTGAATCGCTTGAAGGTAAGGCTAGCCTAGTGATATCACAACCAGCTCATCTAGCGCGTTTCTTAGGAATGTGCACAAACATTGCTTTCGGCGTGGTGATGTATACCCTTTAAAACTTCATTAACGCGATACCAATTGACTATGTACACTAATCATCATCATTATCTAGAGTACATCTGTAAAGAATTAAGTCCAATCCCATTCCGGATGGGTATCGAGTCCTCCGAGCGAAACTACAGATACTTAAAGGGGTATAAATGAAAGTAACACAATCCTGGAGAGAATCCTACCATACAGTTCCATTTCATGTCGCTATAATAGAATGTAATATATTTGAGTTACTCTTCTTCTCCTTCGTCTTCTTCCTGTATTGCGTGTTTGAACGCGGGGCCGGGGCGTGCAGCGGGAAGCTGCCGCCTTGATGTGCGTGTTTCAGTAGTATTATTGTCAGACGGTAGCGGTGAGTGACGGCCAGAAGAAGATATCCCTTGTTTTTGTCTTGAGCTCATGTTGGAATTAATTGCAGGTGGTGCGGAGTTACGGTTGGCCCGCTTGTTGCTTCGCTGAGTGCGGGGCTGCGGGGCTGGGGACAAAGTGAAGGTCGGCTCGGCCTGCTGCGTATTGGTGAAGGATCCTGTAGTGGGTAAGGTTGTACTGAGCTGACCAAGTCCTCCCGCAAAGGAGGGGATTTCATCATCCTCATCTACCCAGTCACTTTCGTCTCCCAGATTTAGCGGCTGACGACCTGAAAAAACGTCACGAATCGAGGAATCATTCGCGGGGGAGACAGCGAGGACTTGTACCGGAATATAAGTCGTCCGTGTCCGCCAGCCAGGGGGTTCAAGACCCCATGACTTTTTCCAGCTAGAACGTGCCAACGAATTACTATATGAATGGGAGATAGGACTTAAGAAAGGCGCCTGGCGCTTCTGCGCGATGAAGGTGGTGGCGCTGCTATTGTTTGTGCTCCCCGATCGCCGAGATGATGTATTTGTGTCCTCGCTGGTTCGTCGAGATCGTGTTTTGACTGGCGATGATACCAGTTGCTTTGGTCCTTCACCTTCTGATGCCTCATAAAAAGAGGCGGGTCGAGATGAGGGTGCGGAATGGACGGAAGATGTAGCTGAACTACTTCGCACATGCATTGCTCGTGGGGTTGTCTGCACCTGTCGCACTACGCGCGTCGACGACCCTGAGCCTCCTCTTCGATGGTACTTTTGCATAGGTGAAGCTGTTCTAAAGTGATTCGAACCTACAGAGCTAGCTGAAGGAGACTTGCGGTGACGCTGTTGCGGTTGCATGGAGAAGCTGTGGATTGACGATGGCCTAGAGGATATTTCACCACCTCCCTTATCTGAATTGGGCGTATGACTCCCAAGTGAACGTCTTGTGGGAATCTGTTGAGGTGAATCCAACAGAACCATCTGATTTGATGCGACCGACGAACGTCGGGAGTTGACGCTGCTCGATCGTCGAGATGAGAAGGATGGACGCTGAGCCCGATGTCCCATTCGGGCACTAATTTTGCCACTGGAACTACTTCCACGTCGTTTGCCCGTGCCCGTGTTGTACGCCTGTGTCGTATTTGGTCGGCTATATGCGTTTATGCCTTGTCCTGCTGGCGCTGTCTCTTTCCTCTTGCCTTTCCTGTCCTCGTGAAACCAGAGGCGGAAGGCGTTAAGGAGATTCGGGCGGCTGCGCATATTACTCCTTCCTTTGCTGGACTGGTTCATCTCTGCTACGTTTGGGGCTGACAGCGAATGAATCAATTCACCGGGGGTATTGGCTGGAGTGGGAGGATCTACTCTCTGTTCAGGCAACGAGCTTTTTGATTCAGTCAAGACCCATGGCGAACTAATGGAAATGGGGTGTTGCTTATCGTGGGGTGGCGTATTGGGGCCCTTGTGGGGCTTAAGAGGAGGTGATTTTGTCAACTTTGAGGAACTGCTGCCATGTGAACTGCGTGATTCTTCACCGCTTAGGGCTCTTCTTTCAAGTTCTTTCGACCGATCTCTCTCCTTGTCGTCTTTGACAGCTTCGTTTGACTTCTTCCTAACGAGGCCTGCTGCCTCTAGAGCAGTTGTTGCACGCTGCATAATGCTGACGCTGCCGGAACGTGGCTTGCGGTTTTTAGACTCACGATCTCTGACGGCAGTAGCGGGTGTTGCAGGATGCGAACGTGTGGAACTTTCAGCCGTTATGGTAGAGGGAGACGGCGAAAGCAAGGGGGTTTTCGATGGAGTAGTAGGTCGAGGGGGTGTGGAAGGTCTAGCTTGGGTAGGCGTAGGTGGAACGAAGGCCAGCTGAGGGGTGGCGCGCTGGCTACCCGATGAGAAGAGATTCACTTGAACACCGATATCTTTTCTCCCCCGTTCTTCCATCTTCTTTGTATACCCTTCAATAGACTCATCTTCTGGAGACTTACCCTCCTTCATATGAGCCTCGAGAAGAGAGTTCATGAAGCTCTTCTGCTCTCCTTCTTCGAGCATGCGTTTTTCTACACGCTTCTTGAGTATCCACCACGCCGCTCCCGCGGCGTCACACGCATCGGTGAGAACGGAATGTACTATCTGAGGCGTGTCAAAGCCAAGAGCGCTGAGAGTGCTTAGGAGCTCTCGCTCCAGAGAAGTGGAGAATATAATGGGTGTAGGTGTATTGAGCATAGAAGCAAAGTTGATGTCTTGCGCCCGAGGAGGGAGAAAAGGTGTTGATGCTTTATCTCCTGTTGGCGAAGAGTGATCCGACAAAGTTGATGAGACGGAGCGGCGTTTCGTGCGCGCTGGTGTGCGGAGTGGATATGCGGGTGGTACCTTTGAGCCAGTCGAATTCCTGCGGGAAGACGGAGAAGATGAACCCGTTGGCTTAAGCATGTCCGATTCCTCTTCTGGTACTGTCTCTGGCTGCCGGCTTCCCTTAGAAAGCCTTGAGTATAACGACTCTTGGTCAGAATGCACAGACGACGTCTTCCGAAGCGTGGATTGGCTAGAATTGCGATGAGCCGCTTGCAAAGAGTCATCCTGGGAAGGCCTGTTATTGATTTCGTTGAAAGGGTCGTCGGGGACGTCTTCTGGTGTTGTCGGAGTGGATGTAGTGGGCATGATCGGTGACCCTGAGGCTGCAGAGGAAGCGGAAGTGGTGGATGACATTTTCGTGTCATCCCCAGAGGATGGCCATGGCATTTTGGTAGGTGAATTGGGTTGTGATGGAGGTGCTGAGGATCCCGCCTCGTAGTGAAGTGTTTGAGTGGAGAACCAAGGGTGAGTAAGTATTTGAGGAATGGTAAACCTTTTCGAAACATCTTTCTCGAGTATATTCCTAATAAGGTCACGCGATTCTTGCCTGAATCAGTCGACAAATCGGATGTCAGCGGTTGGTCTGTACCTAGTGAAAGCCACTCAGGATCTTCATATTCGCCTTGAATTACTTTTGCGCGCATCTCCTCCTCGTCATCGTCGTCAAAAGGAAGAGTGCCAGTCAATAGACAATATAGAATGATCCCCAATGACCAGACATCGACCTCTGCGGGATGATTGGTATGGGATACGTAATGAGTGATTTCAGAACATACCGGGACCCATGTATTTTTTCCTCTGCAACATTTCTGGCGCGGCGTAACCCGTGGTGCCGCAGAAAGTTTCCATGAAAGCACCACGCTCATATTCCCGTGTGAATCCGAAATCTCCCAGCTTAACACGGCAGTGTTCGTCAAGGAGAACGTTCTCGAGCTTGAGATCGCGATGAACTATGCCTTTGTCGTGTAAATAAGCGACAGCGAGACAGAGCTGACCAAAGATTATCTTTGTTTCGTCTTCTGACAATCGGCCCTTTTCAACGAGGTAGTCGAAGAGCTCTCCACCGCAGCAAAGCTCTGTTACGATCCAGATGGAGGACTCTGTGGCAATGACTTCATACATTTGTGTAACATGGGGGTGATGGAGTTGTCGATGATGGTGAATTTCCCGTGTTAGGGCGGCAGACATAGCTTTTGGGATCTGCTTGATGGCAACTCGTGTTGAGGTCAAGCGATGTGTTCCTAGTCTGACCTTTCCGTATGCACCTGGGTGGAATGAGCAAGACGTGAGGGTGGAATGAGCAAAGTACCTTCGCCAATGGCCTTGCCGAGGGTGTAGTTGCCGACGACGCGGATTGTTGATGCCGCGAGCTCTTTTCCGAGCTCATTGTAAGCATTTGCGAGCTGAGCTTTTAGATTCTGAGAAAGGGATGAGGACTGCTTGTGTCCGGGAGCGGACATCAGAGAGGACGGCAATCGCACTGCCCTGTATGGACGTAACTGCGGTCACGCGCTGTCACGCCACCCGCTCTCTTCTCCTCTCACCATGTCAGTTCTATAGTCCCTCCTCTCCAACGCTTATCCCATTCACCTCCCTTTCAGGTCTGAACCTTACGACCCTTACCTTCCCCGTGCCGGCTCTTCAAATGGCGCCGGCTCAAGCCAGCCGAACCCAAAGACAGCCGCAATCCAGGCTCAAATTGATGATACCGTCGGCATTATGAGGGAAAACATCACAAAGGTCGCAAAGAGAGGAGAGGCCCTCGATTCTCTTCAGGACAAGACAGGTCAGCACAACTCCAACTCTCCCCTTACCCAACCGGCGTTAAAACGCGTTGCCAACATGCTTCTCTCCCTGACCCTCGATTTTTCCAGATAACCTCGCAGTCTCTGCCCAAGGCTTCCGTCGTGGCGCAAACCGGGTTCGCAAGGTACACCCTACTTTTCTGTTTATTCCTCTCGTGTCTGCTCACTTGCATTCGCTTTCGTTATAGAACATGTGGTGAGTTGGCCGCTTATTTGATTTTTAACGCATGACAAATTCTATGTGGGACAGGTGGAAAGACATGAAGGTGTGGTCTAACCTTCCCTTTTGGTTTATTGCTTATTAGCCATGTTCAGATGCGTATCATTATTGGCGTAGCCATCGCCGTCATCATTGTTATTATCGTTGTCTCTATCGTAAAGGCGACTGGCCATGGAAAATAATCGGTTTTCCACCTCACGAACTTTCTACCTTTCTTACCCTGCGTGTTGTACTATCTATGCATCGTAGTATTAATTTCTTTGGCTAGGCGCGAGTATTATGCCCTATCAGTTTTGCACAAGGAAGAGTGCTATAGTCATGCATAGGTGATAAACGTAGGGCGGCGATACAAAAAATCTGATACCATCCCTTGCTTCTATCGACCACCTTTTCCTCCCTTCATCTGCTGCTTTGATACCTTGGGACCACTGGGTACTACAGGCCGTGTTGCAGGCTGTGGAAATGCAGTGGAAATGCATTGGAAATGAATTGAAGCGTGATCAGTGTGATAACATACCTTGGCCTTCTTGGATTCCTTCTCCTTTTTCTCCGACTTGGCCTTTGAAATTGCTGCCAATCGTTGTTTCTGTCTCTCAGCAGCGGTCTGGTTCCTTTTTGCGGCAATGGATTGAAGGTCAAGACCAACGATACCACGCTGGTGCTTGACTGCTCGGCGCGAGCGTTTCTTAGCAACCTCTTCTGTAATTCCCTTCTTGTGCATGCGACGATAGACTTGAGTCCAGGCGATTTTACGGGGGTTCTTGCGCTGCAGGAAGAGAGAGGCATTCTTCGAGGACGCGAAACGGAAAACCTAGAGACGTTGTTTAAATGTTCATTTTCAAAACTTGTTCTAAGTGTACGAACTTTGCTATCGCCCCTAACAAATAGTTTTCCCTTGCTGGGATAAATCCGGTAGCCGGAGAAGGAGTCGATTTCGACTTTCTGCAGTCCCGTAAAATGAGAATCCGTGACTGGTATAGAGATAGTGAACGTACCATCTTCTAATCCCAAATGCCCAGACAAAAAGGAAGAATATTAGTATCATCTCAATGCCTGAACCGCTGCGGTACGTCATCCAAACTTCACCCAAGGCATCCATCCTGTACTGCCATCGGGCATCGACAAATTGGCATCCATAGACATCCCGTCTCTCCATAGAAGAGATTGCGGCATTCCAACAGTATCAGCAGGCTCACCTTTCCAGGTTTGTGGGTCGCTTGGGCAGTTGGTGGACGCGGTCACGGAGTCGGCGGCGGTTCTGGGAAAACAAACAAGTACAAACGCGTCGACGGAAATAAAAGTCGTGGCACTATGGTACGTTGAACCGACTGGCTTTTCCCATGTCTTCCACCTCGGTGCGGGTCACAACTTTCCCTGCTATTAAGAACGCTCCTTTGGTTGGTCTAGCTGAAGGGAATGCCTCTTTTAGCAACCTCCACCTTGCCGCGCTAGTCCTTGGGGTTCCTTATGTCCTCAAATCAATCTTGCCGATTGTAAGCCGCGGAGGGTTCAAGACCTATCTTTTCCTCGTCATTCTTACCGGTGTTCCGACGACCATCGCATACTGGACGCTCAACAGCTTGTATGGTTCCAGGAAGAATGAAAAAATTCAGCTGCCAGGAAAAAACATTGAGGAATACATTTCAATCAAGGACGTCGAGCTCAAAAGTAAATACAATGGCAGAGAGAAAATCCCTATGCAGGTTTTCCACGATGCTTACTTTGATGGTAAAATTGATTTTAATGGTGGGTCCCTACCGTGTTCGTTTATCCATGAATCGCGAATGACAAAGTGTAGGCGACGTGTTGGAGGTGATGGAAGCGCGTTTGGATTGGGCCAAAATGAACTTCACGCGCGAGCTTTTCAAATATGTCCTGACCGAGTTCTTACCTGAGGTCATTGTTCACTCGCAGAGCCAGGATGAAGAACAGGTTCGTGGACACTATGACCGTAAGTCAGTCACCTTTATTTGGAAGGCGTTTCCTCACAATGCGCAGGTGGTGACGACTTTTACTCTTGGTCAGTGAAGGGACGGTTTAAATGGACTCTTGTCTGATTCGTCGAGGCATCTAGGTTCCTTGGCCCTCGTATGATTTATACGTCCGGCATCATACTTAATCCGGATATCGAGGAATCATTGGAAACGTTGCAGGATAATAAGTTGGCGGTTGTCTGCAACAAGCTAGACCTCAAACCCAACGACAGGCATGTGAAATAATCCCACATTTATTCTCGTAATTAATACTTTAGCCATAGGCTGCTTGACATAGGATGTGGATGGGGAACGCTTGTTGCGTATGCCGCGAAGAACTTTGGCTGCGATGCTACGGGTGTAACGTTGGGTAAGAATCAAGCCAAGTTTGGCGAGGATAGAATTCAAACGAATGGTGTAAGTCAACGATTTTTGGCCTATACCGCGCATGATTCATCAGCGAGCAGGTCTCTGATACGGCAAGGATCCTTTGTTGCGACTATCGGGACATTCCTGCCGGTAAAGGTGCTTATACAAAGATCGTCAGTCTGGAAATGGCTGAGGTACGCGTTTAATATGTCATCAATACTTCTGCCCAGCGATAACCATAAACAGCACGTCGGTGTCCGTCGTTACTCGACTTTCTTGAGACAAGTGCACGACATGTTGGATGATGACGGTATCTTTGTATTACAAGTGGCAGGATTCCGTCCGAGCTGGCAATATGAAGATCTCATTTGGCAAGCACCACTCCGTTTTTGCTGCGAAAAAATCTTAACAGTTATCCTAGGGGTCTTTTCATGAACAAGTATGTCTTCCCTGGTGCCGATGCATCTTGCTCTCTTGGATGGGTCATTAACAAGGTTAGAGGCTCGTCTACTTTTTAGGGATTATAGAATTAACTGGCGTAGCTCGAGGGTGCTGGTTTCGAAATCAAGAACGTTGACGTACTTGGCGTTCACTATTCCGCCACGATCTATCGATGGTATAAGAACTGGCTCATTAATAAACATAAGGTCATTGAGAAATATGGTGAACGCTGGTATAGAATATGGGTCTTTTTCCTTGCCTATAGCACTATTACCAGCCGGTACGTCATCTTACCAGGTGTTTAACGACTCCGCTTACGCAGTTTATAGTCAAGGAAGTGCATCGGTCTTCCAAATTACCATGCATAAAAACCTTAATGCATATCACCGTATCAAGGGTGTTGTGAACCATGCTTCCATCCACGTTAAGCTGGATAAAGAGCCATCGTACGTATATTTTGTGACTTTGGCAAAATAAATGGCTAATTGCATGCAATGTAGCCTTATTGAGTAGGTGATGATGGGATAGTGTTCAATATTACAGTTACATAGACAATATGTATATACCCATACACATATCAAGTATGCCTAATTCTTATAAGTTTGTCTCCAATGGTGTTTGGGGCTTAAATAAAGTTGTTTTTTTCCTTCCCCTATCATTGGATTTGACTGAGGGTCAGTTCTTTCTTCTAGGTGGCATGAGCTTCAGGGGACCTGCCTATGGTGTGTCTTTGTGTTGCTCAGACTGTGGCCT
>WNGI01014811.1_pt1 | contig 14030 bp, 8 predicted proteins | sample 5400621 | NCBI WGS metagenome assembly WNGI01 (sample SAMN13153374, study PRJNA577476) | soil metagenome | isolation source: 20 cm soil or saprolite under Garry oak tree replicate 1 | place: USA:California | collected 2016-06-15
TTGGCGAGAACAGCTGTTTGCTCAAATACTTCAGCGGAATTTCCTGCGATAATTTTCACTCCGGCCAGCTGATTCGCCAGCATAGTAAGCTGCGGCTCAGCCGGATCGGCCAGTACCAGAATAGTGTCATTCTTCATCAGGATCGTAACAGCCGTGCCGGCTATTACACCACAATCAGTATTCAAGCAGTGCGACTCAGAAAAATCAAAACCAGTTACTTAGAGCACAGAATTGACACTTGAAACTACGAAGTTAGCATTGAGCGAGCTGTCCGTCCCGAAGGCGCCAGAGGGAGAGCGGGTTGGCGTCGTGTAGCGCAAGCGGCAGCAATGATTCAGGCACGTCCTGGTAGCAGATTGGCCTTAGAAACCTTTCGATTGCTGCTGCTCCCACAGATGTCGTGCGGCTATCGGATGTTGCGGGGTACGGACCGCCGTGCACCATGGCGTAAGCAACTTCAACCCCAGTAGGGAAGCCATTGACGATGATTCGTCCGACCTTACGTTCGAGGATGGGCATCAGCCGGCGGACAACCGCAACGTCCTCGGTCTCAAGATGCAAAGAAGCAGTTAATTGACCTGAGAGTTGTTCTGCCAAAGCAATCATTTCGTCGATATTCGTACAAGAGACGAGTAAAGACGCTGGACCGAAAACCTCATCTTGCATTTGGGGAGTTGCCAAAAATTCCGCAGCATTGGTAGACAGCAATGCTGCTCGCCCAGCGCAGGTTCCTGATTCTGACTGGCCTTGTGCGATCGTATGCACACCTTTCAGCGTGGCAAGCTGCTGCAGTCCACTGCTATACGCGGCTTGGATACCAGGAGTGAGCATGACGCCCGCATTCTTAGCCAATATCTTTTCCGACGCAGCGCGGCGGAACCGTTCCAGATCAGAGCTCTCCAGCGCTATCACCAAACCCGGATTCGTGCAGAACTGTCCTACACCTAGAGTCATTGAGTCGACGAATCCCTGCGCGAGCTTTTCGCCACGACTAGAGAGGGCTCCTGGCAAAAGGAACATCGGATTAATGCTGCTCATTTCGGCGTAGACAGGGATTGGCACCGGCCGATTGAAAGCGATTTTCATGAGGGCGATGCCACCTCGGCGTGATCCTGTGAACCCAACGGCCTTGATTGACGGATGGGACACTAGCGCTTCGCCGATCGAATTACCCTTGCCAATCATCAGCGAGAAAACTCCCTCAAGAAGGCCGCAAGTGGCTACAGCCTCCTGGATAACGCGGCCCACTAATTCAGTTGTGCCGAGATGTGCAGGGTGAGCCTTAACGATAACAGGGCAGCCTGCTGCAAGCGCCGAAGCTGTATCGCCGCCCGCTACGGAGAAAGCCAGAGGGAAATTGCTGGCGCCAAAGACAGCCACGGGTCCAAGTGCTATTTTGCGCATCCGCAAGTCAGGACGTGGCTGTGGCGCGCGATCAGGGATGGGTGTATCCAACCTAGCATCGATCCAACGGCCATCTCGAACTATAGAGGCGAACAGTTTCAGTTGGCCTACAGTGCGGGCGCGTTCGCCTTCGATGCGGGCCTTTGGCAACCCAGTTTCGGCACATGCGCGGTCAATCAACGATTCACCGAGACCAACAATTCCTTGCGCAATTGTTTCCAGGAAACGCGCCCGGAGTTCAAGTCCAGTCTCGCGATATGCGTCGAACGCCGCCTCCGCCAATGAGCAAGCCCTGTCAACTTCGGCCAGCCCCCCGCCCCCAAAAGTCGGTTCGAGATCTGTGCCGAGACCGGGATTTCTAGCAATTAGCGTGCTCTCGCGCCCGCGGACGGCACTCTTGCCAATCAACATCTCGCCGGTAATCTTCATTTCATTATCCTTGTCGAGGAGTCGTCCGCTAGGTCGACTCAGTAAGGGAATGCTGAGTGAAATACAAAGCTCAAGTTAGAACTTCAGGAAACAGCTTATGGCTTGGCTTTCTGCTTCCACTCTTCGTATGCGGCCTTGGTCGCGTCGTCTGGCGGATAAGTTCCACGAAGGGGTGATCCTTCCTGAATCAGCATTGTGATGAAGTCTTCGAGTTGCTCCTGTTCGGCGGCATCGGCGGCGACCTCGACAGCCAAATGCCGCGGGATCACGACCACGCCCTCGACATCGCCGACGATGATGTCATCTGGAAATACGGCGACGCCCCCGCACCCAATAGGCACATTCATATCGATTGAGTGATGCTTGACGAGGTTAAGCGGCGCGCTTGCTCCTGCGCAGAATACGGGGAACCCCATCGCGGCAATCACACCGCTGTCTCGTACAGGTCCGTCAGACACCATGCCAGCCGCGCCCCGCACTTTCAATCGCGTTGCCAAGATCGATCCGATGGACGCGACGCTTTTTTCGCCCCGGCAATCCTGAACTAGCACGTACCCCGGTGGGATCGTTTCAATGCCTTTACGCTGCGGATACTCAGGATCCGCAAACACTTCGAGGCGGTCGAGATCCTCTCTCGCTGGAATATTGCGGAGTGTGAAAGCTGGACCTACCAGATTGCCGTTCACACTCGGGCCAATCGGAGCAACACCTTGCATAAACACGTTGCGAAAGCCACGCTTAAAGAGTTGCGTCGTCAGGGTAGCGGTGCTGACGCGCTTTAGCTGCTCCACTGCAGCAGGGTTCCAAACGTCCATACGCTTGCTCCTTGTAAAAGGCACCGTCGTGCAAAACTGTAACGACACAAACCAGTCTCAGAATTCCGGACTCGTGATCAGTGGATCTCGGGATCACCAGATCCACTCGAACTTCCCGGTTCTTCAAGAAAGTCAAAGTCACAGCCTTTATCGGCTTGAGTAACGTGCAGCTGGTTTAGAACTCCGTAACCACGGTTGAACTTTGACTTGGGCGCAATCCAAGCCGCTTTACGCCGAGCCATTTCCTCCTCGGAAATCAGAACGTCGATCGTTCGAGCCGACACGTCAAGAGCGATGACGTCGCCATCCCGGACCAATGCCAAGGGACCACCTACAAAAGACTCCGGCGCGATGTGCAGCACACATGCTCCATAGCTAGTACCGCTCATGCGCGCGTCCGAAATGCGAACCATATCCCTCACTCCAATTTCGAGCAGTTTTTTCGGGATTGGTAACTGGCCCCATTCGGGCATACCGGGAGCGCCGATTGGTCCGGCGTTCTGCAGCACGATCACGGAATCAGCTGTTACCTGTAAGCTCGGATCATCTATGCGTGAGGCCATATCGTCGTAGTCGCGAAATACGACCGCCGGGCCCTTATGCTGGAGGAGGCGGGATTCCATGGCGGGTGGCTTGATCACCGCACCGTCTGGCGCCAGGTTCCCGTGCAGAACCGCAAGGGCATCCCGGACCACCAGAGGATTGGCGCGACGTCGAATTACCTCTTCATTAAAGATTTGCGCATCGCGAACATTTTCACCCAGCGTACGACCATTCACCGTCACTTGGCTGCCGTCAATCAAGTCACCCAGTTCTTTCAGCAATGCCCGGAGCCCGCCCGCATAATAAAAATCCTCCATTAGGAATTGTCCCGCTGGCCGGATGTTGGCGAGCACTGGTGTGCAGCGTGCCAGCTCATCAAAACGATCGATAGTTAGAGGGATACCCGCGCGACGGGCGACCGCTACGAGATGTACCAAAGAGTTGGTCGAACCCGACAACGCCAGCACCGTAGTGATTGCATTGTCGAATGATCTGGCAGTGATAAAGTCTGAGGGCTTGTGATCTTCCCACACCATTTCCACGATGCGCTTTCCGGTGAGCGACGATTGCTGGGAATGGCGCGAATCAACCGCCGGGGTAGACGCGAATCCGGGCAACGTAAAGCCTAAGGCTTCCGACGCGCTGGTCATAGTCGAGGCCGTACCCATCGTCATGCAATGTCCAGGGGAACGCGCTATGCCGGTCTCGATACCTCGCCAATCTTCTTCGCTGATTTTTCCTACTCTCAATTCGGCCCAATATTTCCAGGTATCCGTACCACTCCCAAGAGTGACGCCATTCCAATTGCCCCGAAGCATCGGCCCAGCGGGAAGAAAAATAGCCGGCAAATTCATGCTGAGCGCCCCCATCAATAAGCCGGGACTAGTCTTGTCGCATCCGCCCATCAGGACGCAACCATCGAAAGGATAAGATCGGAGCAGTTCCTCGACTTCCATCGCGAGGAAGTTACGGTAGAGCATCGTGGTGGGTTTCTGAAATGGCTCGGAAAGGGTCATCGCCGGCATTTCCAAAGGGAAACCGCCAGCTTGCCAAACACCGCGCTTAACGTCTTCGACGCGTTCCTTGAAATGCGTATGACAAGGATTGATGTCACTCCAAGTATTCACAATTGCAATCACTGGTTTTCCGCTGTAGTCGGAGGTGTCATATCCCATTTGGGCCGTCCGGGAGCGGTGCCCGAAAGAACGCAGGTCTTTAGCGCCATACCAACGATGGCTGCGCAAATCCTCGGGTTTTTTGCGTTGATTTTTCACGCTTGCTTTCCCGGAGTTTTACTCACGATTGTCGAAGACGAAGATCTTATGACTGGTGGTGATAGTCATTCCGGCTCTGCGCTATCACCCAGGGCACGATGCCTTGCATTGTCGATGTGGGTTCGCATTTCCCGCCGGGCCGCCTCTTCATCACCAACGCGAATAGCCTCAAGAATACGTTGATGTTCTCCCTGAACCAGTAGCAAGCGTTTTCGGTTTCGTGTCAGTGAGAGGTTACGCGTAATATTCATTCCATTGAAGGTATGAATAGCTAAAGCGTCGAGGGTTTGCAGGAAAAGCTGATTGCGGCTGGCACGCGCAATGGCTACGTGGAAATTGATATCAAGTTCGACGCCAACTTCACCGGCCGAATTCGCCTGGTCCAATTTGTGAAATGCTTCATCAAGCGTCGCCATGTTCTCGTCCGTCCGGCGTTGGGCGGCGAGGTACGCAGCCTCGCCTTCCAAGGCGATGCGGAATTCAAAACAGCGCATCAGATCCGCAATTCCCCCAATAGGAGCTAGCCGTAGGAATTCGCGACCGGGTTTACGCTGCACGAATGTCCCCGCGCCCTGTCGAGTCGCAACGACGCCGTCCGCAAGCAGGCGTGAGAGCGCCTCGCGGATGACTGCTCGGGAAACCCCGTGGTCACTTGCAAATTGGTTCTCCGAGGGCAGGCGATCGCCGACGGCGAACTTTCCTGAAACGATCCGTTCCAATATCTGCTCATAGATGCGGTCCGGAAGACGCGAAGGTTCGGTGAGAATAGACGACTTGCTGTTAGTTGGCGCCCCAACAATTTTTCTTGGGGATTCCGTTAAGACATCGCGAGCGTCCAGATTGGTCTTCATGTTTCTATGACCCCTGATTTCGCTAAAATGAGTGGGCTAAGCGGCAATTCTAGAATGAATACTCGCTTTTCGACCGACGTGGCCTCGGGCGCCATATACCACGTCAATCGTTGGCCACTCGATAGCGAAATTCGGTGGCTAGGGGATGCACCACCCTCCCCATTTTGGTTGTCCGACATAACACTAACATACGTTTAACGCGAAACTGGCCCACTGTCAACACTTGTGTGACAAGTTGGCGGAAAGACTCTCGTGCAATCACTAAGAACGCTGGAATATATGTAGAAATAAGGAGAAAAGACGAGATCTTACTTGTAAGACAGGAAGGGCGGATGCACTTGACAGCAGCGAGCTTCGATGTTATTGACTCATACGCCTAAGGGGGATAGCCGAATCCGCGATGCAGGGCGCAAGGGCGCTCGAACTGCCAATTCGGTGTGTGTGCCGGTTGGACGATTCAATTGTCATTGGGGATCGAGGTATCTCCTCCTACACGATCAGCACGTACGCACTGATGTCTTTCAGCGGAACCGAATACCCCAATTGAAGGGATTTTATGCCTCTTGCGGACTCACCGCACATCCCCAACGGCCGTTGGCTGCGCATCATTCCTCCAACAATCGTGATCTACATCATCGCCTACATGGATCGAATGAACATCAGCTTCGCGATCGCGGGCGGTATGGACAAATCGCTTGGCTTATCCATGACCACTTCTGGATTGGCCGCTGGAATTTTCTTCTTTGGTTATATGGTCTTGCAAATCCCGGCGGGGCACATCGCCGAACACGGCAGCGCGAAGAGATTCATTCTATGGACCATTGTTGCCTGGGGCGGTTTATCGTTTCTGACGGCGTTTGTGCAAAATGCGTGGCAGTTACTGGGTATGCGATTCTTGTTGGGCGTAGCTGAGGGCGGAATATACCCCGCAATCTTGACAGTCATTGGCAATTGGTTCCCGACGAAGGAAATCGGGCGCGCCAACGCATTTTTTCTAATGAGTCTGCCGCTCTCGACCCTCATGACCAATCCGGTATCCGGATGGATCGTCGCCAACTATGGGTGGCGATTGCTGTTCATGATGGAGGGAGGCCTTTCTCTTGCGCTGATCTGTATCTGGCTGCCGATGATCAGTGATCGCCCGGAAGAAGCGAAGTGGATTTCCGAGGAAGAAAAAAAATACCTTGTCGAGACTTTGCGAGACGAGAAGACCAATCGCGAGATTTCATTTAAGCAGTCAAACCCGAGAGGATGGTCTTACCGGCAACTGTTTGCAGACAAGAATCTTTGGCTCATGGTGTTGCTGTTCATCTGCTACACCAGTGGACAGTACGGATATTCCATCTGGCTACCCACTCTGATTAGGGATTTGACCGGCAAAAGCTTGACTACCGTGGGGTGGTTGACTGCTCTTCCGTTTATTTCGGCGCTCGCAGGTTTGTATTTCTTTGGCGCACTCTCGGACAAGACGCGGAATCGGCGGCTATGTACAGCCCTATCCCTTGCCGGGTTTGGTGGTTGTTTTTGGCTTGCAACGCTGTTCCCACAGCATGTTTGGCTTTCCTTTGCGTTGCTCGTTCTAACGGGCGTGTTTACGAAGTCGATGCAGAGCCCTTTTTTTGCGACAATGACCGGCAACATGAGATTTGGAATTTACGCTCTGGCGTTCTTGTTGTTGTCGGGAGCAGCCATTACGATGCTTTTACCCCCGATCACCGCGGGAAAGTCCGATCCGGTAGAACAGGTCACGATACGCTAAAGTGCCTCAAATTTACGGGAAACGGCTCTCTTGTCGCACAAGTTGGTTCGGTGCACCAAGCTTCTCTTCCTTCTGACTTCCACTATGCCCAAAGGGTTGATAACGGGACCTTGGATTGATTTCGACCAGGCACGCGAGCAACTCCGCCTCGAAACAGCAGCCATCAAAGGCCAACACATTGACTGTTAACCACTTACAAGCGACAACTCAAGGTGTCGACTCAAGACGAGTGCGTCACTCCGATTTAGTGAGATCCTTCAGCTAGAACCCGCCCGAGCGCTCTTCCGACAGCTAGGAATATTAGTTGTATGACAAATCAGGAATTTGCTTGACAACTTGGGCGGCGGATATTACCGTGGCGCAAATTGGAAATGACTCGAAGGGGAGGATCTCCAGTAATGACACTCTACAATTTCACAAAATCCATGGTTCGCCTTGGGCTGTGTGGGTTACTGGTTCTGGCCGTTTTCACACCCACTCCGATACGCGCGCAGGTCGTGGGGGCATCCCTCGCCGGAACTGTGAGCGATCCATCCGGGGCACCTATTGGCGACGCGAAGGTCGCTATTGAAAACCTCGGGACCGGTATCAGTCGCGCTGTCACCACGGATAAAAACGGTTTTTATAGCGCACCTAACTTGTTGCCTGGAAATTACGAGGTCTCAGTGTCGGCCACGGGATTTTCGTCCCAGGTAAAGAAAGGTGTAACGCTGACCGTTGGTGGACAACAGACCGTGGACTTCGCGATGCGGATCGGGAACATCAGCGAAAAAGTCGAAGTTACCGGGGAAGCTCCAACCGTGCAACTGACCTCTTCAGCCATCACTAGCGTTGTCGATTCGACTACGGTCCGCGAGTTGCCGCTTAACGGACGAAGTTGGACGGATTTGGCCAATTTGCAACCGGGTGTTAGCCCCATGTTGACCCAGTTTAGTGCCGGTGGCGGTACCGACCGCGGCGAACGCGGATTCGGGAATCAACTCTCTATTAGTGGAGGCAAACCAGTACAAAATAACTATCGACTCGACGGGGTCAGCCTCAATGACTATGCGAACGGAGCTCCTGGAAGTGTGCTGGGCGCAGCGTTGGGTGTAGACGCGATTCAGGAGTTCTCGGTCATTACCAGCAACTATTCGACCGAGTATGGACGGACCTCTGGCGGAGTCGTTAACGCCATCACCCGCTCTGGCACGAATCAGTTCCACGGGGATGCCTATGAATTCCTGCGGAATAGCGCGCTGGATGCGCGAAATTTCTTCGATCCCCAAACCATTCCGCCGTTCAAACGAAATCAATTTGGGGCTTCGGCTGGAGGTCCAATCAAGAAAGACCGGACGTTCATCTTCGGGGACTACGAAGGCATACGTCAATCAAAGGGTGTGGCGACGTCAGCCCATGTTCCTTCCGATGCGGCGCGGGCTGGCCAGCTTTCCACCGGAACAGTAGTTGTGGACCCGGCGGTAGCAAAATACCTCGCATTCTGGCCCAAAGCCACGACAACCCCGCCGGGGAGCGATGTTGGAATATTCTTCTTCACCAGTCAGCAAGTTGTCACCGAAAACTTCGTGACTACGCGCGTTGACCAAAAGTTTTCAGAGCGCGACTCTATTTTCGGCACCTACCTATACGACAACACTCGCTACACCACGCCTGATGCCTTGGATGTCAACTTAAATGGCTATCGCACCAACCGCCAGGTTGTTGCAATCGAAGAGACCCATATGTTCCGCCCGACTCTGATCAACTCTTTGCGCTTTGGCTACAGTCACGTCGCCGCCGATAACAACCTAGGGATTTCGGCGATAAACCCCCTTGCAACGGACACTTCTTTGGCTTCGACGCCAGGACAGAATGCCGCGCGAGTCAACGTGAGTGGCATAATTACCAATCTAGGAGGGGGACTCGGTGCCATCGATCATAATCTCCATGATTGGAATTCGTTTCAGGGCTATGACGACGCGTTTCTGACGCACGGAGTTCACTCCATCAAATTTGGCGGTGGCTTTGAGCGAATGTTGAACTACATCAAGGGATATGGCGATGCCGCCGGTAATTGGAATTTTGGCTCGCTGTCCGATTTTCTTACGAATAATCCTCAGAATTTTTCTTCTGCATTGATCGCTCCGACTCCACGGGATATTCGACAGACCTTGGTCGGGGCGTACATACAGGACGACTGGCGGTGGCGGCCAAACCTGACTCTGAATCTTGGAGTGCGCTACGAAATGGTCACCGTTCCGAGCGAAACGCACGGCAGGTTCGCCAACCTACGTAACCTCACTGATCCGCTGCCCTATTGCGGGACGGCTCAGCAAGGTTGTGCTGGCTCCGCCCCTCTGTTCTCAAATCCAACGCTCCATAACTTTGAGCCCCGTGTTGGCTTCGCGTGGGATCCATTCCACACTGGGAAGACCTCAGTTCGCGGCGGGTTTGGCATGTTCGATGTGTTACCGCTTCCTTACATTGTGACGCTACTTCAAGTGCGTCCTTCACCCTTTAATGCAATTGGGTCCGAGTCGGCGGGCCTTGCGGGCACATTTTTTTCAGGCGGATTTTCAAAGTTGTTGCCGAATACGCTCGGTTCCACTTATATCGAGCCCCATCCCCATCGCAATTATGTGATGCAGTGGAATCTGACCGTCCAGCGTGAGTTGACTCCAAGCCTGGCCATTATTACTGGTTATGTCGGCTCGCGGGGTAGGCATCAACAGTTTCGAGTGGATGATGCCGACATGGTGCTTCCTACCTTGACATCTCAGGGTTATGTCTGGCCCTTTCCAGATCCCGCAAATCCAAATGCCCCTCCCATACCTACTCTCAATCCCAATTTCGGGGCCATCCGCGCCGACTTCTTCGGAGCTAATTCTTCTTACGATTCCTTGGTAGTAGGCGCCACAAAGAAGATGAGCCATGGTGTGCAATTCCAAGCCTCATTCACCTGGGGCAAGAGTCTCGACGAGAATTCAGCAGGGGCTGGTGCCGACTCGTTCCAGAACTCTCTTTCTAGCTTACATTGGTACAACATGGGGCTCAGTAAAGCCGTTTCCGAGTACAACATTGGCCGCACGCTCGTCATTGACGCGCTATGGGATGTTCCCTCACCCCACGTCTCCTCAAGCGCGGCAAAGTTTTTGCTTGGTGGTTGGGAACTTGGCACGATATTCAAGGCCAACGACGGCCTACCAGTGACTCCCTTGGTTGGCGGTGATCCCGTTGGCCAGAACAGTAGTGACCCCTGGGCTTTTCCCGACCGCCTCACGGGACCAGGATGCAACTCGCTCGTAAACCCTGGAAACATCAACAACTATATAAAACTGGAATGTTTTGCTATGCCGACCGCTAAGACACAGGCGTTTTACAATGCAAATTGCAACCCAGCGGTCGCTTTCCCGACATGTATCAATCTTAGGGGCACTGCCGGACGCAATATCATCGTTGGGCCGGGCCTTGCCACGGTTGACTTCTCGGTGTTTAAGAATATCCCGGTCAAAAGAGTCTCAGAAAACTTCAATATTCAGTTCAGAGCCGAGTTCTTTAACGTTCTGAATCGGGCCAACTTTGGCCCTCCCGCCGACAGCAACACTATTTTCGATCAGACCGGTGCTCTACAGACAGGCAGTGCTGGAGTGCTTGATACCACGGTAACCGACGCTCGCCAAATCCAGTTCGCTCTCAAGTTCGTGTGGTAATCGGAGGTCTCGGGCTGCGCGAAATTTATATGGAGGGAGACTGCAACTTTACGACGATCTACGCGCGTAGAGACTCAGCCGCGGGCCAGGATTCTCAGTCCGGTTCGATTGTCTTTTCGGCTGATCAATTCTCCCGGGAGATCATTTCCATGCTGGAGATGGTTTCGAGTGGATTGACAGCAACCGGTCGGATGACTGCTTCTCCCATTGACATAGAAACAGCAGCCTCAAAGACAATCTTCCGTACCACCGCCCATAATTGGGTGCTAACTCGACCAGTGAGGAGAATATGCGCATGCCGAAACTCGTTGTCATGGTCTTGACTCTGGTTTTGTTAGCGGGTGCCCGCGTGGCTCTTGCGCAGACGGACTGGTCGATTGAGAAACAATTTCACATCGGCGGGGAGGGTCGGTGGGACTATCTAACTCTCGATCCACAGACAAGTCGGCTCTACGTTCCAAGGACCACGCACACGATGGTGATCGATGCGGCATCGGGCAAGACCATCGCGGATATTCCTGGCCAAAAAAACGCTCATGGTGTCGCGATCGTTCCTGAAGTCGGACGCGGATTTATCAGCGATGGTGGCAACGGCTCGATTGTAGTTTTCGACCTGAAAACAAACGCGACTCTCGGCACAATCGTTGCGCAGCCCGACGCCGATGGCATCATCTTCGACCACGCTAGCGGACGTGTTCTTGTTGTATCAGGTGATAACGGAGTGTTGATGTCGCTGAAGCCCGACATTGATCCCAAGAGCGGAACAATCGACGCGTCGCCGATCGAGCTCGGTGGAGCGCCGGAGTTTCTTGCGTCCGATGAGGCGGGCAAGGTCTACATAAATTTGATGGATAAGAACGAAGTCGCGGTCGTCGATCTCGCAGCTAAGAAGGTAATAGCGCGCTGGCCCGTCGCCCCTGGCGGTGCACCAGTTGGAATGTCGATTGACACGGAAAAGCATCGCCTCTTTATCGGTTGCCGAAAACCACAGAAGCTGATCGTGATGAGCACTGACGACGGCAAGGTGCTGGCAAGTCTTCCGATTGGAGACACGGTAGACGCCACAAAAATTGACAGCGGCTTGGTGTTCGCTAGTTGTCGTGACGGATCGCTCGCAGTGGCTCGCGAGACTTCGCCGGGAAAGTTCGAAATCATACAGACTGTGAAAACAGGTCCAGGTGCGGCCACAATGGAGCTCGATTCTAAAACTCACACAATCTATCTGCCGACCGCCGAATTCGAGCAGCCGAAGCCTGGAACTACTGGGCGAGCAGCAATGAAGCCTGGCACGTTTACTGTTTTGGTCGTCTCGCGTCACTCGGCTCAATGACCGCTGGACAGCAATGCTCGATCGCTCCGACTACACCTATTGTACGAGTCGAGAACTTACACACGCTGTGGAGGGTCTGTGAAGAGACGCAGTTTGGCGGTGCGCGCGTTTCTGACCGCCGCCGGTTTCATAAGCCTTGGTATTCTGGTTGTCGAACCCACAATCGCTGACGACGGCGATCGTATTGTCACCGTGGATCACTATGTCCCCGTACGCTCCACAGTGCCGTCCATGGCCGGTCAAATCACGCAGATTTACGTCCGAGAGCGGACCCCGGCAGGCATTGCTCTTCGATCAACATCGCTGGCGAATCGGGTAGTGCTGTTTATTCATGGCAGGGGCACGCCAGCAGAAGTGGCGTTCGACGTCCCATACCAGGACTACAGCTGGATGACTTACCTAGCCCAGGCTGGCTTCGACGTATTTGCTATGGACGTCACAGGCTATGGTCGCTCAACCCGCCCACCACTGATGAGCGACCCATGTTCCCTTTCATCGAGTCAGCAAGCTGCTTTGAGTTCGGAGCTTCTTTCAACACGGTGTACCGGGAGCTATCCGGACCACTTGACTACCCTCAGCTCGGACTGGAACGACATTAGTGCCGTCGTCGACTATCTCCGCGCCTTGCGCCACGTGGACCGCGTGAGCATGGTTGCATGGTCCCTGGGCGGGCCACGAGCCGGTGGATACGCGGCACAGCACACCGACAAGGTGCAGAAGCTAGTTTTGCTGGCTCCTGCGTACAACATGAATCCTCGAGCCGAAGGTGCCGCTATGAACACGCAGTCGTACCAGGATCTCGCAACAAGCTGGGACGCCCAAGTCGGATGTCCGGACCAAATCGACCCCGCGGCCCGCGACAGCGTGTGGTTGGAGATGATGAAATCGGATCCCCTTGGGGCAACCTGGAGTTCTGGTGTTCGGCGCGCACCCGTGGATACATACACTGCCACTGACTGGAACTCCGCCGTAGTCGCAAAACTGCAGATGCCGACGCTTCTCATCTCCGGTGAATACGACAAGACAGTGCCCCCGGCACACGTAAGGGAGTTGTACGGCGACCTCACCTCACACCAGAACGTATTCGTCGATCTTGCCTGTTCGTCGCACAACGCACTGTGGGAGAAAAACCACTTGCTGCTGTTTCGCGCGTCGCTCGAATGGCTGACACTTGGCTCCGTCAACGGAAAGCATGAAGGAACGCTCCGCCTGGGATATGAGGGACCAAAACAGTTTCAGTGGCTAAGGCGTTGCGACGGTTCAGCTAGTTCTAGTTTTTGGACTGAACGTCTAAGTTGAGATACTCGCGCAACTCGCGCGGCGGTACTCATTGCCGTCGTCTCGGCCGCAAGTTTGCATGGGCTTCTGTCGCTGAGAATCGGCAAGCAAACGCTCAATAGAGCTAAGAAGCTGATTCCAGCGGTTCATCGCAACTCGCTGCTGAACACTTGCTGAACTCTAGACTGCAAATGGGGGTGTATCGGCGCAATTGAGAGTACATAAGGCAAACAAAACAAACGAAAATCGGTCTGTGCGAACAGGTCAGCGTGAATTAGCAAACCGCCGCTTCAAAAATCCCACCGTGCGGCGGGAAGTGTGCGCCGAGCAGTCGGTTGTTTCCCGAACGGGTTGGCTGTGACCTGAGTGTCATAGTAGTCGTTCAAAGACGATACCTCCTACCCGTCCTTCTGGGGGCAGGCCCTTCGGGTCACAGGAAAGCTTCTCGACATAGCCCAATCGATTCCACCCGTTCGGCCTTCACCCGAAGGGTGTTAACGCCCTGAGCGTAGTGCCATCCGGCCAATCGTGAAGTTGACAAACGGTTGACAAAACGGTTCTTTGAGGGAGAGCCCCAAAAAGGGGAAAAGTGAGAATCGCCGCGTATTTACTGGTGATTTGAATGGTGGGCCTGGGTGGACTTGAACCACCGACCTCG
>WNGI01008380.1_pt1 | contig 14028 bp, 15 predicted proteins | sample 5400621 | NCBI WGS metagenome assembly WNGI01 (sample SAMN13153374, study PRJNA577476) | soil metagenome | isolation source: 20 cm soil or saprolite under Garry oak tree replicate 1 | place: USA:California | collected 2016-06-15
TAAAAAATACCCAAATCTCGATGCCTGTAGGGCAGAGCAGTTTGGTGAATAATTGAATCAGGCAAAGATCAGAAAATTTTCTAACCTGTGAATGAGAATGTAATGTTTATGTTATTGAGACTAGGACTGTATGTTGCAGCTGTCCATGTTCCGTCAAAGGCCAAGGCTGCGCTGGGCACAATATCACAGTTAGTGCAGCTCGGACCTTTCCAAGGGCCGCTGGGTTGGTAAATCGGTTTTTGACCGGTCGTCAGGTCGCCATAAGTGTCGTCAATGGTTACGTTGACAAGGCCGGCACCGGTTGTTGAAACGAGGAGGAGAAGATAGAGCAAGTCAAGGACGACTCGTCTGACCGACATGTGTCGTGGTGGGGGTTCTCATAATAAGAGAAAGGGATGCCTGCGAACCACCGCGACTCGGGCTTGACGGCATTACCCCTTCGATATTTATTTTAAGACCCGATCTACATATGTGGTGGATGAGTACAAGGTATGTAGATTTTCGAATACCCTTCAACACCGCAAATGATTGGCATCCGACAAAAGATGATGTCAGGTTGCTTACCTGCTGCGACAACCAGTGCTTTGCGGGTGTTCCCAGGTGTTCCCCTGAAAGATAAAGCATCACGACAGTCATCACACATGGCCGCTTCGTTTGATGACGATCACGGTTTGATGTTAGCGACGAACTAACCAAGAAAGAAATCATACTCACCGGCAAGGCCAGCAGATGATATCTCGTTCTTGTGCTGTACATATCACAGAGGCGTCGCACTCTCTCCTCTTCGTTCAGATAGAAAGCGTTGCTATTGCGCGTTTTATCATTTCCTTCCGCAGACACTCGAACTCGGCTTCATCTTCTTCATTCTGTAGTTGTTGCCTAGTACTTAACACGGACTCCAACCTGCGCCGCGTGAGCGGCCCCCGCACGAGGACACGCCATATGTGCAAATATCATAGATCAGTAGTGATCATCGACATGATGATCGACGAGATCCGAAAATAGTTGCATCGCTTCCTCTGCTTCCTCTTTGCCAGGTCGACGGAATCGACAGAGTCCATTCACCCGAGCTGTCACTGAACGTTGAGTCTCCGGAATCGTCGTCGCTAATATCTTCACCAGAAAGCTTGCACACTAGGCTTATGATCAGCTCCACTTCCGTCCCCGTCATCTGACTCTTGCGCAGTTTCGGCATAAAACGTAATTCCTGATGCGATCCCTGATAGGTTCTCTTTTGGTAATCCTGTGCCATCCGCAGTCTGATGAGTCGTCCCGAACGATGTTCTGCAATGTGACGAATAGCCAGCGGTAGGTTCCACCTAATGTACCCCACAATTCGTTCAACGGATAATAATTGATCACATGTTTCCGCGTTGCGCGTCGCCAAGTGTCTCTTCGCTGTCCGCGCCCACATCGATACTTTGAACTTCGTTAAGGACGAACGTCAGATAAGATATACATCTGGTTGAAATATAAACAAAGATGATGTATAAGAAATATTCGTGACAATCAATGATATGCAGGCGGTGGCTGATCGGACAACCCTTGTGCCCAATCCGATGAGCGCTCAGCTTGCAGCTGTTCGATTTGGGTCCTAAGTTCACGTATCTGTTCGCGCATAGTTCCAATCTCGTGCTCTGTTTCTTGCCTTCCATATTCACTTGATGTGTGAGGGGCGCCATTCATCAACTGTCTTGATGTAAGGTTTTGCATCTCCTGTTGCGCACTCTGGAGCCGCAGATTGATCTCCATCTGGCGCACGGCGCGGAGCTCATCTCGGTTCTTGGTGCTGTGTGCGAACAGTTCTCGACGGACAGGCAACATCGTGGATTCGCTTGCCAAGTCAGACGAAGGTGAGCGGATGTGACTTTGTTGGTCGTATGATGCTATCAAGCCGAGATTCCCGGTATAGACAGAACCTTGCCACGGTAGGTGGGAACTTCGCATCGCGAGGTCATCGAGGTAGCTTTGCGGTTGTTGTTGATTAAAGGTGGTAACGATGGGCTCGGTGGGCCCTCTCTTCTTCCCCAAACGGTGGCGGAAGAGTATCAGTAACGCGACTACCACAACGAACGCGATGCTTCCGAACACAGATCCGACGATGATGCCCGTCTTGCTATTGGATGAATTATGGGGAGGTTAACTTTAGAACAGTGGGCGGGTAAAGCAATGGCAGGGTAAGCATACGTGTAAATAGCGTAATCAAAGTTAAGAAAGGTTGAATTCGGGTAGTCACTCGTCGAGATCACCAATGTATGCTGAGTGTTGCTCAAACCGCTGGTGCTGAACACAGAAGCATTATACTGCATATTTTGGGTGCTCATATCAGGCTCATGATTAAATGAGCCCATGGGTTTGCCATCGAGGGTAAAGTTGCAATTGGTTGAAACACCGTCTCCGTATGAATTTACGTTGGCGAGGATAAAAAATACCCAAATCTCGATGCCTGTAAGGCAGAGCAGTTTGGTGAATAATTGAATCAGGCAAAGATCAGAAAATTTTCTAACCTGTGAACGAGAATGTAATGCTTATGTTATTGAGACTAGGATCGTATGTTGCGGCTGTCCATGTTCCGTCAAGAGCCAAGGCTGCGCTGGGCACAATATCACAGCTAGTGCAGCTCGGACCTTTCCAAGGGCCGCTGGGTTGGTAAATCGGTTTTTGACCGGTCGTCAGGTCGCCATAAGTGTCGTCAATGGTTACGTTAACAAGGCCGGCACGGGTCGTTGAAACGAGGAGGAGAAGATAGAACAAGTCAAGGACGACTTGTCTGACCGACATGTATCGTGGTGGAAGTCCTCATCGTAAGACGACCAGGGATGTTGTGAATTACCGCGACTCGGGCTTGCCGGGATTGCCCCCTTCGATATGATATTTATTTTAAGATTCAACATATATGTAATACACACAACATACAACACTACTAAGGTATGTAGATTTTCGAATACCCTTCAACACTGCAAGAATGATTGGCATCCGACAAAACACGATGTCAGGTTGCTTACCTGCTGCGACAACAAGGGCACCGGTGCTTTGCCGGTGTTCCCCTGGAAGATAAAGCATCACGACAATTATCACACATGGCCAGACACCTCGTTTGATAATCACTGTCAGCGACGAACTAGCCAAGAAAAGAAAAGATACTCACCGGCAAGGCCAGCAGATGATATCCCGTTCCTGTACTGTACATATCACACAGAGGCGTCGCACTCGCTCCTCTTCTTCGTCCACATAACAAGCGTTGCTATTGCGTGTCTTGGACATCATCTCCCTCCGCACCCGCTCGAACTCGTCTTCTTCATTCTGCAGTTGTTGCCTAGTACTTAAGACGGACACCAACCTGCGCCGCGTGAGCGGTCCCCCTGCACGAGGATACGTCATATGTGCAAATATCATGGATGTCGATGAGTCGTCGTCGACATGATTATCGACGAGATCCGAAAATAGCTGCAGCGCTTCCTCCTTGAGCCGCTCCCAGGCCGACGGAGCGAACACGCTGTCATCGCCTTCCGCTTCATCGTCATCTTGACGAGACGAATCTGATTCCGACTCAGATTCATCCGAGCTGTCACTGAACGCCGAGTCTTCAGAATCGTCGTCGCTGATGTCTTCACCTCGGAGAAAGCGCGCATAGGACTCGTGATCAGCTTCACTTCCGTCCCCGTCATCTGACTCTTGCGCAGTTTCGGCATAAAACGTAATTCCTGATGCGATCCTTGATAGGTTCTCTTTTGGTAATCCCGCAGTCTGACGTCGTCCCCGGACGATGTTCTGCAACGTGACGTATAGCCAGCGATAGGTTCCACGTAAGGTACCCCACAATACGCGAACAAATGCGCCAAACGCGCGAATCCACCGTCGTTCAACGGATAATAGCTGATCACGTGTTTCCGCGTTCTGCGCATTGCCAAGCGACTCTTCGCTGTCCGCGCCCACATCGATAGTTCGAACTTCGTTAATGTACCCTTTCAATACTTTATTTTTCTTTTTGCGCTCATCTTTTTTCGGTCTCCTCTTGACAAGCTGTTGAGCATTCCCGCGAACGTGCACGTATCTGGATCCGAATGCCGAGCCGGACGATACGGCACCAAGGCGTCCTGGGACCAGGCTTTCCACACCCAGTTTCCCCATCCTCACGTGTCCATATTCTATTTCTTCCGTGATCTGCCGTCGTCGGTGGACCATGGCAGTAAAAGTTGGGGGCAAAGGTGTAGGGATGGGCGCGACCTCGTTCCCCCAGCCACGAAGTCCGGTGGCCTCGAGGGTTGCCGTGCTCATGCGTAGCAAGAGCACCGCAAAATCTTCGTCCCATGGTAGGTTACGAAAATATGTCAACCACCCTGCAGGTCGTCCATCGTCACCTACCAATCACAGTCAAATGTCGCCTCATGCGAAGATAGAGAACTCACTATTGTTTATTATTCCAAGACCTATGAACGGTCGTTCAATACGACCGCGGACCAGCAGTTGAACAATCGCGTTCAAAGCGACAGTTAGCAGTATTGTCGATAGTAAAATGGTTTCGAACATATTAGGGAGATAGTTGAGGAGAGGGTAATTTGTACTAAAGTCGTTTGTCGTTAAAAGGGAGCCATTGGATGCACGGGTATTATTTGCAGATGTCATTGAAGTTGATGAAGTGCGGGTTGGAGTGCCTGGAAGAACGGCGGGAGTTGCGGATGATACAGTTTTCGAGGATAACAATCTTGAATACAATGTGGAGTGGAAATGTTTGTCAGGTCTTGATGGAAGTCCATCTGGCTTTCGTACATGGGTTAAAGGAGAAGAATAGACATGGAGAAGAAACGCATAACCAATCTATGCAGGGATTAGACGCATATATAAACGCATGTGCCCAGGACGCACCAAATTGAAGGGCGAAGCATTGGGACCTGTATGGCTATTCAACGCAAACGTTGTGCTCATGCCATCCAGGGCTCGTATGAATCCTTCGACGCAGAAGGCGCTCCCCACAGCGCAGAACGTGGACCAACAGATTTCAGACATCTCTTTTGCCTCGCTCCAAGCGCCCAACCACTGCATCCACGACCAACTTGGCATTTTGTCACATGCTTGCAGCACGAGTAGGCTCCATACGACGAGCATCTTCGTTAGTACACATAGAGAGGGAAGATGGAGCGCCAATCGCGTTTTTGTTTTGGATATGTCGAGAGGAAGGATAGACGACAACATGCGTCTGAACAACATGTAGCGCATGAAGCTATATCGATGGTCAAGGTTATCATTTCTGGCGCTGCGGTAATTCACAAAGTCGCGCCGATTCCGGATTGGTGTCCGAGACGGAAGGATGATGTTTTGCATCCGGTACAGCACAAAGGCCACGACCAGCAGGCCAAGCATGTATCCCGAAGTAAAGAACGCCCATGGACTTGGGAAACTTGGCTGTCGAGTTTTGTCGATAGAGGGGTTAGGACGGCTGGTGGAGTCTGTCCCCATGACCCAGCCCGTCTCCTCTACCAAGGACGCTATCGCGCTAGACATCGACGTCTGCGATGGAACTCCAAATACATCGATGGAGTGTCTCTGCTGGCCTCCCCTGATGCGTGCGAGTATGCGTGAGGGCAATGCGCTGAGAATATGGCTCAAGTTGAGGGATTCGGAGAGTGTAGGGCCGTCGTTCGTGACATGAGTATCGTATTCCATGTTGTGCGCGACGACGGGTAGTTGATACAATATGTAGCGCTTTCCGACACGTGGGTGATATTGATCCCGGAGGTCGTAAGTATGGTGACTAGGGCGTGAACTTGGAGTGGATCATTGGAAGTGTGTTATGTACGCAGTCATATACTATTCATAGTCACCCACGCCTTTCTCAAATCAGGCCTGGCCTAGATCTAGGCAGTAGAACTTCACTCTAACCGAACAGCTGTCAAAGTGAAGCAGATAGTATCATTATTGTTATAGCGCTCCATGTGATAATTTTGATGCCGTGGCACCGCCAATGCGGATAATTAAGCCCGTACGTGACTATATCGCTGGATTAACGATATCCTGTCCCGTCCTGCCGCGAATGAATCGTTGGGGACAAAGTACGAACGACAGACATCCGTCGTTTCGCATATGACATTGCGCCCACTGTTATCATTTTGATTTCGTTGTGAATCATGCGCCCGTCGCCATGATTCAATGGTCTATGCTGTCATCGTACTCCCATCATCCCTTAACCCATCTGCAGCCAAGTTCTCCTGCAGCGGGTCAGCCATCTCCCAGTGGAATTTACTGAAATGCATTGTAGTTGCATTTGACGTTACGTGTCGACTATCTTCAGAAAAACATATCCGATCATTGACAAGAACCATCATCGAATTGGAGTAGAGCTTGGATAGGACAATTATTGGTCCACCAGGGACATACGGCGAGATCAGATATGAGAGAGCGGTAAATATGTTTACTGCAACTGTATAAATACTGCTGAGATATAACGATACTGCGGGAAAATGGCGACAAACCTGTGAGGACACCCGTGCCAATCACGATGTATACGAGACGTGTGACCCTCCACCTAAGGAGCTTGGAATATATCTTCTCTCTTTTAAGCTAGACAGAAGTATGAGTAGGAATAAGAAAAGTGAAGAATGAACACTTGCAAACCAGACCATGGTTCCGGCAACGATCATATCGACGACGAGGGACGTAAAAACCCAGACCTATGGCCACTCTCTTAAGTTGAAAGAAGCATATATGCGTCAAATTACGCACGATTATGAGAATGTCAGAAAAATGAATTCCTAACCCTGCCAGTACTATAATGGCGACAAGTTGTAGCATAGTAGCCTATATGAATGATTAGCTTGTTGGAAAACCACCATCTGAACTCGTATACCGTGATAACGAACGAAGGTACGTATTTCCGTTGGGTAATGATATGAATGCGATATGCGTACATTGCTTGCGTTAGAAATGCCGCTTTAAATGGTCAGTTATGTGCGTTGAACTGCAAGTGAAACACGACACACCCGTTCCCCCGCATACAGGGATGACTATATGGGATATTCGAGGAAAAGTATTGCGACCAAATAATAGCAACCCCAAATCACATATGAGAAGGATGGTATGAATTGTTTCTATGATATAGAGTGCGTATATAACGCCTTTGAATAATTTTGAGTCCTTGGGAAAGAACGTATAATATAAATCTAGATTGCCATTAAAATCTTAGTAAGGCGCAGAATCGGCGTGCAGAGGACAAACATAGTTGTACGGTCAGAGCGCCGTAGAGATATAGATTGATAATGTTGCCGACAAACTAACGAGAACGAGGATTAGTTACATATGTCGCGATTGAAATAGGTACAGACCAGCGATACGGTCAACGTGTGCAAATCTCTACCGCCATAACATGTGAGACGCCATGACAAGGAGGTCTAGTAGTGCAACATACCTCTTATTCATGGAGGGCCTTGATATGAGGGGGAAGACTATCCCAGGACGCCTAAGTAACTATATGTAAGGAGGCGTCCACGGGGCTCAGGGCAGTGTGAATGTTCATAATGCAGGTTGTGGCCTTGAGATATATCAGCACCACTTCCATCGGCTGCGTGCGCACACATGCCACAATCCATCGCTTCGATCCATCTCGAGGCGTCAAATAGTCATTCGCACACTGAAGCTATAAGCGCGCTTGCCCCTCTCAATGCGTGGGGACACTCCAGCGGCTCGTCGGAGGTGATGCAGGTGCAAAGTTATGGTCCCGTACCATGTTATCCGACTCGTGGGCTTCGCGAACATTTGAGTAGAACCGTCGCCTCCAGGAACCACAAGAAGGAAGTGGCTCTCATGTATATCTTGATCTTGTCGTCCACGAACTGCTTGTCATGTCATGGACGCGTACCTGGCCGACAAGGTTGAAGCTTCAAGCGTGATATTTAAATAATTGGCAAATCGTACCCGTTTGACAACTTGAATGCATTTTATGGTAATTAAACCCACGCTCGACGCTCGTCTACAAATTCGGGCGACATCGGAACTTTTTTTTCGCGGTCGGCAAACCCAAATGGGGTCGCCTTCAAGCCAAAGGGCCCGATTGGGCAACTCGATGAATTCGATTTTTTAGCTACAGTTATCAGTCCAACTCCCACATCCAATGCACGTTCATAGTAGTACTCTTCCACAATAACGCCACTGTCATCTTTCTCTGACTGACTTCGCTTAATGGGAACTTCGACAGCCACCTTCGTTGACATATCAATTCCAATCACGTCGCAGATGGACGCTTGCTGTCCTTCATGCCTCGGTAACCGTGCCCGAAGCTCTAGCAAAATGGAGTGAACCGACGTGCACAGTCGCCGTATCTGACGTTCCAATATGGTCATCCTGAAAACGTCTGGATAAGATTCTATCGTTGACAAAGACCATCATTGAGTTGGCATAGAGCTTGGACAGGACGATTGATGGTCCGATAGGATCGGTGACTGAGATAAATGCTGTTGCAATGGTGATAATGTTGACCGCAACTAAATGGTTCTTTTAAGACATATTGATGCTTTGGGAAGATGAAGGGATTATACCAGTGAGGAGACCTGTGCCTATTATAAGGTATACCAAACGCGCTACTTTTCCTCTTAGTAGTTTGCACGAAATCGTGTTCTTCTTTAGCTTGAGATGAGGTGTAAGGCATGAAAGGTAAGTCGTTCATAGGATCGATGACTTACAGACCAAATTAAAACGCATGCGATTACTAGACCTGTCACTAGGGAGATAGAACTCCATATCTGTTATAAACGCCCACTTTCAGATGATGTGAGCATGAAACAGTTGAGCCACGTACAAGTACAGCAGGCTCAAAATATCCTGAAAAGTAAAAATCTGCTATTGATGTGGCCACAGTGGCAATAACTCCCGATGCAATGGCCTAAATGTGCATGAGAACCATGACGAAGTTTGATCTTGAGCTTGCATACCACAACAATGCAGCATGACAAAAATTTCAATTTGGATATGACCCAAACGCGATACGCATATATGCATTGTGTTAAAAGCGCCACTTCAATTATTCAGGCACCCACATTGAACTCTTATATAATTTGCAACACACCTATTGATCCACATATGGGAATGGTGATTGAACCAATAGGATATAAGTAGCCCCCATCGAGCAGAGATTGTCCCCAGCCGTATGTTAGTAAAATTGTGTAGACCGTCTCTATCAGGTAAATAATGTATATGGCTGCTTTCAGTAGCCTTGAATCCTCGGGGAACGATATGTAGTACAAATCTGAATCGACGTCAGTGAGTCAGCGTTGCTCGAGATTGGCATGGTAAAAGATGTACAAAGTTGTACTGTGAGAGCACCGTATAGGTACAGGTTAATCACATTGCCGATAAACTAAAAGTATAATGAGAGTTGAATGGAAACGGTAAATCTGTTACTGCTTACCAACGAGGTAGCAAAGCTCCCTGTCGAGAAGTCACCATTTAAATGATCGGTAGTGATGGGCATGAGAATATCGAAAGACCTGTCGGGTGTCGGGGAGGAGTCGCGGGGGTAACTGGTGTACTATGATTCAGGTCTCCAGGTGGATATATGCACCAAGCTGAGAGGCAGTGTAAGACCATGGGGGATCGGCGCCGGTTGCTCTGAGCGCTGAGCGCTGAGCAATAAATCAAGATCCTTGGATCCGAGAAGCAGGTAGTAACGAACCTTGTGAGTTCTTTACGTGATTGACATCGCCTCCAAGTCCCAAGCTATGTAGGAGCTTCCGATTCTACGCCTCGGAAGAATTGCAAACCTTCCATTACACAGTGGGGCTGTCATTTGGCACGACACCAACTCGGAAAGAGCCTGCCAGTCCTCCTGGCTTCAATGACAATCTGGTCGATGAGTCAAAAATCATATTAGTGACGTATAGACGTACGTCAAGTAGGTAACCATGTTACTTACTTGAAACCCAACTTGGCGTGGTGGCGGTTCCGACCTACTAGTACTATGTAGAACCATATATTATTATTATCGCCGTCCATCTCCGTGAGTTCAAAGAGGCACTTTGTTCTGCACCCTCGTCGGCCCTTAATTTCCGAGGCGATCCTTTGAAGCTCTTGTGGCTCAAAATACAACAAGAACCAGTACCATCAAAACTATGTCAGCCTCATGGCTCTGGCGCTATCTCTCCGTCCCAAGTTTCACTAAAGACTTCTAAGAGCGTCCGACATCAGAGCAGTTACATATAAGTCCTGGTCCGACGGAAGCATTCCCTAGCATCCCCTGGTCACCTAACAATCCTTAGGACTCCAATCGTCAAGGCGGGTCCATTGCGGGCAACTCCCGATAGAATATCCCATCGACCGTAGCCATGGATCCCCGCAGAGTGAGTTACGAGTCCATATGCACTATCAAATGATTTAGCGAGCCTTTCTTCGCGAAAATGTCAGCAATAATTTAGCATCTCTCTGTTCCTCCCATCCCATTTGGCGCACGTCTCAATGCACCGTTCCCGCCAGGGCCGGGATGGCAAGTACTAAAGTAACTATTGACCACAATATAAACGTCATCTTGTCGCTTCCGAAAGAAATTGTGTTACTATTGCTACCTCCTTCAAATATTCAGCACGAGTGTACTAATATACATCTCCGTATTCCCCTTGGCCATACGCCAAGATGGCTTTAACTAGGGATGAGCAGTAACATCACCGGGGACGGACCCGATGGAGATTGGTTTCCGTATCCGGGATGTGGTCGGAACTGTCGGAACTGGTAGCTGTAGAGCGGTTAGCACTGGCGCCTAATGAGTGGCAACAATAATGGACTCACTACCAATTGCGCCCGCGAGTACAACGCAGGTTGGTTAAAGCCCGAATGGGTTGGCGAGGAATAACTCCGGTCAGGAGTGCGCATAGTACCAGTGTGACGGTTCCGAAAATGGTCATGGGTAATCCATGAATCAGTGGCGACCACCCCTTCCTGGGAATGGCAAGAGACCCCCGTCCCCACTTGGATCGAGGCACCTTGGGCGACAGTGGCACATCCAGTGGCGCCGGCGAGTAGGGTAGCGCTAGTAGCGCAGATGGCATCAAGTAGCCTGCAAACTATTCGTTGTCCCTTCTTAGTTCAACACAAGTTTGGTTGAGAGACAGACGCAGAGAAGGGAAGATTGGTGGTAGAAAAACAGGGGGAGGTATACCGCACCGACTGGTATTCGCTGACATGAAAGTTTGAAACCTTATTAGATCTAGTCCGGATGACCGCATACACAGATCAGATATGCCGAGATACAAATCGAAGTAGCGTTCACCTTGATCCAAGTAGACGGTCTGGTGCCGCTCAAATTGTCAAGTGACGATGAAGTACGAATTGAAGACGATGGACATCATCGTATCACATAGCATACGCGCCCGTCCATCAGATAAAAGACGAAGCACCTGCAGCTAGGCGTATTAACAGCTAAAAGATGGGGCGAACGCGATACGACGAATTGTGAAGCTTAGGTATCCATATCATCCTTATGCTCTATCGTCAATAGGTTAGGTGGATCCTTGCATATGCATACTATGACGTCCACTCGCACCTTTAATCCGTTCTCCGAATCTTTTAATAACAACCCAGGCACCTTTCTCTACTTCTGTCATCCCATGTATAGCTAAGAGCAATTGCGACTTTCTTTCGTCACAATGGAATACGAGGGGAGACGCGGCGCTGTTGAATTTTGGATGGATACAGCTACTTTCGACTTTGCGATCTTAAAACCTATGAGATAAAGAGTCAGAGAGATTCGGCCCATGAAGGGCGCGCAGATCACATTACGGGCCCCAGTGTCCGAAGCGCCACTGCTGACTTCCATACGAGAAATAGGATATCAACGCGGCCCATGACTAGTGAATGTTCAAACCGTGCCTCTGTTTTGTTCGCCCTAACCAATATCGTTACATGGAGGGCTGTAAATTTAGAAAAGGCGCGCACCGCGTCCCGAGAAGTCAATCCGAGTCGGAGCTTTCGCGTAGTAAGTATTTGACAATTGGACGGCGAAGAAGGCAGATTCCATCATCTATTGTTGTGTGGTGGATCTCAACCACCAGGGCCTCATGTTGTACAAGGAGATATCGTTTGATAATCGATATCTCCTGCACGCGGTATTCCTGAAGACGAAGAAATCCAACCTCCTCGAGCCTGTAAATCGTTTCCGCGAAGAGTCGAACGTTATCGACTGTCGACAGTTCATTGGCGAGCGATGGTTGGGCTATCGGTTGGGCCATTGGTTTGTAACGAGGGGAATTGGGGTTGGGGAAGAAAGCGGTTAGTGCGATGAGAGCGACTGGTGATGTCATTTTTCCTAGTGCAGCTTTCGACCTACAGTAAAAGTTGACGTGGGCAAGCGCTAATAGTCCTAGACAAAGGGTGTTCACCCTATCCTAAGTTTTCGTCTAGTCAGCGCGGATCACTTACAGGACTAGCCTATGTTATTCGTACGTGGCCGTGAAACGCGCGGGAAGATTGAGTGGACAAGCGGCTGACAGCTATGGACTGCCAGTTGCCTTGGTCGCGACGGAAAATACCTGGCTTTCCTTCTATGTCCTTCTCCTTCACCGGTCTCCTCTTAACATTGTCGCAGACGGCCGGGTACTGCTGGCCAGAAACGTTCTGCGGGAAGTGGGAATCGCGTTTCTGACGTAATCCCAAGGCCAACTTATCAATGCTTTACCCGCTTCACAAGTCGTCGATAATAGGAGTCGCGTGTGACGAGCCTCAACCAGTCTCCCTATCTCTGCGCCATCCTTGCTCCTCGCTGCATTCATTTCAATTTTCCTACTTGAGCTCTACGACCCGTTGGCCGCCACGTCGTGCGTTCTCTATCATGGCACATCTTCATAACGACCTTTTTGACTATATGTCTAACCCGTAATCTAATATGTTCAGTATCAACGATGTCCTTCGCCACGCAGAGCGCAGACGGATCTTTAACTTCGACGGGCTACGCCGACTTGCAGCACAGTCCGTCTTTCGGAGTCCTGATGATATCGTCGACTCGCTGAGGGTGGGTTTAACCGTACCTTCCTCATCACCATGCGCGGTGGCTTCCAAATGGTAGCGCGTATCCCGTACCCGGCTACGATTCCCAAGTACTTCGCTGTCGCTAGTGAGGTGGCTACTATGGCCTTACTCCGCTTCTCTGGGCTGCCTATACCTAAGGTATATGGATACTCGCCTGTATCGGACAACGTGGCAGAGACTGAGTATATCTTTATGGAATTCGTAGAAGGCACTAGCTTGAGCGATATATGGTTTGACCTAGGGGAAGGAGACATTATTTCAGTCTCGTGCCAACTTGCTGGACTCGAGTCGAAGATGATGTCGATCGCTTTCCCGGCTGGTGGAAGCCTGTACTATACAAAAGACTTGGAGAAGGTGGCCAGGAGGCCGAGCATCCCGCTAAAGGACAAGCGTTTCTGCGTCGGTCCAGATACAAGACTGCCTCTGTGGTATGGCAGGAGATCACAGCTCGACGGAGACCGAGGACCATGTAGGCTGCTCTCTGCCTTTTTTAGTACTCCCTGGAACTAACTGATAATTATAGGCGAAAGTGCCGAAGTAGTACTCGTAAGTGGAGCCGAAAAGGAACTAGCTTATCTGGAACGGTTCGGTCGACCACTGTTGCCATTCCAACGCGTAAGGAGGGAAGGTTACCAATACCAGGAGCAGTTGCCATCGGATCACATTGAGAACCTAGATCGCTATCTCCTAATCGCGTCGTCGCTCATCCCCAGAAACTCGGCCCTTGGTCGTTTCTGCATCCGCCATCCCGGCCTCCAGCCGAGCAATATCATCGTTTCCAGGTCACCCGACTCTCAGTTGCACGTCGTCAGCCTGATTGACTGGCAACATACCTCGATTCTACCTCTATTTCTCCATGCCGGTATACCCCCAACGGATACAGAACTACGATGATCCTATCTCGCAATTTATGATGCCACCCCCGCCACCGGGACGAAATCCAGCAAAGCCGAGCGAAGGAACTCTACCGTCGACGCCTCGTCCATTACCACTACATCAAAAACACGGAGAGGTACAACGAGTCTC
>WNGI01022857.1_pt1 | contig 14025 bp, 11 predicted proteins | sample 5400621 | NCBI WGS metagenome assembly WNGI01 (sample SAMN13153374, study PRJNA577476) | soil metagenome | isolation source: 20 cm soil or saprolite under Garry oak tree replicate 1 | place: USA:California | collected 2016-06-15
CGGCGAGCCCCAGCCGAGCACGAGCATCGGCCCGAAGACGTAGTGACCCTCGGTGATGGGGAAAATCGACGACAGGTCGCTGATCGTCTGGGGGGCGTTGGCGATCGCCGTTTCGGGATCGGGCGGGAAGAAGATGTTCTCGAGGTGGTGGCTCTTGAAGGCGGTCCGCAAAGGCTCGAGGGCCATGCTGCGGTTGATGCCGACCAGCCCGCCGACGCCGTCGAGGGTGAAGCCAAAGCCGAGCTCGAAGCCGGGGTCGAACGTCGCGACGAGGAGGAAGAGGAGCGAAAAGCCGGGTTGGCCGCCCGGGAGCTTCGTGTCGAGGACACCCGCGACGTTGACCTGGACCGAGACGATGGGCAGGTCCACGGCGACGGTGAACACGCCGGCGTACTCGCCCTTGTCGGGGTCCAGGAAGATGTAGCCGCCGCCCGAAGCCACGGCCGCGTCCACGGCGAGCCCGATGCCGTTGGGCGGCTTGAAGCCGAATTGTAGGTCGAGGTCCCCGAGATTGCCGTTGCCCGACGTGTCGTGGTTCAACTGCAGCCGCACGCCCACCTTGTCCGCGGAAGCGGTGACCGGGCCCAGCATCAGGCTCCCGGTCACTGCCGCTTCCAGCACAGCACTGTCGCCGGCGGTTCCCGCACGCACTGCCAGGTAGACCGAGTCGATCTCCAGCACGTTGGCGATGGTGAGGTGGACGGGGATGGTCGCCGATAGCCGAGCTTGGCCGCTGAAATGGAAGCCCGTGCGGCTCGACCACTCGATAGCGCAGGAGAGATCTATCCTTTCCGACTGGCTGCTCGCTACCTTTTGTAGGAAGCCGTCTGCGTCGGAGAAGTCGATCACCACGCTCACGCCCGGGCTCGCAGTCGTACCAGATGCGGAGACTCCCGCCGGGTCGCTCGTGCCGATCTGCACGACAACCTCGGGATTATCGAGCGCGCCACGGACCTCAAGCGCAAACCAAGTCCCGGCGACCTCGATCCGGTTCGAGTCGGGATCCCCCAACAGGACATAGGGCCTCGGTGGGCGGCCGGCGAGCGAGATGCGCCCGTCGAAGGTCGTCGCACCGGCGCTCACGAACGGCGCCACAGCGGTCGGGTGGAGTTCGATTCCAACGCTCTCGGACTGGAGGTCGCCCCGGAGACCCAGCCACTGGCTATGGCCAAGGGGGATCTCTGTCGCGACCTCTCCGCTCAGCATCGCCGAGATGAGGATACCGTCCGGGTCCTTGGTGGTGTCGTGTGGCCGTGGCGTACCTGTGCCACCCGGCTGCAAGGGGGTCGCGGCCATCGCGGCCACGCCCAACTCCAAGAAGCCTTCGCCGAGCGGCGACGGCCCCGCGATGACCGGAATCTGCAGCTGGCGGACTGTCGGAAGCGCCCGGTTGGTCGGATCGTAGAGCGCGTCGCGCAGCGCGGCGGGAGGAAACCGTCGGCGGACCGCCGCGCCCATCGCCAGGAGCGCGCGCTCGACAGCGCGCAGGAGCTGATCGAACAGGAACGGAGCGTTCGGGTCGTTCCACTGGTACACCTGTTTCAGCAACCCAATGGGATCAGTCACGAGTTGTGAGAGGCGGTCCCAGCGAAAGCCCTGTCGGTTGTAAGGAACGCGGCCGGCTGCCGTGGGCTGCCGGTGTGTCACCTCGATGACGCCGAACAACGACAGCACTGAGAAAACGAGCGGCTGCTGGCGCTGGAGGTAGCTGACAAGAAGATGCTCGGCGATCTCGACTGGGAGTTGGCTCCAAAAGGTCGCTTGATCGAAGGGGAACGGGAGGCCGGTGGGCGGCGCAGCCTCGAGCGAGCGGAGTGCGTTTACGAACGCTGCAGTCGCGGCGAGCAGGTTCTTCAGGAGCGTGGGATCGGGCTTGCCATCAGGGGCGAACACGACCTGGTCGATTGCCGCCTCGGCCGTCTGGACCAGCGATGACAGCGCGAATGCGGATTGGATCGCTGCTTGGTCGGCGGGCGAAAGGTCGGCTCTCCACCCGAACTGCCTCAGGAAGCGCTCAAGCTCTTCTGCGTCGCCGAATGCGGCCTCGAGCGGCCGGAGCGCGCTGATGAGCCCCTCTGCAACGGATCCGAGGAGCGCGCTCATAGTTTTTCGGGGGTGGGGAGGCCCGGTTGGGCGAGGGTACCATCCGGGACTTGCTCAACATTCGCGCCCGGCCCCTGATACCAGCGCATAAGCTGATACCAGTCGTGAACTTCCTCGTCGAACGGAATCGTGTCAGGCTTCCCCAACAGTTTTCGCGTCCCTTCCAGTGAGGCGTACAAAAAGGGCGAGTTGGTGTCGTAGTCATACGCGTAGGCTACTCCCTGCTCGAGGATGACCTGAAGGTCGCCCGGGCGAGGGTCGATGACGTCCGCGGTGTACCAAATGGCCTGCTGGTTTGGGTCAAGCTGGCGGCTTGCCGTGACTACATCAGAGGAGGGGTCCTGTCGGACGGTGTCTGGTCGCGTTACCGCCACCTGGAGCCGCTGGTTCGGCGGGACGAGCGGCGTGCCGCGGGCGGTGTGCGGCTGCGAGGCGAGTCCCTCATCCGTCCAGCCGAGAAAAATGTCGGACCCGATGAAGAAGAGCTTAGCGAACCAACCCCAACGCCAGTGGAGATGAAAACACGCTTCAGCGCACCCTGGGGCGTGGATCATAGGACCGGGAGGATTGGCGGGGTCCAAGAGGTCCGGCCCCATGTTGCCGTGCGAGTGAAAGTTATCGTACTCCCCCTGGCGCGGATACTTTTGCACCGTTAACTGGTAGTTTGTCGCCGGTGGCCATGTGTAGTCCTTCTTGCGAATGTCCAACATTGGGGCGGGGTCATTTGGCCCGTAGACGCCGACCACTTCTACTTCCGATTGGAGGTTCGGCCGGTGGTAGTCGAAGAAGACGGCCCAGCTGGGAAACTCGAATGGGAGAGGAACGTCCGGGAAGATCCGGAATCGGCGGTAGAAGCCGACTTTGTTCGAATCGGCGAACAGGCTTGCAACCGTTCCCATGCCCATGCCCGTGCTGAGTGCATTCTTCAACACAATCCGGACGCAGCCCCGGAACGCTCTCACACGGCCGTTTCCTGGGGTCCACTGCACCCCGATCTGCGGATAGAGCTTGGCGCCCTTGATCTGGCGAAAAGGTTCCATGTCCGCGACACCGTAGCGGAGCACAAGACTCATCTGGAGTTGCACGAGCGCGCGCCCACCAAACGTGTTGTAAAGGGTGAGCTTGATGCCCCATAGGTATCCCTGGTCGGAGCTGTCCACGGCACCGTCGTTGCCCCAGTCGAACGCGGGAGGGTGATCGGTCGAGGCGAACGCCTCGTTGAAATCGAACGGCTGCGGGGGAGTTCCGTCGTCAAAGGTGACGGTGACGTCTCGGAACTCGATGCGTTCGGCGACGTCTCCGGTCACGCTTGCGGGGACGCCATGAAGTTTGAGATTCTCGATAAGCAGCCCTCCGCAGCAACCTGTAGCACCGGGCAGTCCGGCAGCAATTTGTGAGCTGAAGCTCCACCACGGGCCGTTCGGATCGAATAGCGCTCCCCGTCGCCCCGTCGCTCGTGGCCCACGTTTGGACTTCATCGAACTTGAGCTGTTGGGTGCGGAGAGTCCGTTTGCCACGGAGCGCCCAAGTCCCCCGGACGATGCGGTTCAAGTGCCTCTCGCAGATGACGCATAGCGCCACCTCATGACCCTTCAGCGAATACACGCCCGTGCCGGCAGGTCTGCGCCGCATGAGACAGTCGGTGGCTGACCGGTAAACGTCCGAACGGAAGCCGGCGGCACCCTCGAACAGCTGGATTGGATCGGTGGAAGAGGAAGTGCCGCCGAACGGCACGACGTTGAGCGCGCGGGTGCGTTGTGCCGGTGAAAGATCATCGTACCATTTGAACTGTGCCGTCGGAGGGCCTATCGGCGCCGCTGATTTGAGGATCACGTTCGGTCGATACGCGAGTGTCTGCGCCTGATCTCCCGTCGGGCTGGCGGGAGCGGGAGCAGGGTCTTCTGCCTCGTCCTCCAACCCGAGGCCCAACGAGATCATCCGCATAGGGACCTGGTACCAGAGGTCGCCATCGACCGTGGTTGCGACGAAGGCGGTCGTCACCATCGGTGACCCCACCTGTTCCAGGGTCGCGGAGATCGCTTGACCGCCGGCAGAATCTGGCAGCAGGACAAGGAGGTCTAATCCACGCACGGCGGTCCAGTTTCCGTACAGGGATGACGGTGCCCCCGTGATCTTGAGAAGCGCAGCGGCAAGCGCGGAGTTATCAATCCGGAGCTGCCCCGTGGTCAGATCATAGGTGGAGCGGAGGCAGGTGTCACCCGGCACGGTGCCAAGAGCGGGCCCTGGAACGTTGCTCGGCGTGAACGCGTAGTAGACGGAGAACGGTCCCGGGTAGACGCGTAGGAGATTGTACGGCGTGCGCGAGAGAAGCGACTCGCGCATTTCGAGGCAGTGCTGAACAAAGTCGTCCTCCTGAGTGAAGCCTTCCGCGATGACGAGCAGCGAATAAGAGTCCGCCACGGTCGCCCGCGGTGAGTCAGGTTGTAGCAAATGCGTCGCATAAGCTGTCATCGGCAACCGATCTTCATCAGTCCGCAGGACGTGTCCTCGCGAGTCAGCAGAGCCATGATGATAGCCATGCTACGCTCTGGGCCACCGGCGGCCCAATGAGATAATACGGTCCACGAGCCGGACGACGAATTGCAGGGACCAGATGGGGGGATCGAAGATTGTGTCGACAAAGACCTGAGGACTACGCTCGAGAGCGTCCATCGCGGGTACGCGTGAAGCAGGGTTCAACAGACGCTGCGCGTTGTACCACGCGACTGCGCGGCCGAGGCGGATGCCATAGCTCGTGAGGATCTCCTCAAACCTTCGGCCGAAGATCTCAAGCCAACGCAGCCAGGGATCGTACCGCTCGGTTATCTCTTGAAGAATCGGCTCGATCGCGTCGCCCAGGACGTCGTTCACCGAGTGGTAGTCCCGAATGTGAGACCCACCGTTCACTCCCTCTATGCCCACATCGCATAGCGCGAGTGGAAGGTCATGAATGATGTGGGCCGCCATCCCGCAAGCGAGATCTTCAAGAACCGAAGTCCGAACTGACGTGATTGCCAGGAAGGTTTTTTGCCATGCCACACCTGGAGAGGCGCCTTGATCGAACACGTCCAGAGCGTGGAGGTAGCGCTGCACAAACGCCTCGGCCAGCATGACGACCCAGTTGGGGTCGTTCCACTTCACCGCACCGAATTCCCTAGCCAAGACCCGCGTCATCAGAGCGTACGCGGACGTGAACACGCAGCGAGAGTCCCGGGCCCGTTCGTAACGGGCCGCGTAATCGTCGAGGCGGGTTGCGATTTGGAGCAATTGCTCCTGAAGACTCCTAGCAACCGTCGTCACGGGGCGTCCACCCTAGGTGGAGGTGATTCGGGCCGCCGAACTACTTCACCGCGGTTCTTTATGGCGAGCCGCGCACCCCGCGGCACGAGCCACGAAGCGCCGGCCTCACGTCGTGTCGCCGTGGCGTTGATCGTCACTTCGAGCGTACCGGAACGGAGCTCCATTAAGGCAAAGCCCTCGAGCGGCACCCTTGGCGCGGTCTGCTTCGGACCCAATGCAAGGTCGCGGATTTCCACGTGGTGGCGCGGCGGGGAGTCCGTCACGAAGACGGGCTCGCTGGCAAGGATGCCGGGGGCGAGCTGTTTGTAGCGTGGCGGTTGCTGCGACTGCGTCGGCTGCTGCTGCGCGGCCAGAGGTGCGGAAAGGAGGAAGAGGAATTCCGCTATAGGAGACTGCCGCACGCAATGCACAGGGCGCCTGTAGAAAGGTAGAAATGCTAGCGACGCCTGCAACATTGTCGGCGGTCCCGGCTCGCGCTAGGGTGTTTTTGCGGCACCGTGGGGTGGGAACGCGACAGCAGTCCCGAGGGGAAGGCGAACCGGTGCTACTGTCGGGTCCCCCCTGAAACACGGCGCAGTCCAGGGGCGCGTGTGGCTTCGCGCTACGGACGGTCAGTTGCCCCTCCAGGATTCGAACCTGGATTACCGAATCCAGAGCCGAGCCGTGCGGGTTTGTTTGGAGGACACCATGTCCGTAAGTGGTGATCTGCCAAGCATCGGGCCCCCACGGTCGGAGAGACCCGGATCGGTCCGGAGAAACGCTTGTAGAATGCTTGTAGAGAGTTTTGGTCGAATCTTCTGAGCGAGGCTCAATAAAGTCTGCTGTCCGACAATGACGTGCAAATGTTTCGCAAGCTTTGCCGCGCAGCCCGTCTCCGACAAGAACCACTTCCAGCAGTTCACGTGGTCGACGGCAAGTTCTCAGCTTGGGCTGCCAGGGCCGAGGCCGTGCCGGTCAAGCACTTGCCCGCGGCCAAGGGACCCGCTTAGCGGCAAACACTACGGCAAAGGCCAGTAATCGTCCGCGATCAGCACGCGAATCGAGCCTCGGCTCTTGCCGTGAGCAGCGGACTTGGAATCCGGTGCCTGCCTGTGAATTGCCTCACCGGAACAGATCGAAGAAGAGCGACGGCTCCTATACGTGGCAATGACCCGGGCGCGGGACCATCTGTACATCCTGCAGCCGCACCGGTTCTACACGCGGGGACGGCCCAACGCGGATAACCACGTGTATGGATCGCGGACACGCTTCATCCCTGAGACGCTCTTGCCGCTCTTCGAGCCGCAAGCACGTGGCCGCAACGAGACGGCCGATCCGTTCGACGGGGCCCCTGCTGCACGAGTCGACGTCCAGACACGACTCAAGGAGATGTGGCGATAGCAGCACGCCATTCCAACGGGACGTGCAACCGTTGCGCCACCGAGCGCATGCCCGCAGGTTACGCCCAAATCCGTTAGGCAGCTCGCTTAGGGAGCCTCATGTTCCGAAGCCCGCAACCCCTCGTGTGGGATCGCGTGTACAAGCGCCTTCTCGAGTGGCATCGAGATCAGAGCATCACGGAGGAAGACAAGCCGCCAGTACCTCTCATTCTCGGGGGCCGTGTCTTTTCATCCTCCAGTGACAAGCATCACCGCTGGCTCCAGACAGTGCAGTGGGCTGAGCGCCACGGTTGTCCCGATCTGGTGCGCGTCGAGAGCGCTGACTTTGAGACCTGGAACCGAGACGTCCCTCCGTAGGTGGGATTCTTTAGGCTTCACTCCCCTTCCAAGCTGGGATTTTGCAAGACCAGCTCGCTGTCGCACATTGGCGAGAGGTGCCCTGAAGCGCCCTGATTTGCTTCGGGGGATAAGAGAGAAAGGGTCTCGACGTTCTCCCCCCTTCCGCAACGTTCTCTAGCCTGGCCCGTATCACGCGACCGCACCATTTTCGGATCCAGTTGAGACCACCGCACGTAGTGAGCGTGCGCGGCGAACGCCGCCGCTCGCATCGTAGCCCAAGGCAGGTGGGTGTACCGCCGATGACGGAATGGCCGAAGCCAACCGCATTCGACGTGATTCGTTCGCTCGACAAGAGGCGTAGCGAGTACCGGCACGTAGGGTGGGTCTACATCCTCAGGAACCGCGCGTTTCGCGATCCTCTCCTGAAGATCGGTCAGTCCCGACGTCCTCCGATGCTCCGCGCTCTTGAACTTGGCGCGGCCACTGCCGTCCCTCAGGATTTCGAGGTCGTCTACTTCGTTCACGTTTCGGACCGCCACAGGGGTGAGCAGCGCGTTCACACCACTCTCGCTTCTTACCGAGCTGCCCCCGGCAAGGAGTTCTTCTCGGCCCCTCTCACGCTGGCGGTGGAGGCGCTGAATCGGGTTGCCGAGCAAATGCCGGTGATTGTCGGGACTGGACACTATGCACGAGTCCTCCCTCAATTCTTCGAACCCCTGACGCTAACATGTCCGGCGTGCGGGACGAACAATCGCGTCGCCCCCCTCGCGATCCCTGTCGTGGCCAAGTGCCGGTCTTGCGGCAAGCCCCTTCCTGCGTGATCTCGCACAGACACCACGCCGGTCCAGTCAATCGACTATCAACGCTCTATGCCGCATTTCCGCCTGCCCGTGCCGCAAAAACGCCCTAGTCGTCGCGCTCGAGGCGGCGATCTTTGGTTGAAGAGCTCGGAGGCGGATTTAGCCGTGAAGAAGCGGTGGGCGTTGCCAGGCGCCTTGGCTTGCGTGTTGGCCTTTCCACGTGAAGGCACCGCGCAGACTTGCGCCGAGCCGTTCTACCGCTGGAGCGAGAAGATTGACGAGTCGCTCGCAGGCGTGACACCGCGACGAGTCTCGGTCGCGACCATGCTCAGTCGATGGGCGCCGCTCGCGCTCATGCGGCACGACGAATGCGCGGCGCGGACTGGACGTGAGATTCGCACCTACAGCGTCGTCGCGTGGGTGCGGCGGGTGAAGAAACACGAGACTGATGGAGACTGGCACATCGAGCTCACGAGCCAGGCGAACAGCTCTCCCACAGCCTGCATCATCGTAGAGATCCCGCCAGCCAGCCCGAATGGCAACTTCGGCCAAGCACGGGCCGACCTCGATGCGCTGCTCGCCAGCGCCCAAGTTGCGGGCGACGGTGAAGTCACGCCGCCCATCCACATCCGCTTCGTCGGTGCCGCATTCTACGACGGCTTTCATCACACCGCGGCCGGTGGTGCGTCGGGTCACGGCAACTGCAACGCGTCAGGCCGCGCGCTATGGGAGATTCATCCCGTCTACTTCGTGCGGCCGCCACAATGAGAGCCATACGGCCGCTCGTCCTAGTATGGGTGCTGGTGGCATCGCTGCCTCTTCAGGCGGGCAACGCGCAGGCTCCTCCGGCTGGTGCCACCGCACAGTGCCGGGACGGCTCTTACTCATACAGTGTCAGCCGACGAGGAACGTGCTCCCATCATCGCGGCGTCGCACAGTGGCTCACACGTGGCCAGGTGCCGGCTCGTGCCGAGTCGGTATCCACGGCTCAGGCGCCCGCGCAGCAACGCGCGCTTACTGCCGCCGAAGCCAAAGACCATGTGGGGGAGACGGCGACTGTGTGCGGCGTCGTAGCCAGCGCACGATACGCCGCTTCGAGTCGCGGACGACCAACCTTTCTGAACCTCGAGCAGCCTTATCCGAATCAGCTCTTCACAGTTGTCGTCTGGGGCTCGGCGCGCGGTGCATTTCCAGAGGCACCGGAGGTGGCTTATCGGGCGCAGCGGGTCTGCGTCACCGGGGTGATCGATACGTACCGGGGCAGGCCGCAGATTGCCGCCCCTGGTCCAACGGCAATTCGAGTGATGAGTCGGTAGCGGTCACTCCCTACTAGGCGGGGACGGTTGCAGAGAGGTGCACTGAAGTGCCCCCTTACCTCCGGCAAACATCACGGCAAAGCGCCTAGAAAGGTCAAACAAGGCCGGGACTTGGCACCGCGCCGCGGATCGCTCCGGGACTTGGCACCGCGCCGCGGATCGCTCGTCCGCAGTCCCGTTCGCAGCCCTAGCCAAGTGAGACTGGCCGCGTTCCCAAGGGTCGCACCGTGGCGAACGGAGGCTGCCAATCGGTGTTTTGAGCGTAGGCAACTCCCTGACCGGGATTGCTCGACCCCGCGCGACACGTTCACGGTGATCCGTTCAGGGGTTAAGAACGAGAGGCGCGGGCGGCGTCTGTCCCCTCCACTGACGCAGATTTGCGACGGGACGCCGACCTTCAAGCACTACGGCAGCGACACGCGCGCAATGCGTTGAGAGCTTCATTTGTTGACGACACAAACCACCGTTCGGGGTCTTGCAGACGATCCCGAGCGGCGCATATTGGAACGCAACTTAGCTGCCATGACCTCGAAGCGCGTTGTCGTATCCGTCGCCGATGCCCTGCAAGCGCGAACAGTGAAAGCGGCTGAGCGAGCGCTCTTGTTCGGACACTTCGATCGGCTGCTCTCCTCCAAGACCGGAAGAGAAGCGTCGTACTTGAGTGAGGGTGATCCCTGGACGGGCGTCCAAGGTGATGTGGCCCCCTCGCACTCGATGAACGCCTCGAATGATGAGCCGACTGGTCCCGTTGCGTCCTCCTACCTCCGATGACACCGTCTCGCACCCGCGCGCGGCCTGACACGAGGTATCGCGGGCTCATCGCAGTGGACGGCGACAACGCTGAGCGCAAACTGTCCTGGGACGTACCGACTCGGCCAACGTGTCGCGCGCGCCCAGACGATGGAGGAGTTTCCAAATGAACGAGACCCAACTCACGCTCCGCGGCCAGACGGTAACCGGGAAACGCAAGGTCGGCGTTCACGGCCTGACAGTTGACGTTCTCGACCCAAGCAATCCCGAGCGAACGCTTGGCCGCACGACGACGCGCCGGGACGGCACGTTCGTCGTGCGGCTTTCCGGCGCGACACCCGAGACGTCTCTCTCTGACGGCGTTAGCATCCCCATTCTTGTCAAGGATCGTGATGGCAATCTCGTTCACACGTCAAAGGAATCCCTCCGCCTCCTAGCTGACGATGAGGTGATGAAGGTTGAACTGGATCGACGTGTCCTGGCCAATCATCTCTCCCGCCCGCTGAGCTGGAAACGGCCCACCGAGCCGTTCTTCATCAGAAGGACGGCAGCGCTTCTGAATGCAGCTGCGCAAAGAGCCTTCTCCAGAGAAGGGCCGACTTATCGCGGTCTTGGTCCGTTGTCGTGGGCGGCTCCGCCGATCGCCGAGTTTCCGACGATCGTCGATGACGCGTGGGGAGTGATTCATGGAGACGTCCTCGCCCTAAAGCGCTTCACGGATGCGCTTGAAATTCTCAGGATTCGATTGGGATTTCCGCTCCGCGATTTCGGCGATGAGCGAGGACGGTCAGACGGTTCCTACGGCCTACTTGGGGATTTGTTCGCGCATCGTCAGCGTCACCACGCAACGCTTGAGCCGCGATCCCTAGTTGGGAGAGCCGAAACGGTAATACTGCTGTTGGCAGCCATCAAAGCCGGTGCCGGGAGGGTGACCGCACCCGACCAATACTTCGAGATCGTGCTGACTAGCCTCCTCACGTGGGACAGCCTGAGTCTTCTGTACGACATGGCTGCGCAGTCGCTCGCCCAACGCACGGGGCGCCGCAACCTGTTTCAAGTTATAGCCAGACTCCACGTCGAGGCCGGGTCCGAAGAGGGCTCGTGGCAGCCCGAGTTTCCCCCATTGCCGGAATTCCCGCCGCTGGATAGGCAGCTCATGGACCTGTTAAGCGGCAGGTGGCTGGAGCGGTTGGCCTGTGCCAGGGAGATACTGGGTGACGTTGACAACCCAACGTACCTCATTTCCGCAGTGGACCCGCCGTACGCTTGCCCTGGCACGACAATCCGGATTTTGGGATCGAACTTCGGGCCATCTCCCACGGACGCGAAGGTGCGGTTCTCTCGCGCCAGCGGCATGCAGAACGATGGCTTCGTCGAGGTCGCTCCGAGAACTTGGAGCGATACAGCGGTAACCGCGGTCGTTCCTGCCGACGCCGGGTGCGGCCCGATCAGCCTCTACATTTTCGACGGCACTCTGAAGGTCTGCGGGCGCTTCATTGACGTGTACCGGTCCCTGGGGGGTGTTTTCAGATACGAGACCACAACCATCGCGGGTCAACCGGCCATCATGGTGGTCCCGCCTAGGTTCGAGGGGGCGAAACCCCAAGTTGAATGGTTCGTCGCCGCTCACACGGGCGATGAGACAAGAGTGACGATTGCCTATCCCGGAGTTCCAGTCGAACTGCACTGGAGTGTCTGCCCACCGGACTGCTCGGTCCAGCTCAACGTAGGGGACGGAACGAGTTTTCGGGCTCTGTACGGTCTCCCGGCTAAGGACCACACGCAACTCCCGATTCCCGATTATCCCGTCACAACACAGATCCGGTGCACGCTGCGTCCGTCAAACAGTTGCGGCTCGGCAACTGCAGACCTGCTCATTACAGTCCATGTTCCTGCCGTCGTCTTCCTCTGCGATATCGAAACGACGCAGGCCACTCAGTTTCTAAGCCCTAAGCCGATTGTGGGAAGCGTGATGCTACCGCACCACATTCCGAACACGTCGGCCATTCAGCCTGATGGCTCGGTGCCGCTAATCGAAGGTAAGAGCACGATGGTCCGCGTCTATTTCGGCACGTATCCGATCACTTCTCTATCGTCGCCAACTGGGTTCTTCAACAACGGTCAGGTTCGGGGGGTACGAATCGAACTACGAGGCTTCCGAGATGACCAGGAACTCCCGGGTTCGCCGCTTGTACGGACGAATCTTGTCGCCAAAGTGGAGCCGAGTGACTCGACTGAGGCGCAGCGCTCCGATCTCGGTCGCACGGCGAACTTTGTATTGCCCTTTACATGGACTTCCGTCGGCACGTTGAGGCTGGAAGCTTCGATCCACTTGGCAGCCGACTCCCTCGATGCCGTCTCGTCGCTTAGACAAGCTCTCTCGGCTCAATTGGAATTCCAGGAGGCGCGCGCGCTCGATTGTGTGGTAGTGCGCGTTGACTACCAGGGCCCACCGAACACTGCACCTCGAGGCGCGCCCACCATCACAGCTGCGGTGAACACACTTGGTTTGGTGCAAAGAATGTATCCCACGCGTGGTTTGCAGGCGTGGCTCCCGAACGCCGATGACCAGGTTCTGTCCTTCAATGGCGATCTCAGCACGGACAACGGTGAGGCGTGCGGAGCTTGGAGTGATCTATTAGACGAGGTGCAGGCTATCGCCGAGGGTTACGACGGCGGGTTGATGGTCTGGTGTGCGGCCCTCAATATGGGCATACCGACGAACGTTGCGACCGGTTGCGGTGGACAAGATTCATATGCCATGGGATACGCTGCGTTTCGGGTGACTGATGTGGCCACTGCCGCCCAAGAGGTCGGTCACGCCTTCGGACGGTCACATACGCACGAGGACTCGAACTGGCCGAACTACTACAACGGCAACCTCGCGGCCAACAACAATCTCGGCGATCTGGCGTACAGCTCGATCGGCGAGTACGGAGTCGATGTAGTCGCACGAAGCGTGTTCGATCCGAACACGACTACGGACTTCATGAGCTACATGCCAGCGCCACACTGGATATCCCCTTACACCTACTCGGGGCTGTTCGCGAACCTGAGGCCCATTGTGGTCCTGGGAGGTTCGTCAATCTTTGGAGGAAGGCCATCGGCGGAACCGAGCGATCATCTCATCGTCAGTGGGACGCTGTGGACTGTCACGGGAAAAGTGACACTCGACTCATTGTACCACCGACCTATGTTTGCCAGACGGCCAGCTGGTGTGCCCACACGGTTCGAACTCGCACTCGTTACCGAAGATGGTGAAACGCTGTTTTCCGACTCGATTCGCTCGCGATTTGGCCGGCGCTGGCGCTTGCGCATTTCTCAGCCCATTCCGCTGCTACCGCTTGCCGCGGCGCTCGAGGTGCGCGACGCAGGGAAGGTGCTCGCACGCGTCGAACGTCCAAAGGGGCGGCCGGCGATCGACGGAGTGGAAATTGCGAAAGGCCGCGACGAGTGGACCGTGACCTGGCAGGCTCGCCACTCTCAGGACCTTCCCCTCGCTTTTCAACTGGCCGTATCCTTCGACGGAGGCGAGCGATGGAGCCGCCTCGCCAAAGATCTGCACACACCGGAGTACAACCTCGACCCTTCCCGCCTGGCGGGGGGGGACGATTGTCAGTTCCGCGTGACTGCGTCCGACGGGTTTAATACGGCGTACCGGGAGAGTGAGAGCTTTACTCTTCCCCGGCAACCGCTTCTGATCGTTCCGCTCGGCTTTGAACCGGACGGAGAGTTACCGGCTGACGAGCCAACACTGCTTCAGGTGGCCATCGTATCTCCACACTTCGGTCGAGTTGAGCCCACCGTGATTCGGTGGACAGTGGACGGACATGCGCATCCACCGGGGCAGAGGCTGTGGGTTGAGCTGCCGGAGGGCGAGCACGAAATTAGTGTGGCCGTCGGAACTGACGATCAGGAGATGGCCACGCAGGTATTTCGAGTGCGCGCCTATCGACGGACTAAGGACCAGTAGCCAACGTCAGCCGTCGCTCTGGACCTGCTTGGGGTCTGGCTACCGATTCAACTGGTGACGGCTCA
>WNGI01003401.1_pt1 | contig 14023 bp, 14 predicted proteins | sample 5400621 | NCBI WGS metagenome assembly WNGI01 (sample SAMN13153374, study PRJNA577476) | soil metagenome | isolation source: 20 cm soil or saprolite under Garry oak tree replicate 1 | place: USA:California | collected 2016-06-15
GGCGCCTCGCGGGTGCGCGATCTCTTCGAGCAGGCCAAGCAGGCTTCGCCGTGCATCGTCTTCATGGACGAGATCGACGCGGTCGGCCGCCATCGCGGCGCCGGTCTCGGTGGGGGCCACGACGAGCGCGAGCAGACGCTCAACCAGCTGCTCGTCGAGATGGACGGCTTCGAGCTGAAGGACAACATCATCCTGATCGCCGCCACGAACCGGCCCGACATCCTCGACCCGGCGCTGCTGCGCCCCGGCCGCTTCGACCGGCAGATCGTCGTCGACCGGCCCGACCGGATCGGCCGCCGCAAGATCCTCGAGGTGCACGCCAAGGGCAAGCCGATCGCGCCGGAGATCGATCTCGACACGCTCGCAGCTGGGACACCCGGGTTCACGGGCGCCGACCTGGCGAACCTCGTCAACGAGGCCGCGCTCCTCGCCGCGCGCCGCGGCAAGAAGACGATCCAGCAGGAGGAGCTCGAGGAGGGGATCATGCGCGTGATCGCCGGCCCCGAGAAGAAGACGCGCCTGCTCTCCGAGGAGGAGCGGAAGATCACGGCGTACCACGAGCTCGGACACGCGATCGTCGGCCACTACCTCGAGCACACCGACGACGTTCACAAGATCTCGGTCATCTCGCGCGGCCAGGCGCTCGGCTACACGATCTCGCTCCCGCGCGAGGACCGCTACCTGACGACGAAGACCGCGCTGATGGAGCAGCTCGCGATGACCCTCGGCGGCCGCGCCGCGGAGGAGCTCGTCTTCCAGGAGGTCACAACCGGCGCCGCGAACGATCTCGAGAAGGTCACCTCGACCGCGAAGCAGATGATCATGCGCTTCGGGATGAGCGAGAAGCTCGGCCCGCGCGTTCTCGGACGGAACCACGACATGCCGTTCCTCGGGCGCGAGATGGGCAACGAGCCGGACTATTCCGAAGAGATCGCGCGCGAAATCGACGACGAGATCCGCCGGGTGATCGAGGAGGGACACCAACTCGCGGTCGCCGTGCTCAAGCAGCACATGGACGATCTGAACCGGCTCTCCGCGATCCTGATCGAGCGCGAGACAATCGACAAGGACCAGTTCGAGCGGCTGCTCGCCGGAGAGACCGAGGAGCAGGTCTTCCCCGAGGAGCTCCCGGAGGCTCCGGCCGAGCCGCCGGCGGCCGAGCCGAAGCTCCGCCCGCAGCCCAAGCCGCGGCCTCTGCCTTTCCCGGGCGCGACCATGCAGCCTCCGCCCCCTGAGGGCGCGAAGAGCTAGCGCGCGACGGCGAAGCAGCGCGACATCTGGGCCGAGTGGCTCGCGGAGCGCCGGTACGGCGGCGATCCCGAGGTGCGGCGGCGGATGCGCGAGGATCTCGTGCCTGTCCGTGAGAAGGTGCTCGACCGGGCCGGGTTCGTCGAGGGCGAGACGCTGCTCGACGTCGGCTGCGGCGAGGGGATGATCGGGTTCGGCGCGCTCGAGAGCGGCGCCGGGCACGTCGTCTTCTCGGACGTCTCCGACGACCTGCTCGACTTCTGCCGGGAAGCGGCGGAGGCGCTTGGCGTCTCGGAGCGCTGCAGCTTCGTCAAGGCGGGCGCTGTCGATCTCTCCGCTGTTGCCGACGCGAGCGTCGACATCGTCACCACGCGCTCGGTCCTGATCTACGTCTCGGCGAAAGCTCAGGCGTTCGCCGAGTTCTTCCGCGTGCTCGAGCCCGGCGGCCGGTTCTCGTGCTTCGAGCCGATCAACAGGTTCGGGATGGAGGAGCGGAAGCAGGGCTTCTGGGGCTATCCCGGGGACGGCGTCTCGGATCTCGCCGCGCGCGTCGAGCAGGTCTACGCGGAGATCCAGCCGCCGGACGACCCGATGCTCGACTTCGACGAGCGCGATCTGATCCGGCTGGCCGAGGAGACCGGCTTCTTCCCGATCGACCTCGAGCTCGACGCCGTCATCCGGTCGAGCAAGCCGGGGCCGTGGGAGGCATTCCTGAGCAGCTCGGGCAATCCGAAGATCCCGACGATCGGAGAGGCAATGGACCAGGCGCTGACGCCGGACGAGCGCGAGCGCTTCGCCGAGCATCTCCGGCCCCTCGTCGAAGAGGGGAAGGGCATCTGGCGCATGGCCCACGCCTATCTCAGGGCGGTCAAGCCGGCGTGACGAAGATCAACAACATCACCTTCGCCTGTGAGGAACCGGTGCGCCTGGCCGAGTTCTGGGCGGCCGCGACCGGCTACGTCGCGCTGGAGGTGCCTGCGGAGATCCAGGAGGCGGTCGATCGCGCGATCGAGGCGGGGGAGCTCGACCCGACGGGCTGGGCGATGCTGGTCCCGCCTTCCGGCGAGGGCCCAAGGCTGCTCTTTCAGCGGCGGCAGAAGACGCAGACGGACTCGATCCCGATCCACCTCGACCTCGGCGTTGACCATCGTGAGGCCGCGATCGAGCGGCTGGTCGGGCTGGGCGCGACCTTCGTGGAGACCAAGAGCCACGCGATCGGCCCGTTCACCGAGACGTGGAGCGTGCTGCGCGATCCCGAGGGGAACGGTTTCTGCGTCAACGACGGCCGCTGAGCCGTCACGCGCTGCTCGCCGCCACGCCGGCCTGCCACGACGCCCACAAACGGGCGTAGCGCTCGCCCTGCTCGACGAGCTCCTCGTGCGAGGCGACCTCGACGACCCGGCCCGCGTCCATCACGACCACGCGGTCCGCCCGCTCCGCGGTCGAGAGTCGGTGGGCGATGATGATCACCGTCCTCCCCTCGACGACAGCCGCCAGCGCGCGTTCGACGGCAGCCTCGGTCGCCGGGTCGAGGCTGGAGGTTGCTTCGTCGAGGACGATCACCGCCGGGTCGGCCAACGCCACCCGCGCGATGCCGACGAGCTGCCGCTCTCCGGCCGAAAGCCGCACCCCGCGCGACTGCACGTCGGTGTGAATCCCGTCCGGGAGCAACTCGAAGCGCTCGCGGGCGCCGATCTGCTCGAGCGCGTGCACCACGGCCTTGTCGGAAGCCCCGGGGTCGGCAAGCCTGACGTTGTCCGCGATCGTGCCGCTGAACAGGTGGCCCTCCTGCGGCAGCATCACGATCCGCCTCCGCAGCGAGCTCAGGCTGCCGTCGCGGAGGTCGATGCCGCCGAGCTCGATGGAGCCGCGTTGCGGGTCGTACTGGCGCGTCAGGAGCTTCGCGAGGGTCGACTTGCCGGCGCCGGTGACGCCGACGAGCGCCACGTGCTCGCCCGCGTCGAGCGCGAGCGAGACGTCCTTCACGACCGGCGCCCCGCCGTCGTAGCCGAAGGTGACCTCGCTCAACTCGAGGACGCCGTCTGCGGGCAGCTCGACCGCTTCCGTGCGCTCCGCGACCGCGTTCTCGGTGCGAATCAGGCCGACGACCTTCCCCAGCGCGGCGAGCCCCTGGCGAAACTCGCCGAGCCACTCGCTGAAGCGCGCGATCGGGTCGAACAGCTGCACGAGGTAGAGCACGTACGCGGCGATGGTGCCCTGTGAGATCGATCCGTTGCGGTACATCGAGGAGGCCAGGAGCAGCACGGCGACGAGCGCGACCGTCTGCGCGAGCGGGATCATCGTGAAGAGCCGGATGTTCACAAACGACGCGCGCCGCCAGGCGCCGATCTGGGCGCGGCTGCGCGGCTTGTACGCCTCGATCGTCCGTAATTCCCTGCGGAAGGCCTGCACGACGCGCACTCCGGAGAGGCCTTCCTGGAGGACCGTCAGCGTCTCGGCGACCCGGTCGCGAATCGCATGGTAGGCCCGGCCGGCGCCGTGGTGGAAGGCCCAGCTCGAGGCGATCAGGACCGGCAGCGCCACCAGCGAGGCAGCGGCGAGGATCGGCGAGAAGTACACGAGGGCGACCACAGTCAGCGCGATCTGGAGCCCGCTGCCGATCACCTCGACCAGGGCCTCGCGCAGGAACTCGTCGAGGGCCTGCACGTCCGAGGTGAGGCGCGAGATGAGGACGCCGGTGCGCTCCTGCTCGAAGAAGCCGAGCGGCAGGCCCTGCAGCTTGTCGAACGCCGTCGTGCGGAGGCGGTTGAGGAAGCGCTCGCTGGCCGTCGCCGCCATCAGCGTCTGCGCGCGCACCACGAACGGCTTGAGGATCGCGAGCCCGAGGATCGTCAGGGCTGCCACGTCGACCGGGTGCAGGCGGTGCTTCTGGATCCCCGCGTCGATTGCGTACCGAACGAGAGCAGGCCCGGCGAGGGTGATCAGGGTCGAGAGAATCACCGCCGCTGCCGCCCCGAAGTAGAGACGCTGGACCGGGCGGACGAGCGGCCGCGTCTCGCGCCAGACCTCGCGGGCAGAGGCGCGCTCCATCATGCGGCCTCCGTCTCGAGCGCCAGCAGCGCGCGGTAGCGCGGCGAACGGGCGACCAGCTCGCCGTGCGTGCCCTCCTCGACGATGCGGCCGCCCTCGAGCACGGCGACGCGGTCGGCGAGGGCGATCGTCGCCGGCCGGTGGGCGATGACGAGCGTCGTGCGTCCGCGCATGACCTCCGCGAGGGCGGCGCGGATCTCGTGCTCCTTGGTCGCGTCGACCGCCGAGGTCGCATCGTCGAGGACGAGCACGGCCGGGTCGGCCACGATCGCCCGCGCGATCGCGATGCGTTGCCGCTGCCCGCCCGAGAGCGAGAAGCCGCGCTCGCCGAGGATCGTCTCGTAGCCGTCGGGGAGCTCCTCGATGAAGGCCGTCGCCCCCGCCAGCTCGGCTGCGCGCCGCACGTCCTCGTCGTTCGCGTCCGGCCGGCCGACGCGGATGTTCTCGCGGACGCTCTCGCTGAACAGGAAGGTCTCCTCGAACACGAGCGCCACGGCGCGGCGCACGTCCGCGAGCCTCAGGTCGCGGAGATCGTGGCCGTCGAGCAGGACGCGGCCTTCCTCGGGGTCGTAGAGGCGCGCGAGCAGGCCGGCGACGGTGCTCTTCCCGGAACCGGTAGCCCCGACGAGCGCGAGCGACTCGCCCGGCGCGACGTGGAGGTCGAGACCGTCGAGCACGTGGCGATCGCCCTCGTGGCCGAAACGGACCCCGTCGAGCCGGATGTCGCCGTTCGCTTCGAGCTCGTGCGGGTGCCGCGGCTCGACGAGCCGAGGCTCGGCCTCGAGCACCTCCGTGATCCGGCCGCTCGCGGCGAGCGCCTTCTGGACGGTCGTCACGCGCTGGCCCAGGACGCGCATCGGCCAGACCAGCATCACGACGTAGGCGTTGAAGGCCACGAAAGAGCCGATCGTCAGGCCGTGCCCGACGCGCCGGCCGCCGAGCCAGAGCACGGCCGCGATCCCGAGCAGCGGCAGCATCTCGAGCACCGGGATGAAGACCGCGTCGAGCCGCGCGAGATGGAGCGCGCGGTCCATGATCTCGCTGCTCCGGCCCCGGAAGCGCGCCGAGAGCGCGTCGCCGGCGCCGAGCCCCTTGACGACCCGGATCCCGCTGACCGTCTCCTCGACCAGCGTCGAAGTCTGCGCCCAGGACTCCTGCAGCTCGCGCGTCCCACGCTCGTACTTACGCGAGTAGAGCCAGGCGCCCACGCTGATCAGCGGGACCGGGATCAGGACGACGAGGGCGAGCTCGGCGTCGAGCGTCAGCATCACGACCGCGACGGCGACGACCGTGAGCGCGTAGCCGATCGTGTGGCCGATCGCGTCCATCATCCGCGCGATGTGCTGGGAGTCCGAGGAAGCGCGGCTGAGGAGCTCTCCGGGGCCGACACGGTCGTGGTAGGCCGCGTCGAGCCGGAGCGCGTGGGCGAAGAGCGCGTCGCGGACGCGCGCGTCGGAATGCGAGCGGTTGCGGATCGCGTAGAGGTGGCGGAAGGCTCCGGCGCAAACCTCGAGCAGGCCGACGCCGAGCAGCACGAAGAGCCAGATCAGCAGCGCGTGGTGGTCGTGCGTCACGATCCCGTGGTCGATCGCGTACTTCACGACCAGCGGTGCGCCGACCGCGCCGGTCTGCCAGAGCAGTCCAGAGACGACCGCACCGCTCACGCCGTGCGCCTGGGAGCGCACGATCGCGCGCACAAAAGGCCATGCCGCGGCGCGGCGTCCCTCGCCTCCGTCCATTGGGGCAAAGTACCCACGTGCCGAGACCGCCGCTAGAGCAGCGCTTTCCGCGGCCGTCCGTGATGGGCGTCGTCAACGTCACGCCAGACTCCTTCTCGGACGGCGGCGTGAACCTCGACCCGGACGACGCCGCCGCGTCGGCGCGGCGGATGGTCGACGAAGGGGCGGCAATTGTGGACGTCGGCGGCGAGTCGACGCGGCCCGGCGCCGAGCCGGTCGGCCCGGACGAGGAGCTTCGCCGGGTCATCCCGGTGCTGGAACGGCTCCAGGGTGACGTACCCGTCTCGATCGACACTTCGAAGGCCGAGGTCGCGCGCCGCGCGCTGGAGCTGGGCGCCGAGCTCGTCAACGACGTGACCGCCCTGCGCGCCGAACCCGACCTTGCCGGCGTCGTCGCCGACCACGGCGCCTACCTCTGCCTGATGCACATGCTCGGCGAGCCGCGGACGATGCAGCGCGACCCGCGCTACGACGACGTCGTCTCCGAGGTCGCGCGGTTCCTCGAGGAGCGTCTCGCAGTCGCCGTGCAGGGCGGCATCCCGGAGGAACGCATTTGCCTCGACCCCGGAATCGGCTTCGGCAAGACCGTCGAGCACAACTTCGAGCTGATCCGCCGCCTCGACGAGCTGACCGCCCTCGGCCGGCCGATCGTCGTCGGCTTCTCGCGCAAGAGCTCGCTCGGCAAGCTGCTCGGCGATCCCGAGGCGACCACCGGCACGATCGCGGCAAGCGTCGGCGCCGCAGTCGCCGCCTACGAGCGCGGCGCGACGATCCTCCGCGTCCACGACGTCCGCGAGCACGTCGAGGCGCTGACCGCCGCGGCAGCGGCGCTCGGATGACCGTCCTCGTCGAGCTGGCCGGCCTCGAGGTGCGCGGTCGCCACGGCGCCATGCCCGAGGAGCACGAGCGCGACCAGCCGTTCCTCTTCGACCTCGAGCTCGAATTGCTCGAGCCGCAAGCCGACCGCCTGGAGGAGACCGTCGACTACCGGGAGGTCGTCGAGCTCGTGCGCGAGGTCTCGGCAATCCGGGAGCTCCAGCTGCTCGAGACGCTCGCCGCCGCCGTCGCCGACGCGCTCATGCAGCGCTTCCCGCTCGAACGTGCCCGCGTGCGTGTCCGCAAGCCGGAGGTCCGGCTCGACGTACCGGTCGAGTGGACGGCCGCTACCGCCGAGCGCTCACGACGCTGAGCGTGTAGCCGGCGTCGCGAACGGTCTTCGCGAGAAACGCGTCGACGTACACGTACTGCCCGGCCCCGCCGCCGTGCACGATGACCCGCTCGGTGCGAGCCCCGCGATGCGCCGACATCCCGAGCAGGTCGCGCTTCGCGGCCGCGCCGCGCTCGAACACCGTTCGCGTCCGGGACCCCCATACCTCGAGGTTCACGTTCGCGGACGGCCGCAGCGTCACGATCAGCCGGCCGTGAGCAGGCACGTAGGCGCGGTAGACGTCCTCGGGATCGTCGCCCTGCTCCAGGTGCGCTGCGAGCGCCCCGCGAACCCGCGGATGGCCGCCCTTGAAGATCCCGTTCGGCTTGACGAGGTAGACATCCTCGTTCGGCTCCTGCGGATCCGCCGCGGGAGCTTTGTGCGCGAGCGCCGCGTTGACGTCGAGGATCCCGTAGCCGGTGTTGCGGTTCCAGCCGCGGCCGCTGACCTGATGGGCGGAGCGCCGCATCACCTCGAAGAGCTGGGTGTTCGTCAGCGTCGGCCGCAGCGTCCACACCGCCGCGCTGGCACCCGAGACGAGCGGTGCCGAGAAGCTCGTCCCGTCCAGAGGCTCGTAGCCGGACGAGTTCCACATCGTCGGGACGGCGACGATCATGTCCTGGCCCGGCGCGGCGAGGTCCATGTCCGGTGAGGAGCTCGAGAAATACGTCGCGCGGTTGCTCTCGTCGGTCGCGCCGATCGTGAGCACGTGGGCGAAGGAGGCCGGGAAGGAGGGCGGGCTGTGCTGCTGGCGGTCGTTCCCCGCCGACGCGACGACCAGCGAGCCCGCGCCGAATGCGGCGAGGATTGCGTGCTCCTCGATCGCGATCCGGTCGAAACCGCCGAGGCTGAGGTTGATCACGCCGCGGCCGTGCCTGACCGCGGAGGAGAGACCGTCGATCTCGCCGCCGACGGTCAGCAGCCCCGCGGGGCTCGCGTCCCAGATCTGGAGCTTCGCCTGCGGGTAGATGCCTTCCATGCTGGGATGGGCGGCGTCGCTGCCTGGGTTCGCCGGCGCTCCGACAACCGACGCGGTGGCGGTGCCGTGCAGCTCGTCCTCGGTCGCCGAGAAAGTCTGCGCGTCGAGCGGCGTGGTGTCAGGCCGGCCGACGAACTCCGGATGCGAGAGGTCGACGCCCGAGTCGATCATCGTGACCGGGAAGCCCGGGCCGGGCGGCGTCCAGATGTCTGCGCCCACCGCATGGATCCACCACTCCTGGGGGCAGAAGTAATCGGTGCAGAAGCTCAGAGAGCGCGACGCCCGCAACGGCCGTAGCGGGAAGTCGGGGTGACCGAGCGGACGAGGCCCGCGGCCCTGAGGCCGGGAAGCATCTGCGTGGCCGTACGGCTCGGCACCGACCAGAGCTGAATCTGCGGGTCGATCAGCCGGCCGCCGGCCTGGCGCATTGCGAAGGCTGCGCCGGGACCGCGCACGAGGTCGAGCCCGACCAGCGCATGCCGGTAGTCGAGGAGCCGCTGCGGCGTCCTGGCGTCGGGCACCACCGGCCGGCCCGCGTGCAACGGCAAGGCCGCGCGCGCAGGTGCCGCGCAGGCGACCAGGACGATCGCGATGACCAGGAGGCGGCGCACCGACCGCACAAGGTAGCGATGCCGAACGAGAATCGGAGGGGTGACCACGGCCTTCGTCGGCATCGGCTCCAATCTGGGAGAACCTGAGCGTCAGATCGCGGCCGCCCTGGAGCAGCTCGCGGCCGAAGACGGGATCGAGCTCGTGGCCGCCTCGACCCTGCGCGAGACGGAGCCGGTCGGCTACCTCGACCAGCCGAGCTTCCTCAACGGCGCCGCGCAGCTCGAGACCGCGCTGCCGCCGCGCGAGCTCCTCGAGCGTCTGCTCGAGATCGAGAGCCGGCTCGGCCGTGTCCGCGGGGAAGGCCCGCGCTTCGGGCCGCGCACGATCGACCTCGACCTGCTGCTCTACGGCGACGAGACGATCGACGAGCCGGGCCTGACGGTGCCGCATCCGCGCCTGGCGGAACGGCGGTTCGCGCTCGAGCCGCTTGCGGAGCTGGCTCCCGGGCTGGAGATTCCCGGTCTCGGGCCCGTCCAGGCCTTGTTGACAGAGCTAGAATGACCGTCTCATGTCCCACCTCGACGAGCTGGACGAGTTCGAGGCCGAGCTCGAGCTCGCACTCAAGCGCGAATACTCGGCGGTCTTCAGCCTCTTCCGCTACTGCGTGCTGACGCAGGATGCGACCTACCTCTGCAACAGGCTCGACCTGCAGTACGTGCCGCAGCAGAGCTACCCGTTCTTCCAGCTGAAGATGGAGGACGTCTGGGTCTGGGACAAGAACCGCCCGACCCGGATCATCCCGCGGGCCGAGGTCTACACCTCGAGCGACGTCACCGTCGAGGAGCTGCGCGGCGACGGCGACGAGCCGACGCTGACGCCCGAGGCACTCGCCGAGCGGATCGGCGAGTCCCTCGCCTCCGACGACGAGCTCTAACTCCAGTCAGTCCCTTCGCGTCTAAGCAATCGATGCCACGAAAGCTGTGGCTTTCGGCAGGGTTGCTGGCGACCGGCGCGGTACTCTTGGCCACCGCCCGGTTCGCCGGCGCCACGCCGCCGTCAGCCGGCATCCTCCGCGTGGGCATGACCGGCGCGTCGGTCCAGATCGACCCGCAGCTGAGCTACGTCACGACGGGCTGGTGGCTCGAGTACGCGACCGCGGCGAAGCTCTACAACTGGTCCGACCGCGGGACGAAGCTCATCCCGGAGGTCGCGTCGCGGGTTGTGATCTCCAACCGGGGCCGCACGTACACGTTCCTCCTCCGCATGGGGTTCCGGTTCAGCGACGGTTCCCCGGTGACGGCGAAGAGCTTCAAGTACGCGTTCGAGCGGGCGGCAGACCGCGACCTCGCGTCGCCCGCACAGACGCTCGTCACGAACGTGCGCCGTGTCGCGGCGAAGCGAAACCGGCTCGTCATCAGCCTGTCGAAGGCGGACCCGGCCTTCCTGTCGAAGCTGACGATGCCGTTCTTCCAGGCGACCTCGTCCAAGCTCCCGCTGACGCGCGAGGTCACCGGCGGCTATCCATCGGCCGGCCCGTACTTCTTCACGACCAACGACGTGAACACGCTCACCTCGATTCGCCGGAACCCCTATTGGCGCGGTAATCGTCCGAGGCATCTCACTGGGGTCGACGTCCAGTGGAACCTGGACGAGGAGACAGCATTTCACCAGGTCGAGGCGAACCAGCTCGACGAGGCATACGTGCCCACGGCCGAGGCGCAGGGAGTCGCCCAGCGCTACGGCGTGAACAAGACGCGCTTCTGGGCGATGCCGCAGAACTGCCTCGGCCTCCTCGCGTTCAACAGGATGAATCCGTTGTTCGGGCACAGCCTCGCCCTGCGCAAGGCGGTCAACTGGGCCGTCGACCGGACTTCGTACGCGGGCTTGGCGGGGCCCTATGCTGGAACGCCTTGGACGCATCTGCTCCCGCCGCTCTTCCCGGGCTCGGTCACGAAGATGCGACTGCAGCCCTACTCCGCCCACGCGAACCTCGCGAAAGCGAGGAAGCTCGCCGGCGCCTACGTCGCCGATCGCAGGATCACGGTCGGCTACCGCTCTTCAGGGAGCATCAACCAGGCGCAGGGGCAACTCGTTCACGACGCCCTGGTCCAGCTCGGCTTCAAGCCGGAGAACATCACGATGAAGGGCTATTCCGGCGGCGACCTCTACACGGCCATGGGAGTGCGCGGGAGCGATCTCGACATGGGGGTCTCGATGGGCTACTGCGGCGAATTCCCCGACTCCTATGCTCTGCTCAAGAGCTTGGCCGGCGATAACCCGAAGTACTCGAGAAGGCTCGAAGCGGCGCGCAAGCGGCCACAGGTTCTCGGCAGGCTCGATCTCGAGATCACGCGAAACCTCGCACCCGCAGCGGTGATGCGCACCTACAACAACCGCTACTTCTTCTCTGACCGGGTCGCTCCGCGCAGCCTGATGTACAGCCGGGTCTACCAGGACTGGAGCATCCCGGCGCTGGCGCTCAAGTAGGCTCGGCCGCATGGCGCTCCTGGCGATCGACGTCGGGAACACGCAGACGGGCTTCGGCCTCTTCGAGGGGGCCGAGCTGCGGGAGCACTGGCGTGTGGCCACCGAGCGGAATCGCAGCGGCGACGAGCTCGGGGCCCTGTTCGGCAACTTCCTCGACCTCTCGGCGGTCGAGGGAGTGGCTGTCGCCTCGACGGTGCCGCAGCTCCACCGCGCGTACGAGGACTTCGCCAAGGAGTACGCGAGGGCGGAGCTGCTCGAGGTCGGCCCGGGGGTGAAGACCGGCGTGCCGGTGCGCTACGACGACCCGCGAGAGGTCGGCCCGGATCGGATCGCGAACGCTGTCGGCGCGGTGGAGCGGTACGGGGCACCGTGCATCGTCGTCGACTTCGGAACGTCCACGAACTTCGACGTGGTCTCGCCGGCGGGCGAGTACGTCGGCGGTGTCCTCGCGCCGGGGATCGAGGTCTCGATGGAGGCCTTGGCGGCGCGGGCGGCACGGCTGTTCCGGATCGACTTCGCCGCGCCGGAGACGGTGATCGCGAAGAACACGGCCCAGAGCCTGCAGTCGGGGCTCGTCTACGGCTTCGCGGGGCAGGTGGACGGGATCGTCGACCGGATCCGCGGTGAGCTCGGCGTCGAGGCGCCGACGGTCGCGACGGGCGGACTGGCCGATCTGATCACTCCCCACGCCCGGACCCTCGAGCGGATCGACCCGTTCCTGACCCTCGAAGGCGTTCGCTTGATCTGGGAACGGAACCGGAGCTAGCCGCCGCCGTAGATCGAAATCGGGAGATCGAGGACGACGTCGTCCTCGCCTTCAGGGGCCTCGGCCTGCAAGCGCTCGAGGAGATCCGCGGCTCCAGGGGCTGCCGCGAGCAGGCGAGTCTCGACCTCTTCCAGGGTCTCGAGCTGCACGAGCTCCTGCTTGAACGGTCTCGGGAAGCGCCCGCGGCCCAGATACCAGCCGTAGAACTTCTTCAGGAAGCCCGTCGCGCGCTTGTCGCCGAGCTCGCGCACCGTCGCTCGCATGAACAGGATCAGTTCCGCGACGACCTCCTCGCGCGCCGGCGGCTCGGCGTCGCCTTCGATGATCTCCCGCAGCGCCCAGGGATTGCCCTGCGCCGCGCGCCCCACCATCACCGCGGCCGCTCCGGTCGTCGCCAGGATCGCCTGCGCCCGCGCCCGCGAGGTCACGTCGCCAGACGCGACCACGGGCACATCGACGCGCGAGACCAGCTCCGCGGTCAGTGAGTGATCCGCGTCCCCGGTGTACATCTGCCGGGCCGAGCGGGGGTGCAGCGTCAAGGACTCCGCGCCCGCCTCGACGAGCCGCGGGCCCAGCTCGAGGCACGAGCGCGAGCCGTTCTGGAGCCCGCGCCGCATCTTCACGGTCACCGGCACCGAGACGGCCTCCGCCACAGCCGCGACGATCCCGCAGGCCCGCTCCGGATCCTCGAGCAGCGTGGCTCCGGCCCCGGTCTTCGTCACCTTTTTGACCGGACAGCCGAAGTTGACGTCGACGAGGTCGGCGCCCGCGTCCTCGACCATCCGGGCCGCCTCGGCCATCACCTCGGGCTCGGAGCCGAAGATCTGGACCGCGAGCGGCCGCTCATCCGAGGAAATCCGCAAATAGCCGAGAGTTCGCTCGTTTCCGTGCTGCAGGCCCGCGCAGCTGACCATCTCCGAGCAGACCAGCCCCGCGCCGAAGCGCCTCCCCTGCCGCCGGAACGCCTGCACGCTCACACCGGCCATCGGCGCTAGGACGAGGCGAGTCGGGATCTCAACATCCCGAATCCACCAGGAGCTCCGAAGATCTACCTGCACAGAGCGGGAAATCGTAGCCGAACAGGGGTTGACGTACGTCCACCCTCGCAGGTAACATCCCCGCCCGCGATGGCGCCCCTGCGCCGCGCGTTTTTTCTTTCAGGAGGCACGGTGAAGGACGTCATTCTCACTCAGGAAGGCTTCGAGAAGCTCAAGCAGGAGATCGAGCATCTCTCGACCACGAAGCGCCGCGAGGTCGCGGATCGGATCCGCGTCGCCCGCGAGTTCGGCGACATCGCCGAGAACGCCGAGTACGACGATGCCAAGAACGAGCAGGCGCTGCTCGAGCACCGCATCGCCACGCTCGAGGAGCGGCTGCGCAACGCGCGCGTGCTCAGCAAGAAGGACGTCGCCAAGGACGTCGTCTCGGTCGGCTCCAAGGTGCGCCTGCGGGACATCGGGGCGAAGCAGACGTTCGAGTACCGCATCGTCGGCTCAGCCGAAGCGAACCCTGCGGAGAACAAGCTCTCGAACGAGTCGCCCGTCGGCAAGGCCATCATCGGCAAGAAGAAGGGCGAGACCGTCGAGGTCTTGGCGCCCCGTGGCTCGATGAAGTTCAAGATCCTCGAGATCAAAGCCGCGTAGAACGGCCGCACCGGCAGAAGCCGGTACGGCCTCCACGGTCGGCGTCGCAAGCGAGCGCCTTAGACTCGGCAGCGATGCTGCCGAAGCGGTTTCCAGACCGAGAGGAGATCGCCGCGGTCCGAGCGGAGGCCGAGAAGGCCGAGCCCGGGCAAATGCTGGACTCCCAGCACCGCGTCGCCGGCCGCGTAATGGCGCGGCGTGACATGGGCAAGCTCGCCTTCCTCGACCTTGTTGATCGCTCGGGGCGGATCCAGCTGATCGCTTCGGAAGGCCAGGGCCTCGATCTCGGCGACATCGTTGGCGCCACCGGTAAGCCGGGCCGATCCAAGCGGGGTGAGCCCTCGCTCACCG
>WNGI01003403.1_pt1 | contig 14019 bp, 16 predicted proteins | sample 5400621 | NCBI WGS metagenome assembly WNGI01 (sample SAMN13153374, study PRJNA577476) | soil metagenome | isolation source: 20 cm soil or saprolite under Garry oak tree replicate 1 | place: USA:California | collected 2016-06-15
ACGGCGCCGAGCCCGGCGACGTGATGGAGATCCGCATCCTCAAGATCGTCCCCAAGGCGTTCGGCACGAACTTCAACCTCCCGGGCAAGGAGTTCCCGACGATCGGCGCGCTCGCGGCCGAGATGCCCGACGGCTTCGTCAGGTATTTCTACCTCGACTGGGAGAAGCGCCAGGCCGAGTTCAAGCCGGGCGTCGTGATCGACCTGCAGCCCTTCCCCGGCACGCTGGCGGTCGGGATCGACCCGAAGGACCCGGCGCCGCGCAAGGGCGGCGCCACGGACCCGATGGCGCCTGTCTCGACGCTCCGGCCCTGGAAGAACGGCTCCAACATGGACATCAACGAGCTGCAGGAGGGCACGACGATCTTCATCCCCGTGTTCCTCAAGGGCGGCCTCGTGTGGACCGGAGACTCGCACTGCCGCCAGGGCAACGGCGAGGTGAACCTCACCGCGCTCGAGTGCGCCTACCGTGAGATCGTCATGCAGCTCATCGTCCGGAAGGACCTGAAGCTCGAGTGGCCGCGCATCGAGAACCGGACCCACTGGATCACCACGGGTTTCGACGACGACCTGAACAAGGCGATGGTCAACGCCGTGCGCGAGGCGGTGGACATGCTCGCGGCGCAGAAGACCGTGCCGCTGACGCGCTACGAGGCGTACTCGCTCGTGTCGATGGTGGGCGACTGCCGCGTCAGCCAGGTGGTGGACGTGCGCAAGGGCGTGCACTGCATGATCCCGAAGGCCATCTTCGCCACGAAGTCGTAGGTGCGCTCGGCCCTCACCCTCGTCCTGCTGGCCGCCGCCCCCGCCTGGGGCGGCGGCCCGCTGCCCGTCGTCACCACCTCCACCGACCTCAAGGCGCTCGCCGAGGCGGTCGGCGGCAACCGCGTCGCCGTCGAGAGCCTGGCCCCCGCCGTCCACGACCCGCACGCGGTCGAGGTGCGGCCGGGCCAGCTGAGGCGGCTCCAGGCGGCGCAGCTCCTCGTGCGCATCGGCCTCGACCACGAGCCGTGGCTCGCGCGCGTGCTGGGGACCGTGAACGACGCGCGCTTCGCCCCGGGGAGCCCGCACGACCTCGACGCGTCGCGGGGGCTCGACCTCCTCCAGACCGAGGTCGCGCGCGTGCGCGGTGAGCGCGGCGTCCACGTCCACGGCTTCGGCAACCCCCACTACTGGCTCGACCCGGCGAACGCGCGGCCGATCACCGCCGCGCTCGCCGAGGCGCTCGGGCGCCTCGCCCCCGCCGACCGCGGCGCCTTCGCGGCGAATCGCGCGCGCTTCCTCGAGCGGCTGGACGCCGGGCTCCTGCGCTGGGGCGCGACGCTCGCCCCGTACGGGGGCGCCCGCGCGGTCGTCGTCCACGACAGCTGGTCGTACTTCGCGCGGCGCTTCGGCCTCGTCATCGTCGCGGCGGTGGAGCCCGCGCCGGGCGTCCCACCGTCCCCCGCCTCGCTCGCGGCGCTCACGTCGAGGATGCGGGACGCCGCCGTGCCCCTCCTGCTCGCGGAGCCCTCCTCGGACGCGGCGCTCGTCGCGCAGCTCGCGGCGCGGACCGGCGCCCGCGCGGTCACGCTGATTCCCTCGGTCGGCGGTGACCCCGAGGCCGGCGACTACCTGGCCCTCTTCGACGTGAACGTGGGCCGGCTCGCGCAGGCGCTCGGCGCGCGGTAGCACGCGCGGTGCTCGACCTCCTCGCGGTCCCCTTCCTAGCGTGTCTCGTCCTCACGGGCATCCACGCATACCTCGGGCTCCACGTGCTCGCGCGCGGCGTCATCTTCGTGGACCTGGCGCTCGCGCAGGTGGCTGCGCTCGGCATCGCGCTCGCATTCCTCGCCGGGCACCCGATCCGCAGCGAGGCCGCGTACTGGTACGCGCTCGCGTTCACGCTGGGCGGCGCCGCGCTCTTCGCGGCGAGCCGGACGCGCCGGGCGCCCGTGCCGCAGGAGGCCATCATCGGGATCGTCTACGCGGTGTCGGCCGCGGCGGCGGTGCTGATCGTGGACCAGGCCCCACAGGGCAGCGAGCACATCAAGCAGCTCCTCGTGGGCAGCCTCCTCACCGTCACGCCGGGCGAGGTCGGGGCCCTGGCGCTCCTCTATAGCGCGCTCGGCGTCCTCCACTGGGCGATCCGCCGGCCGCTGCTCGAGATCTCGTTCGGCGCCGAGGCCGCGGCGGGGCGCGCGGTACGCTGGTGGGACTTCGTCTTCTACGCGTCGTTCGGGGTGGTGGTCACGAGCTCGGTGCGAGTGGCGGGCGTGCTCCTCGTCTTCTCGTACCTCATCGTGCCCGCGACCGTCGGGGCGCTCGTGGCGCGCTCGGTCACCGGGCGCCTCGCGACGGGCTGGGCGCTCGGCCTCGCGGTGAGCGCGGCCGGCCTCGCCGCGTCGTACGCGTGGGACCTGCCGACGGGCGCGACGGTCGTCGTGGCCTTCGGCGCCTGCCTCGCATCGGTCGCGCTCGCCCTCACGCTTAGCACCCTCGCCCGCGCCGTCAGGGAGCGCGGGGCGGTCGCCCTCCGGGGGCCCGGCGCAGGGCTCTGCGTGGTCCTGGCGCTCGCCGGACTCTTCCTCACGCTCGTTCCCCAGGCCGACCACCCGTGGTTGGCCTGGCTCGAGAGCAGGGCACCAGCCGCCGAGCTCGCGTTCCTCACGCCACACGAGCGCGAGACGTGGCGCGACACGCAGCAGGCACTCGCGCGCGACACGGCTGAGGTCGAGCGCTTGCGGGCCCTGCAACAGGACGTGCAGTGGGGGGCGAGGCCGATGGACCCGGAGCGGCAGGAGCGGCTGCGGCAGTTCCTGGCGAGCCGCGGCGAGATCGCGGCGGGCGACCGGGTGGTGCTGCGGGCCCTCCGCGCGAAGGCGCGGGAGCGCCAGCGCTGGTGGCTCGGCCTGCCGCTCCTCGGAGCGGGCGCCGCCGGGACCTTCTGGCTGGCGCGCCCCCGGCGGAGCCGTGGCGCCCCTCGATAACCCGCCGCGGGTAACCGGTGGGGGGCTCGGGGGGAGCGGCGCCGCTCCCCCCGACGTTCACTAGGTCGCGTCGTAGCGGTAGAAGCCCCTGCCTGCCTTCCGCCCGAGGTGACCCGCCAGCACCATGCGCTTCAGGAGCGGCGGCGGCGCGTAGCGGGGCTCGCGGAACTCCTCGAACATGACCTCGGCGACGTACATGGCCGTGTCGAGGCCGACGAGGTCGAGCAGCGTGAACGGCCCCATCGGGTAGCCGCAGCCGAGCTTCATCGCCTGGTCGATGTCCTCGAGCGTGGCGAGCCCGCCCTCGTACGCGCGGATCGCGTCGAGCAGGTAGGGCACGAGCAGCCGGTTGACGATGAAGGCGGTCGAGTCCTTTGTCTGCACCGGCGTCTTGCCGATCGCGCGCACCCAGTCGGTGGCCGCCTGCACGGTGCCCTCGTCGGTCAGGATCGTTCGCGCCACCTCGACGAGCTTCATGAGCGGCACGGGGTTGAAGAAGTGGAGCCCGAGGACCTGGGCCGGGCGCCGGGTCGCCGCCGCCATCGCGGTCACGTTGCACGACGACGTGTTCGTCGCGAGGAGGGCGTGGGGCGGGCAGATCCGGTCGAGCTTCGCGAAGGTCTCGTTCTTGAGTTGTTGCTGCTCGGTCATCGCCTCGACGACGAGGTCGCAGGATTTCAGATCGTCGAGGCGCGTCGTGCCGGCGATGCGGGCGAGCGTCTCGTCCTTCGCCTTGGCCTCGAGCTTGCCCTTGGCGACGAGCCCCTCGAGGGTCGCGCGGAGCCGCCCGAGCCCGCGCCCGACGAGCTCGTCGCTGGCCTCGACGAAGAGCACCTGGCACCCCGCCTGCGCCGCGACCTGGACGATGCCGCCGCCCATGAGGCCGCAGCCGATGACGCCCACGTTCTTGATGGCCATGAAGCCTCCGGAGGCGGTGCGGCGTCTAGGGGCGGGCGCGTCGACCCGGCAGGGAGCGTGGCTCGTAGTGCAGGTCGCCCGGCGGGCATGGGTTCCGCACCGTGAGGGTCACGGCCGGCGGCTCGGTCGCGCGGGGCGGCGGGCCCGAGTCGCGCAGCGACTCGTCGAGCGCCGTCGAGGCGCTCCGGGCGCTCGGCTGCGTCATGATGTTGAGGAGCATCGCCGCGTTGATCGGCGCCTTCGCCTCCTCGGCGACGACGGCCGGCGCCCACGCGGCGAGCCCGAGCAGAGTCAGGGCAGACACGAGCTCCCTACGCATGACTAGACTCTACCACCATCGCGATGCCTCGGCCTCCGCGGACGCCAAGGCGACTCAGTCGTAGACGATCAGGGAATGCAGCGGATAGTTCTTGAGCTTGTCGCGCCCGTGAAGGAACGCCAGCTCGATCATGAACGCGACGCCGACGACGCGACCGCCGAGTTGCTCGACGAGGCGGAGGGTCGCGGCCATCGTGCCTCCCGTCGCCAGCAGGTCGTCGACGGCGAGCACCCGCTGACCCGTCACGATCGCGTCCTCGTGGACGGCGAGCGCGTCCCGGCCGTACTCGAGCTCGTACTCCACCTCGACCGTCTTCCCCGGCAGCTTGCCGAGCTTCCGCACCGGCACGAAGCCGGCGTGGAGCTGATGGGCGAGCGCGCCGCCGAGGATGAAGCCGCGCGACTCGACGCCGACGACGACCTCCACACGCTCTCTGCGGTAGCGCTCGGAGAGCAGATCGACGACGCGACGGAACGCGGGGCCATCTTTCAGGAGGGTCGTGATGTCCTTGAAGAGGATGCCTTCGGTGGGGAAGTCCTTGATCTCGCGGATCTTCGCCCTGAGGTCGGCCACGTCCATCGCGCGCTTATATTACCGACTCGTTGCCGCACCGCGCAAGACGGCTCGCACGCACGGTCAAAGTGACCGTCGCCGTGGCACGTTGGCACCCTCCGGCCTTCCGCCCACGGGCGCAACGGCGGGCGCGGATGAGCGTCAACTGACCGCAACTGATCGATTTCATGGGCGCGCTTGGGGCGACGCGCCGCGTGGCACCTGAGTTGCTGCAAAGACTGTACGGGTCGCGCCGTTAGGAGGCCTCCGAGAAAACATGTTGCTTCCGGAACAGGTGCAGCGGCTGTTTCAACTCGCCTTGGTCGAGTTCGCGCCGGACTGGGAGATCGCCGGCGCGATCACCGAGCTCTCGTTGAACAACGCCGAGCACTGGGTATCCGGACTCGGAACCTTCGGACTGATTCTGAGGAATCGCCAGACGAGCGGCGTCAAGGTTCTCGGCTGGCGGACCGGCCGGATCCAGAGCGCGACCTACTTCCGGGGCATCTCCTATCGCGTCCTCGAGGCGTACGCCGATCGCATCACCGATCCGGTCCGGCGCTACTTCGAGGAGATCGGCATCCTGTTGCTACAGGACGCCCCGGCGTGGTCGCCCAAGTCCCCCGAGCGATCCCACACCCGCTAAGCGTAGCTCCCTGACGCCGCCGCACCCGCGGCGGCGTCAGGACTCAAGCCGCTCGATGGCCGCCGGCAAGGCGGCGAGACGCGGAATCACGTCGTCGGGGCGCTGGGCGCCGAGCCGCGCGGGCGAGAGACTCGTCACCTGGATCGATCGCATCCCGGCCCGATGCGCGCCATGCACGTCGAGGATCTCGTCGTCGCCCACGTGCACGGCGGCGGCGGGCTCGCCGCCGACGGCCCTCAACGTGAGCGCGAAGATCTCCGGGTCGGGCTTGCGCACTCCCACCTCGTCGGAAAACGTCGTGTGCGTGAAGCAGCCGAGGAGCTGGTACCGCTCGAGGAGCTTGCGCAGCGTCGCGCCGGGCGTGCGCATGATATTGGACACGAGCGCCAGCGTGTAGCCACGCGCGGCCAGCGTCTTGAGCGCGCCGAGCGCGCCGTCGTCGACGGCCGGCGGGACGAGCAGCGCGGGTCGCGCGTAGGCGTCCACCAGCATCGTCATGACCTCCGCGGTCACGCGCCGGGGCAACCCGGCGTCGAGCGCCGCGAGGATCGCGCGGACATGCTCCTCGACGGGCACGTCGCGGTACTGGCTCCAAAGGCGCGCGAGGTACGCGCCCGACTCCTCGTACGCCCGATCGAGGGCAGCCGCCGTCACGCGCGCGCCGACGGCCGAGGTCAGGATCGTGTTGAAGTCGGCCATGCGGCGCTTCTTGTAGCGGTTGTCGCTGCCGGGGCCGTCCAGGAGGAGCGTGCCCCACAGGTCGAGCGTGACCGTGCGGATCTTCAGAGCCGGCGCCCCCAGCTCGGCGGCCGCTTCTCGAGGTACGCGCTCATCCCCTCACGCGGCTCGGCGGTCGCGTACGCGGCGGCGAACGCGTCGATGCCGAGGCGCACCGCGCTCACCACGTCGGTCTCGCGCCAGCGTACGATCAGCCCCTTCTGCAGGCGGATCGCGTCCGGCCCGCACGCGAGGACCCTGGCCGCGAGCGCCTCGGCGGCGGTGCGCACGCGCTCGGCGGGCACGACCTCGTTCACGAGCCCCCAGTCGCGCGCCTGCTCCGCCGTGACCGGCTCACCCGTGAGGAGCAGCGCGGCGGCGCGGCCCGGCCCGACGAGCAGCGGCAGGAGCGCCGCCTGGATGACCGATGGGATGCCGACCCGCACCTCGGGCAACCCGAGGAGCGTGCCGGCGGCGGCGACGCGGAGGTCGCACGCGAGCGCCAGCTCGAAGCCGGCGCCGAGGCAGGGCCCGTTCAGCGCGGCGATCACCGGAAACGGAGCCGCGTGGACGGCGGCGATCGCGTCGTGGAGCCCGGTAATCAGCTCGCGCGCGCGCGCCGGGTCGAGGTCGCGCAGGACGGCCACGTCCATCCCCGCCGTGAACGCGCGGCCCTGGCCGGTGACGATGGCGATGCGCGTGGTGCGATCGGCGGCGAGCGCCTCGAAGGTCTCGCGCAGCGTGCGGATGAGGCCGGGCTCGAGGAGATTGAGGGGCGGGCGGTCGAGGGTGCACCAGACGGTCGCGCCCGCCCGGTGAACCGTGAGGGCCCCGGCCATCGCTCAGTAGCGGCGCATCGAGGGGTCGACGACGCGCGCCCAGTGGTCGAGCCCCCCGGCCAGGTTCCTCACGCTCTTGAAGCCGAGGGAGCGCAGGTACTCGGCGACCGCCGCGCTCCGCACGCCCTGGTGGCAGTACACGACGATCTCGTCCTCCGGGTTCAGCTCGTCGGTCCGCACTTCGATCTCCTCGATCGGGATGTGGACCGAGTTCGGGAGTCGGCAGAGCTTCGTCTCCCAGTCCTGCCGGACGTCGAGCAGGAGCGGGGCCTCGTGGCGATCCAGCCGCGACTTCAGCTCCTCGGCCGTGATCCCGTCCATCGCCCTCCCCTAGCGCGGCGCCGGCCGCGCAGCGAGGAACTCGGCGAGCCAGCCGTTCACCTGCGTGGCGTGCTCGATCTGCGGGAAGTGGCCGCACTCGTCCACCCATCGGGCCGACGCGTTCGGCAACGCTTCGGCGACCTCGGCGCAGTGCAAGGCCGGCACCACGCGATCCTGCCGGCCGTGGATCAGGAGGATCGGCAGATCGAGCGTGGCGAGCGCGCGCCGGTAGTCGTCGCGGCGCGCCTCGAAGTCCTGGCGCACGTGGCGGAGCGTCGCCACGTACGCGTGGCGCGCGTCGGGCGTGGTCCGCGCCGCGTAGGCGTGGTCCACGAAGAAGTCCACTTCCTCGCGCACGGGGCGATGGAAGCAGCGCGCCAGCGCCGCCTTGAAGAGGCCCGCCGAGCCCAGGAGCGAGAGCGCATCGCCGACGCCCGGGAGCGCGAGGAGCCGGTAGATCCACGAGGGACGGAACGAGAAGCCGGGGACGACGCCGCCGATGAGCGCGAGCCGGTCGACGCGCGTGGGATGCGTCAGGGCGTAGGTGACGCAGACTCCGGCGCCGAGCGAGTGTCCGACCAGGGAGGCCTGGCGGAGGCCGAGCGCCTCGAAGAAGCCGTGCAGCGCGAGGGCGAAGTACGCGAGGCGGTAGTGCGCGCGGGGCTTCGCCGACGTTCCGAAGCCGGGCAGGTCGAGGGCGTAGACCGTCGCCTGGCGCGTGAGCGGCGCCACGTTGTGCCGCCACGACTCGGCGAAGCCGCCCAGGCCGTGCACGAGCACGACCGCCGGACCGCGTCCTTCCACGACGTAGTGGAGACCGAGCCCGTCGACCTCGCCGCCGCGGAGCCGGATCTCTGGCATGCGGCTACGATTCTACCAGACCGCCGCCGAGACGCCGGCCCAGGAGGCGCCGGAACGGGAAGAGGCTGAAGACTCCGCCCGTGTGGACGAAGCACACGCGGGGGCCGAGCGCCTCCGGCTCCCGGTGGAGCCGGTCGAGCAATCCGGCGAAGGCCTTCGCCGTGTAGACGGGGTCGAGGACGATACCCTCCGTGCGCGCGACGCGCACGACCGTGTCGAGCTCCTCCGTGCGCACCTCCCCGCGCCCCGCGCCCTGGTAGCCGTCGAGCAGCCGGATCTCCGCCGGCGCCTCGACGGGGAGCGCGTAGCGGCGGCGCGCCTCGCCGATGATGCGCGTCACGTAGTCGCGGACGCGCGCGGCTTCCCACGCGATGGGCACGCCGACGACGTCCCCGCGCAGGCCGTAGAGCTGCTTCGCCATGAGCAGCCCCGCCTGGCTCCCGCCGCTGAAGGCGGTGATCACGATCGTGTCGAAGTCGGGCGCGCCGTGGCGGATCTGCTGGGCGAGCTCCTCGCCGCACGCGACGTAACCGAGGGCGCCCGTGACGGTCGCGCCGCTCTCGGGGATGACGTAGGGCGTGCCGCCGCGCCGCCGCACGCCCGCCGCCAGCTCCTCGAGCACCTCGTCGATGCGCGCCCACTCCGCGTCCGTGCAGGAGCGCAGCTCGGCCCCGAGCAGGCGGGCGAGGAGCAGGTTGCCGTCGAGCTCCGCGGGCGGCGCGCCCTTGAGCGCGAGGATCGCCCGGAGACCGAGGCGCGCCGCGACCGCGGCGACCGTGCGGCAGCAGTTGGACTGGAGCGTGCCGCAGGTGATCAGCGTGTCGGCGCGCTCGGCCAGCGCCTCGCCGACGAGGAACTCGAGCTTCCGGATCTTGTTGCCCGTCTCGACGAGCCCCGTGAGATCGTCGCGCTTCACCCACACCTCGACGCCCAGCTCCTCGGACAGGCGCTCGAGCTGGAGCAGCGGCGTCGGCGCGTGGGCGAGCTCGACGCGCGGGATCGGCGGGGCGCCCGTCACCATGACCTCACTATCTCAGGCGAAGAGGTCGCCAGGCAAGGCGCCGGACGGCCGCTCGGGCGCTCGCGCGGGCTGGCCCAGCAGGCGGCGCATCATGAGCGCATTCTGGACGGGATAGTCGCGGTTGTTGTTGTTGAAGGAGATGTAGACCTGCTCGGCCTCCTCCGCGATCGCCGCCACCTCGGGCACGAGCGCCTCGAGCTCCGCCTGGCTGTAGAGATAGTCGTACTTCTCCCGCACCGCCGGCTCCTCGCCGCGGAGCTGGGCGAGCCAGCCGGCGGCGTTCCGCCCGTGGAGACGGAACACCGCCGTCGAGGCGGTCGCCGTCGCGACGCGGGGCACCGCGTTGCCCGTGGCCGGCGCGTCCACGATCACGTGGGCCAGGCGCGCGGCGCGCAGCGCGTCGAGCGTCTCGACCGCGTGCTCGCCGTACCAGGAGCGATGCCGGACCTCGACCGCGAGCGTGCAGCCCGGCAGGCGCCCGGGGAGCGCGGCCAGGTCGTCGAGCCGCGTCCGCTCGAAGTGCACCCAGGGCGCCAGCTGGAAGAGGACGTAGCCGAGCTTGCCCGCGCGCGAGAGCGGCGCGAGCGCCTGGGCGAAGAGCGTGAGCGCCGCGTCGCGCGCCGCCGCGGGCACGCTCGATGCGTCGATCTCCCCTCGCCGCGTGAGCGTGGGATGCCGGGGCAGGAGCGCCTCGACCTCCGCGGGCAGGCTCTCCCGGCGTGGGTGATGGCCGGTCAGGAGCGCGTAGGCCTTGACGTGGAAGAGGAAGCCCGATGGTGTGCGCTCGGCCCAGCGCTCCGTGATCCGGACGTCGGGGATCGCGTAGTACGAGCTGTTGACCTCGACGCAGTCGAAGACGCCCGCGTAGAAGCGCAGGCGCGCCTCGGCCGTCATGGACTTCTTCGGGTAGAACGCGCCGCTCTCGATCAGGGCGGGATCGGCCCACGCGCAGATCCCAACGCGGACGCGCTCGCGGAGGTTAGACGATCTTCTCGTAGACGCCGGGGGGGATGACCCGGAAGACCCGGATCGGCTGCGAGACGTTCTTGAAGGTCCGCTCGCCCAGGCTCTCGAGGACGAAGTGGGCCCGGATCCGCTCGGCGGTCGTCGGACCCACGATGATCTCGCCGCCCTGGGCCGAGCCCGCGAACCGCGCGGCGACGTTGGTCGTGGGGCCCGTGGCGGTGAAGGTCCAGCGCTGCGAGGCGCCGGTCCCGAGCTTGGTGGCGCCCACGAGCGCCTCTCCCGTGTTGAGCCCCATATGGAGCTGGACGGGCGGAAAGACGCCGCCGTACTCCTCGTTCAGGCTCTGCGTCCGCTGGTGGATCGCGAACGCGGCGCGCGTCGCGCTGACCGCGTGGTCCGCCGCGCCGCGGTCCGACTGGAAAATCACCATGAGGCCGTCGCCGGCGGTCTCGTTCACGTCGCCGTGCTGGCCCTGGATGATCTCGAGGAAGCTCGAGAAGTATGTCTGGACGAGCTGGTTGAGCCTCTTCGCGTCGAGCTGCTCGGAGAGCTTCGTATAGCCCGCGATGTCGAGGAAGAGCACCGAGACTTCGACGGTCTTCTTCTGCAGCTCGGTCGCGTTCGGGTTCTGCTCGAGGAGGCGCTTCACCGCCTCCGGGACGAACTTCGACAGCTCGCCCTTGAGCTGCTCGAGGAGCTCGAGGCGCTGCCGAGACTCCTGGAGGTGCCGCAGGGCGCTCTCGAGCTCGACGTTCTTCGCCGCGAGGTCCTGGTGCGCCTGGGCCAGGTGCTTGGTCATCTCGTTGAACGCGACGCCGAGCTCGCCGATCTCGTCGCGGGCGCCCTCGGGCGCGCGCGCGGTGAAGTCGCCCTCGCCGACCCGGCGCGCCGTCGTCGCGAGCGCCGCGATCGGCCGGATGATGACCGAGCGCATCGCGACCGTCAGCACGACCGCGGCCGAGACGATCGTCAGGACGCCGATCATGATCTGGCGGTTCCGGTGGCGGCGCACCGCGGCGAAGACGGGCTCCATCGAGGTCGCCACGCGCACGACCGCGCGCACCGTGTGGTCGCTCCCGTGGCAGTCCTGGCAGGCCTCGCGGTTCCGGATCGGATGGTGGAGCGTGAAGAACGTGGCACCGCCCTCGCGCGTGACGGACTCCTGGGTCGTGAGCGTGTCGAGCGCCTGCTGGAAGAGCGGCCCGCTCATCGTCGCGCCCGGCGCGCGCTGCATGCGCGCCAGGTTCTCCATGACCTCCTTGGAGAGGTTGCCCGTCTTCATCACCTGGTTGGCCGTCGCGAGGTCGGTGAACGCCTCGACGCCGTTCCGGCGGTAGACCATGAACTCCATGACCGGTGAGGAGGCCTTGAGCTCCTTGAGCATCATGCGCGTCACGTCGGGGCGCCCCTGGAGCATCGCGCCCTCGATGGAGGCCACGAGCGTGGCGGTCAGGCGGCGCGCGGCGGTCTTGTTCTGCTCGACGAGGGCGGCGGACTCGCGCTGGATGGTGACGAGCGTGGAGACGCCGAAGCCGATGATGAGGACGACAACGATCAGCAACCCGATCTTGATCGCCAACCGCGAGCGGAACATCGTGCGGAGCGTCAGCGCTTGGTGGCCTTCGCGATGGCTTGCGCGAGCTCGGCGGCTTCCTTCGCGTCGAGCGGCCTGAGGCGCTCGAGCACCTCCCGCGCCTCGGCCAGCCGGCCGAGCTGGACGTAGGCCTCCCCGAGATACTCGAGCGCCTGCGGGTAGGCCGGGCGCAGGCGCAGCGCCTCGCGGTACGCCGTCACCGACTCGTCGAATTTACCCTGCTTCCGGAGCGCGTGCCCGAGACCGTTCCAGGCCTCGGGGAACGCGGGTCGGAGTTGCGTCGCCTCGCGATACGCAGTCGCGGCGCCCGCCCAGTCACTCTGCCGCGCCCGCGCCTGTCCCTGATCGAAGCGCGATTCCGCGCTCGGCGCGGCAGGGGTCGCCGAGCGGGTCGCGGCCGGCACTTGGATGTCCGTGTCGGGGTTGGCGGCCACGAGCGCGGGGAAGATGAGCACGGCCAGGACGGCCGGAAAACGCATGGCCGATCCTACCACGCTTCCGGAAGGCCCCGCCGTGTCCGGCGCCGGCGTACGCCGTCGCTAACTCCGCGCCAGATCAGGCGCCGAGAACTTCCGGTGTCAATGTGGTATCGAGTTTCCTCGGCGCATGCCTCGATCAGGGCAACATCTGATTGCGTCGCCCGACGCGTCCTGTATAGTAAGCGCACTTCATTCTTCCTTCCCCGGTCGCGAGAGAGAAGCAGAGACGATCGCGGTAAGCAGAAAAGTTCCGACGTGAGACAGTTTAAGGAGGGCGGCCCGCAATGAGCAGACTCAGCAGAGCGCTCGCGATCCTCACGGTGGTCGTGGCCATCGGTTTGAGTGGAAGCTTCCTCACCCGCCAGGTCATCGCCGTCGCGGGCGAAGCCGACGCCGAGCGCCTCAGCCGCGCGATCCTCGCGTACATCGCGGAGAAGAACCCGCGCGCGCCCATCAAGCCGTTCGAGACGTTCCCCGAGGTCCTGGTCTCCGAGGCGGCGCGCACGAACGTGGATCACTGCCTGATCCTCGCGCAGGCCGAAGTCGAGTCGGAGTTCCGGCACGACGCGGTCGGCCGCGCGGGCGAGGTCGGGCTCTTCCAGGTCCTGCCCTCCACCGCCGCGCTGTTCGAGTCGAGCGTCGGCAAGTTCAAGCGGCCCGTGCTGCAGGGCCAGCGCGATCTGGGCGATCTCGCCGATCCGACCGTCAGCACGCGCTTCGCGATGGCCTACCTGCGCGACATCCTGGTCCGCAAGCCGAACATCAAGGACGCGCTGGTCGAGTACAACGGCGGGCCGGCGGGGCGCCAGCTGCACTACTACCGGATGGTCATGGGCGCGTACGTCGAGACGCTCGAGCGGCCGGAGCTCCGCTGCCGGTATCAGCCGGCGCCGAAGCGGCCCGCCGTGCTGGCGCTCCTCAACCGCGCATGAACACGAAGCGCCCGCGCGCGGTGGCGAGCACCGCCGCGGTGGCGAGATCCTCGATCCGTCCCTCGACGTCCGCGTAGCGCTCGCGGTCGGCGACGAGCTCCGCACGACCGGCTAGCGGGGTCTCGAGCGGCACCGGCCTCACATAGCGTACGGTCAGCTCGCCCGTGACGGCGAGCCGGCCCGTCGCGCGGACGACCGCCCCCGCCAGCACCTCGTCGAGATACGCCGCCACGATCCCGCCGTGAGCCGCCCCGGGCGGGCCCTCGTAACGGCGGTCGATCAGGATCGGCGAGACGACTCCGCCTTCCACCTTGAAGCACCGCACGCGCAGCCCGCTCGGGTGCGCCTGGCCGCAGCCGAAACAGCCCGCATAGACGTCGCCCGCGCGCGCAGCGGGGCGCTGCTCCTCGAGGCCGGCGAAGCGCTCGCGAAAGACCTCGGGCAGGGGCTCGGGCACGAGCATCGCGCTGCAGTCTATCATCGGCTCATAGCCTCGAACGCTCCGGGGGGGCCCCAAGGGAGCAGGTCCGCGCCGCAGCGGACAGGAGGAAGACCGATGCGGACACGCGAGTCGCTGGGCGCCGTGCTCGTCGCGCTGCTGCTGGCCGGGTGCGCGAGCGCCCAGGCGCCGGTGCTGTACCCCAACGCGAAGCTCAAGGAGGTCGGCAAGGACCAGGCCGAGCGGGACATCGAAGCCTGCCGGACGCTCGCCGACGAGTACGTGAAGTCCACCGCGGGCAAGGACATCGCCAAGGGCGCCGCCGTCGGCGGTGTGGCGGGCGCGGCGGTCGGCGCCGTCGGGGGCGCGGTGAGCGGGCGGGGCGCGGGCGTGGGCGCGGCGGTCGGGGCGGCGACCGGCGCCACGGCGGGCGCGGCCCACGGGGCC
>WNGI01003405.1_pt1 | contig 14018 bp, 12 predicted proteins | sample 5400621 | NCBI WGS metagenome assembly WNGI01 (sample SAMN13153374, study PRJNA577476) | soil metagenome | isolation source: 20 cm soil or saprolite under Garry oak tree replicate 1 | place: USA:California | collected 2016-06-15
CCACCCAGCGCACGCCCGCGTCGGCCATCAGCTCGCCCAGGAGCCGCCCGGCCGGGTCGCGCCCGACCGGCGCGCACACGACCGCGTCGAGCCCAAGGCGATTGAGCGCGTAGGCGACGTTCGCGATCGCTCCCGGGACGATCACGAGCTCACGAGCAAGCTGTTCCTCGCCTGGCTGTGGGATGGCCGGCAGGCCGCGAAAGATCAGGTCGAGGAACGGCGAGCCGACGCATGCGACGTCGATCGTCATGGGATCGGGTGCGTCATCTAAGGGCCTCGCGGAGCTCAGGCTGGCCCGCGACGTAGCCATCGAGGATCCTGGTCGCAACGTCGACCGACGGAACGAGCGGGTGGAGGGCGAGCGCCCGTATGGCGAGCTGCCTCGAGCCGGAGAGCGCCGCGTCGATGGCCGCCCGCTCCGCGGCGCGCACCTGGAGGATCAGACCCTGGGCCTCGAGAGGCACGCCACCCATCGCGACCGGGACGATCGCGCCGCGGCCCACGACGCACGGCACCTCCACTACGGCCTCGGCATCGAGGAACGGCAGGCTCGAGCGGTTCGCGACGTCGAGGATGCGGACTGTGTGGCCCTCGGAATGCAGCGCATCGACTAAACCGAGCGCGAGGCCGCCGTAGCCACCGGGTTCGCGGGCGGCGACGATCCCTTTCCTCTCCTCCTCGCGACCGTCCCAGGCCTCCTCCATGTAGTGCGCCTCGCGCTCGGCGAGCGTCTGCTCCCACAGCGCTAGCGAGTCGCCTGGCGTGCCGTCGCCACTGTAAAACCCCTCCTGCCGGGCGCCGAGGTAGGCCGCCCGGACGTGGCCGCCACGCATCGCCTCGAGCGCCTCCCGCTCAAAGTAGTAGTAGTAGAGGTATTCGTTCGGGATCATCCCAACGGAGCGGATCCACTCGGCGCCAAAGAGCCGGCCTTCCTCGATCGACTCAAGGCGCTCGGGATCGGCGAGGAGTTCGGGCAGGAGATCGCGGTTCTCGTGGAAGACGCCCCGCAGCCAGCCCAGGTGGTTGATCCCGAAGTAGTCGAACCACAGCTCCTCGGGCGCACGGCCGAGCGCGCGCGCGACGCGGCGGCAGAGATCTTCGGGGGCATCGCAGATCCCGACGACGCGGTCGCCCAGGACCAGCCGGATGGCCTCGGTGACGAGACCCACCGGATTCGTGAAGTTGATGAACAGGGCGTTCGGCGCCCGGCGCTCTACGACCCGCGCGATCTCGGTGACGACCGGCACGGTCCGCAGGGCGAACCCGATGCCGCCTGCGCCGGCCGTTTCCTGACCGATCGCACCGGCTTCGATCGCGACCGTTTCGTCGACCAACCGGCCACCGAGTCCGCCGACACGGACGGCGCAGTAGACGACGTCGGCGCCATCGACGGCCTCCTCGAGCCGCGTGGTGGTCCGGTGGGGCACGTTGGAGCCGTGGGCTTCGTCGATCCCCCGGAAGACCGACTCGATCCGTTCCAGTCGAGCCAAATCGACGTCATACAATGCGAGCTCGTCGTACTGAGTGCGCGTCTGGCCGGACGCGATCGCCCGGTATATGGCCGGAGTCCGGAACCCTCCACCACCAACAACCGCGAGCTTCACAGGCGAGAGACTGAACCAAACATGAACCACCGTCAAGCGTATCAAGGCCAGGTGTGGGCCTGATGTCTGCTGAGGTCGGTCGCCGCGTCGACGTCCACGGGGAGGGCCTGCGTTATGCCACGGTGTTCCACCGGCTCGAGACCGACATCCTGACCGGTCGCCTCGCGCCCGGCGAGCGGCTGGCGCCCGAGCGGGAGCTTGGCGCACGGCTGGGGGTCGCCCGGAACACGCTCCGCCGGGCACTGTCCCTGCTGGAGTCGCGGGGCCTGGTCGAGCCGCAAGGACGTCGCGGGTGGGTGGTGACGGCGGTGCTCACCGAGCGGGTCGACGGACCGCAGGGCCTGACGGACTGGGGCGCGCGCCACGGCTTCCTCATCACGTCAAGCGTCCGCACAAGCCGCATCCGCCGTGCGACCGCGGCAGAGGCAGCGCGACTCCGGGTCGCGACTGGAGCGGCAGTGTTCGAGCTCGAGCGCGTACGGCTGGTCGACGGGGTGCCGCTGTCACTCGACCGCTCGATCCTCCATCCGCGACTGGCGCTGGGGCTCGGGGAGGTCGACTTCTCGACGGCGTCGCTCTACGCGACGCTGCGCGACCGAGCGGGCGTTGTCCCGAGCCGTGTGGACGTCGTGCTCCGCGCGGTTCGAGCCGACCGCCCCGCTGCGGAGCTGCTCGAGATGGAGGAGGGAGGCGCGCTACTCGAGCTCTCGGAGACCGTGTTCGACCAATACGGCGAGCCGTTCGAGACCGCGACGTTGTTCAATCGGGGCGACCGCTACGCGTTCGGCACGACTCTCACCGCCGACACCGGACTGCCGCGAGTTGAACTGCGCCGTGACTGACTGGACCCTGAAGCAGGACCGCGGGCTAAGGATGAACTCCGCCAGGCACTCGGTGTCTTCGTTCGGTCGAGCTCTTCGGCGGACGACGAGCCAGGCTCGGCTCGGCAAGCCGGTACCGGTTCGCCGTTCCGGACTTCACGCTGGCGTCAGGGATGGGTCGCCGGATCCCGGTCTATCCCAGGACAACGGCCAGCTTGCCCATGACATGCCGCGTCGCCTGCAGCTTAATGGCGGCGCCGATGTCGTCGAAGGCGAACGTCTGGAGCGCCGGGATCCTCATTTCGCTGGCGATCCGGGACGCGATCTCCGGGAATCGGCCCTCGGCGAGCATCCGGTTTGCCAGGATGCCCTCCACGCCGCGTGCCGACAAGCGTTCCACGTCGGGCGCCATGATGGCCGATACGACCCTGCCGCCGCGCTGCACAAGCTCCGCAAATCCCAACGATAGCTCGGGGATGCCGACGAGGTCGATCAGGGCGTCGATCCCTTCCGGGTGGGCCTCGCGGACCGCCTCGATCGCCCCGGTCGCGGTGTAATCGATGACTTCCGCTGCACCGAGGGCACGGGCGTATTCCGCATAATCACCGCGGGTCACCGCAATCTCATGAATATCCGCCATTTTGGCCAGTTGGGTGGCGTAGCTGCCGACGCCTCCCGTCGCTCCAAGGACTACCAGGCGGTCACCCGGTCCTACCGCGGCCGCGTCCATCGCGGCGGTGGCAGTCAGCGCGCAGTGTGCTATGACCGCCGTTTGCTCGTGGCTGAACGTCGCCGGTTTGCGAACGATGCCACCAACGGGCAGCGCGACAAGCTCTGCCCATGTACCGAGACCCATGACAGGACGCTGAACGAACCCGTAGACCTCGTCGCCCTTTCGGTACCCGTCAACGCCAGGCCCGATTCCGTCCACAACACCGGAGGCATCGATGCCGGGCACGAGCGGAAACATGTGCTCGAGGTAGTCCTTCAGCGCCCCTGCCATGACCGCGATGTCGGTCGTGCTCACTCCTGCGGCCTTTACCCGGACCAGCACCTCGCCCTCGCCCGGGATCGGGTCAGGCAGCTCCCGGATACTGCCGGCCTCTCCGAATCCATCGATAGCGAACGCGCGCATCTCCGCCTCCTCCCTCGCCGCGCACAGACGGGGACGCCGCTAGCGGCGTCCGTCTGCATCGACCAAGCCGCCCGGGCCAGGCGCCGACGAACGGGCGCCCTGTTCGGACCGCTGACGCTACGCCGCAGATGAGCGCAGCGTCAAGATGCGGGGACACATGGCTCAAGCGTGCCCATCGGGACGCGACGGCGATCTGATTCATGAGCGCATCTGGGCCAGGTCGGATAAGGCACCCGGCGGCGTCTGCGGCGTGCCTTTAAGGCGCCAGTCCACGCTGGGTTGGGCATCTGCCCGATGGCGGCGAGGTCGTTCGAATCGAGGATGTGGGCATCGAAGGACTCCGGTCCTCGGGCGCCGAACAACTCGGGGCCGGGCCGGATCCACAGGAGGGACCGATGTCCGCTTCCACTCGCACCGTCCAGCAGACGCTGGGCACTCGCCAGCTCGGCGCCGCGCTCGTCGCCATCGCGCTGGTCATCGTGTTCGCTGTCGCTCTGGCCGCCAGCCAGACCGTGGCAACGAAGTCCCAGACCGCGCCGGCAGCCCGCTCGGCTCCGGCCTTCATCGATCACGGCTCGCGTAACGAGATCGGGCCCGGCGCTGCCATCAGCGCGGCACCCGTGTACAACGACTATCGCTGGCCCGGCTACACCGATGCCGCGGCTGCCGCGGCTGCTAAGGCCGCCGGTAAGGCGCCCGTCTACAACGATCACGGGCTGCACTCGCGGCTCCTGCGCGGTTCCAAGTCGACCAGCGCCGGCGGCCCGCGCCTCCGCCCGCAGTGATCACCGGGCGGGCCGATCGCCAAGATCGGCCCGCCAGCCCCTTCGAGAATTTCTCTGGGGAATCGAACGACCGTCGGACGAAGGTTCGGCGGTCGTTCGTTATTTGAGGCGAAAGATCACGACGCGATCTATCTTGGCGGTGCTCCAAAGCTTGGCGGTGCTCCAAAGAATGTACGGGTGCTGGGAAATCTCGTCGGCTCCGATTCGGAGGAAACACGTGGTTTTGACGGCCGCAGTTCTATGCGTTGGACCCGCCTCCTTGCAGTACCGCTGGCCGTTTGGCTTCCAATCGATTGGCCGAAGCAAGGCGGAACCCGGTACCCTCGATGGCGTAGCCACGAGTCGTCGAGGTGCTGTTGATGGCCTCCAGCGATAGGGCCGGCAAGCCGGCCGATCCTGCAACCCTGGTCGATGTGGACGCACTTCTGCGCGCGTACGATGACACCGTCCCGGACCCATCCGACCCGACCCAGCGCGTGGCCTTCGGGACGTCGGGCCACCGCGGCTCGTCGTTCCGCGGCGCATTCAACGAGAATCACATCCTCGCGATCACCGAGGCGATCTGTCGCTACCGCGCAGCGAAGGGCTACGACGGCCCGCTGTTCATCGGCCGCGACACGCATGCCCTGTCCGAGCCGGCGACCCGGACCGCGCTTGAGGTGCTGGCCGCGCACGACGTCGACGTCCGCGTCGACTCGGCCAATGGCTTCACCCCGACCCCCGCCGTCTCGCACGCGATCATCGTCGCCAACCGGGGCCGCAGAACGAGCGACGAGGGGCAGGGGCTCGCCGACGGGATCGTCGTGACGCCGTCGCACAACCCGCCTGATGATGGCGGCTTCAAGTACAACCCGCCGAACGGCGGCCCGGCCGACACGGACGTCACGCGCCGGATCCAGGACGAGGCCAACCGGCTCCTCGAGGGGAACGGACGCGACGGCATGCCCGGCATCAAACGCCTCCCGTACGAGCGAGCGCGCGCGAGCGCGAAGCCTTACGACTTCACTGCGTCATACGTCGCGGACCTTTCCAACGTCATCGACATGGACGCCATCCGGGCATCCGGGCTGCGGATCGGGGTCGACCCGATGGGCGGCGCCTCAGTCGGCTACTGGCCGGCGATCGCCGAACGATACGGCCTCGACCTGACGGTCACGAACGACAAGGTCGACCCGACGTTCGGGTTCATGACCTACGACTGGGACGGCAAGATCCGGATGGACCCGTCGTCGCCCAGCGCGATGGCCGGCTTGATCGCGCTGCGCGACCGCTTCGACGTTGCGCTCGGCAACGACGCCGACGCCGACCGTCATGGTGTCGTCACGCCGGCGGCCGGGCTCCTCAACCCGAACCATTTCCTGAGCGCCGCGATCGCATACCTGTTCGGCGGGGCGCGCGACTGGGGCGCCGAGGTCGGCGTCGGCAAGACGCTCGTGTCGTCGTCGATGATCGACCGCGTCGTCGCCGATCTCGGCCGGCGGCTCATCGAGGTGCCCGTCGGATTCAAGTGGTTCGTCGATGGCCTCGTCGACGGCTCGATCGGCTTCGGCGGTGAGGAGAGTGCCGGCGCCTCGTTCCTTCGCCGAGACGGCTCCGTCTGGACCACCGACAAGGACGGCATCATCGCCGACCTGCTCGCCTGCGAGCTGACCGGGCGAACCGGCCGCGATCCCGGCATCGCCTATCGCGAGCTCACGTCGCGGTTCGGCGAACCGGCCTATCGCCGGGTGGACGCGCCGGCGTCACCGGCGCAGAAGGCCGCCCTTGGTCGCCTGTCACCGGCCGACGTGACCGCGTCGGCTCTCGCCGGCGACCCGATCACAGCGATCCTCACCCGCGCACCCGGCAATGACGCCCCGATCGGCGGGCTGAAGCTCGTCACCGCAAACGGCTGGTTCGCCGCCCGGCCATCGGGCACTGAGAACGTGGCCAAGGTCTACGCCGAGAGCTTCCGCGGCGAGGAGCATCTCGCGCAGCTGCTCGACGAGGCGCAGGCGCTCGTTGCATCGGTGACGGGCGGTGCCGGCTAGCGGTCTCGTCACGCTCGAGGTCGACACGCCCCTCATCGGCGCCGGCGTGTCGCTCATGCGCGGCGGCCATCGATCGTGGGAGCCGGCGACGGGGCTCGCGGACGATGCCGCCCGATAGAGGCCACGAGATGCGGTAAAGACGGGCGCCGTATAGAACAGTCCGCAAATGGTGCGAGGGGCGTTCGAGACCGACTCCTCCCGCGGTCGTCAGTGAGTCGGTCGAGCCTAGGGGCGAGACCGACCCGCACCAGGGAGATCGGCCGGTGTTCGTCATGACACCCCCGACATGAGGAGGGCGATGTGATTCTCGTTGTTGGTGCCGCCGGAAATCTCGGCCGCGACGTCGTTCACGAGCTGGCGTCGCGTGGCATCCCTGTCCGGGCGATGTACCGCGAGTTCGCGGACAAGGAGGAGGCGCCGCCACCGGGCGTGACGCTCGTCGAGGGCGACTTCCGCAAGCTGGAGACGCTGGTCCGGGCGCTCGACGGCGTCGACGCTGCCTTCCTGGTTTCGAAGGAGATGCCCGGCGTCATCGAACGCGAGGGGGCATTCATCGAGGCCGCTCGGCGCGCCGGAACGAGGCGGATCGTCAAGCTGGCGCGGCTGTTCGCGGCGCCCGACGCATCTTCGATCCTCCATCGTCTCCAGTGGCAGATCGTCGAGGAGCTCCGCGCGTCCGGTGTTCCGCACACGGTCGTGCGACCGCAGGCCTTCATGCAGAACGTCCTGCTGGACGCACCGACGATCCAGGCCACCGATGTCATCTACTCGGCGATGGGCCCGGCGCGGCTGGCCTACATGGATCGGCGGGATGTGGCCGCGGTGGTGGCCACGGTCCTGCTCGAGGACGGGCATACCGGCGAGGACTACGCGGTCAGCGGGCCCGCCCTGCTCGACTATGCGGAGATCACCGCTCAACTCGCGAAAGCCATCGGCCGTCCCCTGACCTGCATCGACGTGCCGGTCGAGGCAGCGCTGCAGGGCATGCTTGGGATGGGCCTTCCGGGGTGGTTCGCCGAGGCGTATACGGGGATCATCCAGTTTGCCAAGGAGGGTCCGCCGCAGGTGCTGACGACGAAGTTCCAGGACATCGTCGGCAGGCCGCCCACGTCGTTTGCCCAGTTCGCAAGCGAGCAACGGTCCGCGTTCATGCCACTGGCGGCCGCGACGTCCTAGTCCTCACGGAAGCGGCGAGAGGCGTTCTTGGCAGCTCGATCCGCCGGGCGATCTCGGGCTGCCGGCGTTACGGCGTCGTGATCCGAGCGACGATCTGCTGCTGGTGGAAGAACTCGTTTTCGCCGGCGTTGTTGAATGTCGAGACCGATGTGGTGAAGGTGTAGCCGCCGCCGGAGTCGACGCCGAAATAGTCGCCGAGGAACGTCCCCGACGAGCAGATGCAGCTCTGGTGCGGCGCCGACAGCTGGGGATCCCACGTGTGCGCCGAGAGACGCACGTTCCGGCCGATGGGCGCGAGGTTCGGGCGGTAGAACTGGATCGTCGAGTTGACGCAGTAGTTCGCGCGGCCCCAGGGGGTCCCTGGCGACGCGCTCGTCCCAGGGTCGTGGGCGATACCCGAGCCGGCCGCCTCGGCGCTGCCCGCTGTGGGACAGGCCAGACGCCGATCGTAGAAGGCGACGGTCACGGTCCCGTTGGGCGCAACGGCGAGGTTCGGCTGCAGCTCGTCGACCGCCCCAACGTTGTCGTTGACAAGGATCGGCGACGACCACACGTGACCGCCGTCGTAGGAGGCCGTCACGTAGACGTTCGAGAGGCCGCTCGACCCGTCTTCGTACGCGACGTACAGCGGGTAGAAGCCTTTCGAACCCCGGGTCGTTCCCACTGCGAACGTGTTGACGATGCCCTCGCGGAAAGTCGTGTTCTGGTAGGTCGGCGTGATGACGTCCTGAGCCACGGGGAGCGGTCCCTGCCAGGTCGCTCCGCCGTCCGTCGACCAGATGAGGCTGATATCGTTGTGTGAGAAGTCCTGGGCGACCGGGTTCAGCGTGGTAGTCGTCCAGACCGTCCCATCCGGCGCGACATGCGGCAGGAGGTACGTATCGAAGCGCTTGCCCGAGACGGTCGGAAGCACCTGTGGGGCCGTCCAATCCGTGTGCGTCCCATCGGGACGGGCGTCGGCATGCGATTCGTAGATGACACCGGGGTTCAGGACGAACACCGTCCACATCGCATAGACGCGGCCGTAATGAGGGCTCGTCGGATTGGTGTCGATAGCGATCCATTGCTTGTCAGGATCGTTCGTCGCCGCGTTCGAGGCCGTCATCAGGTAGTCGGGCCCGCCGTTGTGGGTCGTGATCCAGCTCGCCGCCGCGGTCGTGCCCTTCAGCTTCTTGGCCGGGTGGACTGATACCGCGACAGCCTCCGGCGGGACCGCCGGGTTGACCTGGTTCGAGCCGTTGTCGTACTTGTGGGACCCGAACTTGTCGTAATAGAACTGGTAGGGGAGGACCAGCGAGTAGAAATTGCCCCACGGGTCGAACGCGCCAACCGGATCTGTGTTGTCCGTCCAGCCCTCGTACCCTGGGACATGGCCCTGGACCGGCCATGTCTGGCCGCCGTCAAACGACTCGTAGAACCCGAGGAGGTGGTTGTATCCCTCGCTGTTGACGAACCACTTGCTCTGGCCGATGAGGTGCATTGGATTGGCCGGGTCGACGCGGATGTCTGACTCCGAATGGTCCTTGACGCGCATCGCCGGGTTGCTCACGTCCTGGGTCGCGTACGGCCCAGGGTCCTCGCCGGTCGTTGCCGCCCCACCGCAGGGCGACATACCGCCATCCGCGTACCCCTGGTTCGAGCCAAGCGCGGCGAAGTAGGTGACCTCGGGGGCGTAGCAGCTGACCCGTTGCGTGGTCGCCGACACATTGGTCACCGCGTTGGCGGCGTAGCTCGCCGCAAAAGCGGTGTCCGGCTGGCCGGGCGGACCGCCCGCGGACATCCCCGACGGGACCCCGAGCAGGGCCACCGTCACGATCACCGCGAGGGGCAGGCGTCGCTTCATGTCCGACCTCCTGCGCCCCAGACGCTTTCCTAGTGGTTCGAGCGGTCTCCACCATTCGCTTCGCGCCGGAGCCAGGCCATTGGTCGCAGGACCTGGACGGACTCGAAGAGCGAGCTGACGGCGTTGTGGCTGGCGCCGGCTGTGGCGGCCACCGGCTCGGCCGATTCCTGGGTCTCGCCGGCCTGCTCAGCATCGCTGGATGCTTCCGCCGGAGCAGGTTCAGGGCTCGTCTCGGGCGTGGCCGACCACGACTCGGCCGGCTCGGCCTGTGCCTGCGGGTCCATGACGCCGACCACGGGCGGCTCGCCGGCTCCGGTACCGGCGCCGCCGGCGCCATCACCGTCCGACCCGGATCGCGGGGCGTCCTTTGGCGCTTCCTCAGTTGGGCGCTCGGCCTCTACCGCGTCCGCGGCCGGCACATCGCCGGCGTCAGCGACCGCGTCCAATGTCGGGAATACCGGCCGCCATGCGGCGTGCTGCGCGATCAGGACCACATCGGTCTCGCCTTCGAGACCATCGAAGAAGGCCTCGACCTCGCCTCGATAAGCGGCGATCGCCCGTTCGACACCCTCGATCTCTAGATCGATCTTGGAGCGGTGCTCGGCCAGGCTCAGGTCGAGATCCTCGTGGAGCTCCGTGGCACGCCGGTGGCGCTCGAGTTGGATTCGCTTCCTCTCGCCGTCCGCCCAGGCCTCGATGGCCTTCATGTCCTCGGCGGCGAGCTCCCGCATTCGGTCAGCCTCGGATGCCTCCCGGGCTCGGACCATGTCGATGTGGGCCTGGCGTCGCCGCTCGGTGTCCTCACCGATCCGGACGCGCTGGGCGCCGGCAGTTGCCTGCATCGCGCGCGCGAGCTCGGTCAGGAAGTCGGATCCCGCGTCGTCGGTGGCCGCGATCTCCGCCCCGCTGTTCGAAGCAGGCGCCGCCGCTGCAACCGGATCGTCCACGGCGGTGGGCTCGACGGCCGTGGCGTCAGCGGTGGCCACTGCGTCATCGGGGGTTTCCGCGACGGCGCTCTCCTGGGTGAGTTCGGCGACCGCCGGGGACTCGTCAGCCGTTTCGCTCTCGGCCGCAACTGGATCCTCGGGAGACCCCTCGGCGACACCGACGGCGTCCTCGCGATGGGCGCCGTTTACGCTCGACGAACAGATCGCCTCGGGTTGATTGTTCGATTGGTCGGACCCGAACTCTGGCCAGTGCTCGGACATCTCGGTAACCCTCGCTGTGCTCCTCCGCTGTCGATGGCCCCCGCGGTCGCGCTACCCGATGGGTGGCCGATAGTAATCCCGGTGTTAACAAGGAGCAAGAGAAAAGATTCCTACCGCGTGTGCTGGGCCGCTGAGAGAGACACGCTCTCCGCGGCTCTGGCGTAGGCTAGCCGCGATTGATCCGGGCTCCAGGGCGGGGGTCGCTTCGGGCGGCGGTCGCTTCCGTCGCTTCCGTCGCTCGCGGGCATCGGGCATGAGGAGGCACATCATGGACTCGACTCTGCGCCGAACCATCGGTTTGATGGCCGCGGCGCTTCTTGCATTGTCCGCGTGCAGCTCGGGCGGCGGAACGTCGCCCTCCGCCGCGTCCGCGGCCGTACCATCGGCTGCCGCGACGGCCGCTTCGACCGAGCCGTCGGCCGCCCCGGCCACAGCTGCTGCGCCGTCGATCGCCGTTCCGGCGACCATCACCACGGCCGGCAAGCTCGTCTGGTGCGTCGATGTGAGCTATCCGCCGGAGGAGTCGTTCAAGGCCGACGGAACGACCGCCGAGGGATCCGACATCGACATCGCCAACGAGGTCGCCAAGCGCTTCGGCGTCCCTGCGGAGATCGACAACACGAGCTTCACCGGGATCATCGCGTCGCTCGTGGGAAAGAAATGCGACCTGATCATCTCGGGCATGAATGACACCGCCGAACGCGCGAAGCAGGTCGCCTTCGTCGACTACCTGAAGGTCGGCCAGGGTCTCCTCGTCGCGGCGGGCAATCCGAAGGGCATCCACACGCTCGAAGACCTGTCCGGCAAGGCTGTCGCGGTTCAGCTCGGGACAACCAACAAGGACGCCCTGGACGCGGAGAACGTCAAGCTCAAGGCGGCCAACAAGCCTGAGATCGACGTCCAGACCTTCGATCAGGACACCGATGCATTCCAGCAGCTGGCACTGGGCCGGGTCGACGCCTACTCCGGGGACTCGCCGGTCTGCGCCTATTACGCGGCGCTGCCGGTCAACGCCGGCAAGTTCGAGGTCGGTGGGACGCCGATCGATCCGGCCGCGATCGGGATCGCCATCCGGAAGGACGACACAGAGCTCCAGGCGGCGGTCCAGGCGGCGATTGACGGGATGTACGCCGATGGGACGATGAAGTCGATCGTCGACAAGTGGGGGATGACGAACGCCGTCGTCCTCCTGAAGTAGCGACCGGGCAGGCGAGCGGGGCAACCCGCCCGCCGGCCCAACCAGGAAAGCCGAGGGGAACGTGCACATCTCGGTCCTTCTCGCGACATCACCCGTCCTTCACTTCGATGTCGACCTCTTCCTGAAGTTCATCTTCCAGCCCTCGCCGGCGCTCATCGGCGGGCTGGCGATCACGATCTACGCGTCGGTCGTCGCGCAGTTCTTCGGGGTGGTTCTCGGGATCTTCTCCGCGCTCGCCGGAATGGCCCGCAATCGGGTGCTCCGGACCATCAGCGGGTTCTACGTCTGGTTCTTCCGGGGCACGCCGCTGCTCGTCCAGATGTTCATCATCTATTTCGGGACGCCGTACCTGCTCGGGGTCGACCTGTTCCCGAACGACGTCCATCTCGGGTTTCTCAACCTGCGTGGGGCCGTCCTCGCGGGCATCGTCGCCCTCTCGATCAACGAGGGCGCCTACATGAGCGAGATCGTCCGGGCCGGGATCCTGTCGGTCGACTCGGGCCAGACGGAGGCCGCCAAGTCGCTCGGGATGACCTACGGTCTGACGATGCGCCGGATCGTCCTGCCGCAGGCCCTGCGGGTGATCATCCCGCCCCTCGGCAACGAATTCAACAACATGCTCAAGACGACCTCGCTGATGAGCATCATCGCCGTGACCGAGATCTTCCGCGTGGCCCAGGCGGTGTACGGGGTAACGTTCAAGCCGTTCGAGGTGTTCCTCGGTGTTGCGGTCTACTACCTGGCACTGACGACGATCTGGACGCTGATCCAGGGCGTCATCGAGCGCCGCCTTGGCGCCAGCGCAACTCGATCCGAAGGGGCGCCCAGCCTTTGGGCCCGGCTCCTCGGGCTGGGAAGCCCGCGCGTCGGCGGCGGAGGGTTGACACGCTGATGGTCGAGATCTCGCACGACATCCTTGCCGCCGTCGGCGGCATTCCGCGCCCATCCAGCGACTTCGTGGTCGAGGCGACCGACGTCGAGAAATGGTTCGGCAAGAGCCAGGTCCTCAAGGGGGTTTCCCTTTCCGTCAAGCGGGCCGAGGTCGTCGTCATGATCGGCGCGTCGGGTTCCGGCAAGACGACGTTCATCCGCTGCATCAACCACCTCGAGAAGATTCAGGGCGGCCGGATCCAGGTGAACGGCCACCTCATCGGCTACCGCGAGATCAACGGCAAGCTCGTCGAGGACCGCGAGCAGAACATCGCCCGCCAGCGCCAGGACATCGGGATGGTCTTCCAGCGCTTCAACCTGTTCCCCCACATGACGGCACTCGGCAACATCGTCGAGGCCCCGATCCGCGTCCGTGGCGTAACCGAGAAGGAGGCGACCGACATTGGGCGGGCGCTTCTCGACCGGGTTGGGCTCGGCCACAAGGCCGACTCCTACCCAGCCCAGCTGTCCGGTGGCCAGCAGCAGCGGGTCGCGATCGCCAGGGCACTGGCGATGCGGCCGGCCCTGATGCTCTTCGACGAGCCGACCTCGGCGCTCGACCCGGAGATGATCGGCGAGGTTCTCGAAGTCATGAAGGAGCTTGCGCGCGAGGGCATGACGATGATCGTCGTCTCCCATGAGATGGGCTTCGCCCGCGAGGTCGCCGACCGGATCGTGATGCTTGACGAGGGCGGGATCATCGAGGACGACACGCCGGAGCACTTCTTCACCGCGCCGAGTCACGAGCGGACGAAGGCCTTCCTCTCGAAAATTCTGTAGGGCCGGCCCGATGGACGACCTCACCGGCCAGATGTTTCTGCCCCACGTGGGGTCCGAGTTCCGGGTCGACGGGCCGGAGGCCGGGGACGATGTCAGCCTTCGCCTGGCGGCCGTTCGAGACCTGGGCAGGCAGCCGAATGCGCCGCGGGCCGAGCCGTTCGCGCTCGAGTTTGCCGGTCCGCCCGAGCCTCGCCTGGAGCAGCGGATCTATCGACTCGAGCATGAGACGCTCGGATCGCTCGAGATCTTCCTGGTGCCGATCGGGTTCGACGCCGCGGGCGGGCTTCAATACGAGGCCGTCTTCAACTGAAGCCGGACGCGGCAGGCCGACGCATGAACTCGTAGATTCCCCGCGGGCCCTCAGAGGCGAAGCCGAGCCGCTCGTAGAGGCGTTTCGCCGGGTTCCACGGCTCGACGTGAAGCGTCACCGACCGACCCTCGCTGTCCGCGATCGCGGTGACCCAGGCCAGCAGAGAGGTTCCGATCCCTCGGCCCCGATGGTCCGGCA
>WNGI01003406.1_pt1 | contig 14016 bp, 14 predicted proteins | sample 5400621 | NCBI WGS metagenome assembly WNGI01 (sample SAMN13153374, study PRJNA577476) | soil metagenome | isolation source: 20 cm soil or saprolite under Garry oak tree replicate 1 | place: USA:California | collected 2016-06-15
GTTCATCGAAGCGTCTCCGGACGGCCGCCTCGTCTCGACGTATTGGCCCGGCTTCGCGCTCCTGCTCACGCCGTTCGCGTGGTTGGGGGCGCCGTGGTTGCTCAACCCGCTGATCGGCGGAGCGACCCTCCTCGTCATCTGTCGCATCGCCAGGGCGCTGTGGCCCGACACCGCGGCGGCAGGCTGGGCGGTGTTGCTCACCGCCGCGTCCCCGGCGTTCGTGGTGAATGCGATCTCGCTGTACTCGATGCCGGCGCACTTGCTCGCTTCGCTCTGCTTCGCCGCGCTTCTGCTCGGCCCGACGCCGTGGCGGTTGTTTCTCGCCGGCGCCGTGGGTTCGCTCGCGCTCACCCTGCACAACCCGGTTCCGCACACGCTGTTCGCGCTGCCGTTCATCGTTGCGCTCGCCGTCCGTCCAGGGCGATTCCGAAAGCTCGGCGCGCTCGCCGCCGGCTATCTTCCGGGGCTCGCGCTGCTCGGCGGCTGGTTCTGGGTGCGCGCGCAGATCGGCGGAAACCCGGAGACTGCCGCAGGCGGTGCGAGCGCACTGTCCGTGCTCACCCGGCTCGCATTCGCGCTGCCGTCGGCGTCCTCGTTCTGGAGCCGGGGCGTGAACCTGGCCGAGCTCGCGCTCTGGGCCGTTCCCGGGCTGCTCGCGCTGGCATGCATCGGGGCGGTCTGGCGCCGCAGTGAGCCGGCGGTCCGCCTGCTCACCGCGTCCGCATTGCTGACCGCCGTGGCGTACGTCTTCGTGCCGTACGACCAGGGCCATGGCTGGGGATATCGGTACTTCCACGCCGCCTGGGGAGTGCTGCCGCTGCTGGCGGCTGGAGCGCTGGAACATCCGCGGACGGTCGCGCCGCTACGCAAGACCGCGCTGATTGCCGCCCTCGCCAGCCTCCTGCTCGGAAACGGTCTGCGCCTCGGGCAGGTGCGCTCGTTCATCGACGCGCAGCTCCTTCAGATTCCCTCCGCGCCGGCGCCCGCCCGGCTCGAGGTGGTGTTCCTCCGCCCCGACCGCGGGTACTACACAGTCGACCTGGTACAGAACGATCCGTTTCTCGACGGCTCTCGATGGATCCTGCTGAGCCGCGGACCTGACGAGGACGCGCGGCTGATGGCGCGCTTTCCGGGTGCGCATCGGGTGGCCCGGACCCAAGTCGCCGAGCTCTGGCAGATTCAGTAGGACGGCGGCGGACCTTTCTTGGAGGAAGCGGGATGGGGATTCGCGATTTGACGCAACGGCTCCTCCCCAAGCGCGCCGCCGATCTGCTGTGGCACGGCGTGCAACGACTGGCATACACGCCGGACCTGTCGGTGGCCGACATCTCCGTCTGGCGCGCGGTCGAGCCTTACACGATGACAACGCCGGAACGTGTCGCGGCGCTACTGGACGCCGTCCGGTACGTGTGCGCGAACGGGATTCCGGGGGCCTTGGTCGAGTGCGGCGTGTGGCGGGGCGGAAGCATGATGGCGGTCGCGCTGACGCTCCGGGAGCTGGGCGAGATGGATCGCGATCTCGTCCTCTTCGACACGTTTGCCGGGATGACCGCGCCGGACGGAAGGGACATGGACATGAGCGGACACGCGGCGGCGGCCGTCGCGCCAGCACGATCGCTCGCATCTTCGGAAGCGGAGGTCGCAGAGAACCTGCGGTCGACCGGATACCCGAGGCACCGGGTGCACCTCGTGAAGGGCAGGGTCGAGGACACCTTGCCGGCGCAGGCGCCGGAGAAGATCGCGCTATTGCGACTGGATACGGACTGGTACGAGTCGACGCGCCACGAGCTGCAGCACCTCTACCCGCGGCTGTCGAGCGGAGGCGTGCTCTTCCTGGACGACTATGGGTACTGGCGTGGCACAAGGCAGGCGACGGACGAATATCTCGAGACGCTGTCGCCGCGGCCTCTGCTGATGCGCCTCGAGTGTCCGGCGCGTTGCGGCGTCAAGCCGTAGCGTCGAAATCGAGCGCGAACATCACCTCGAGGCCGTTCGCGAAGACCCATTCCATCAAGCCGCGCCGGAAGCGAAGACCGTGGAACGCGGCGACCCTCGTCCGCGGCAGCGACCCGAACAGGCGCTCCCAGCGCTCCATGGAGAGATACGACGCTTCGATCTGCGCGCCGAACCGCAGGTTGCCCATCACGTCGAGCGCCCCGAGCTTCAAGTGGTCGAGCGGGCCGCGCGCGACGTGATCCTTGACGATCGCGCGGCTTCGGGTCACCCGGCGCACTTCGGCCATCAACCCATCGGGGTCCTTGGCGTGGTGAAGAACGTTCGAGATCAGCGCGACGTCGAAGGACCGGTCCGCGAACGGCAGGGCGCGCCCGTCGAATCGGACGACGCGAAAACCCGATCGCGTCTTCGCGCGCAGGGAGACCTCCACGCCGATCAGGCTCGTTTGCGGCCGGTATCGCTCGAACACGGTTCCGAGCGAGCCGTCTCCGGCGCCCACATCGAGTACGCGGCATGGTCCGCGCGACGGCAGCAGTCGGGCGATGTACTCCACGAGCCTCAGCCGATAGAAGGGATAGACGGCGCTGTCTCCGAGGAAGGCCCGAAGCTCGCCGTCCGGCGGAAGCCAGGAAGGGCGAACCGGCAGCGTTGCGCCCTCCCGTTTTGCGCCGTCCGCGACGGTCATGCGGGCGCTCCAACGGGCTGTGCCGCGGCGCTCTCGTACACGCGGAGGTATTCGGCCGCCGTGGCGGTCCAGCTCCATCTTCGCTCCGCGTACTCCCGCGAGTTCCGCCGGAGCTTCTCGAGCGCGTCGACGTCGATCGAGAGAGCCTGCACCGCGGCGCTGAACTGCTCGAGGGTGTCGCAGGCGCGGACGGCATCACGGTCGATCACCGGCGCATAGCCCGGATCCCAGAGAAGCACGACCGGGACGCCGCAGGCCAGGCTCTCCTGGACGACGAGCGGGAATCCCTCGCCGACGCCCGCGTGGACGAGGAAATCGACGCATCCCAGGAGCTGCGCCATCCGTTCGTAGGGCAGGGTTCCGACGTCGAACACGCCGTTTGCGCGCACGGTGCGCTCCGAGCCGCAGAGCACCAGATCGAACCGGTCACGGGGGATCTCGAGCACCGCCTTTGCGTTCTTCTTCTCGCTCTGCCGCCCGACGAACAGCGCCAGGGGCCGATTCCAGGGAAGGCCAAAGGCGACGCGCGCGCGCGAGCGTTCGGCCTCGTCGAGCGGACGGAATCGCCTGCAATCCACCCCGTTCGGAACGAGGTGGACCCGGGCTCGCGGATACCGGTCGCGCATCCAACACGCGACCCGGTCGCCGCATGCGACCAGCGCAGAGGCGGCACCCGCGACGAAATCTCCCACTGACCGCCAGGCGAATCGCTGCAGCGCGTTCAAGACGGATCTCCGGTACGGCACGAGCCCCACGTGCTCGGTCACGACGAGGGGGATCCCCCGGCGCCGGGCGAACGCCGCGGCGACCGCGCTCGTCAAGTACAGCGAACCATGCACGTGAAGCACGTCAGCATTGCGCACCACCTCAAGTGCGCGTTCGAGGCCGGGTCCGAGAGGCAGGGGATAGGGCATTCCCAGCCGATCGCTCAGGTCGAGAGCGGCCAGCCGGTGCACCTCGACGGAGTCCTCGCGCGAAACGCGTTGCTCCCTCGGCAGCGCGCCTGCAATCACCGAAACTTCGTGTCGCCGCGCGAGCTCGGTTGCGAGGTGTTTGACGACGATCTCGACGCCGCCGATGTGCGGAAGATAGCGGTGGCAGAGCATCGCGATCCGCATGCTCACGCGCCCAGTCGCCGGGGCACGCTCCGTATCCCGCCGGCGCCGGACTGCTGGGGGCGGTCGCCGGCCTCGTGATACTCGGCGTCCTCGTTGACACGCCACAGATCGTACACGGGCGAGCCGGCGAGGATGTTCTTCACGCACAGCATCGCGGTCATCATCGCGTGGTCCTGGTTGTTGTACTTGTGCATTCCGTTGCGTCCCACCAGGTGCAGGGTGGGGAAGCGCTTCTCGAGCGCCCGCCGGATCCGTTCGACGTTCTGCGCATACCCGTCGTCGTAGACCGGGTATGCCTTGGGCTGCCGGACGACGCAGCCGTCCACCACGTCCTGCGCCGCCGCGAGGCCGATCTGCTCCAGCTCGCGCTTTCCCAGCTCCACGAGGTCCGCGTCGCTCATCGACCAGAGCCCGTCGCCCTCGAAGCAGAAGTACTCGAGCCCGTAGCACGCCATCGACGGATCCGGCACCATCTCCGGCGACCAGGACTTGAAGTTCTGGATCCGTCCGACGCGCACCGAGGGATCGTGGATGTAGATCCAATTGTCCTCGAACACCTGCCGGTCCTTCAGGATCAGCACCACGGTGAGGAAGTCCCGGTACCGCAGCCGCTTCGCGGCGGCGCGGGTCTCCTCATCGAGCGCCGGCGTGATCCCGAGCGCGAGCTCGCGCATCGGCGCCGAGGAGATCACGTGCGCCGCGCGCGTCTCGTGCGTGGCCCCGGTGCCGTCCACGTGCCGCAGCGTCCATTCGCTGCGCTCGCCGTCGTACGTACAGGCGACCACCTTCTCGCCCATGCGAACGGTCCCGCCCATCTCGCGCACGCGCCGGGCGCAGGCTTCCCAGAGCATGCCTGGTCCCTTCCTGGGGTACCGGAACGATTCGATCAGCGTCTTGATCATCGCGGACTTGTCCTTCAGGACGCGTCTCGGCCAGATCGCGTTGCCGATGGCCTCGCGCAGGGAGAGTCCCTTGATCCGCTGAGCGGCCCAATCCGCGGAGATCTCCTTGCAGCTCATTCCCCACACCTTTTCCGTGTAGGTGCGAAAGAAGATTCCGTAGAGCCTGCGGCCGAACTGGTTGGTCACCCAGTCCTCGACGCTCTTTGCAGGGCGCAGGGGAAACAGGCGCGCCTTCGCGTAAGAGAGCACGCAGAGGATCGACTCGATCACGCCGAGCTTCATGAGCGCGTCGGCGGCGCGGAGCGGGTAGGAGAAGAACTTGCCGCGGTAGAAGATCCGGGAGGAGCGCGGGCGCTCGAGCAGATCTTGCGGGAGCAGCTCCGTCCAGAGGTCCTCCACCTCCTTCGATTTGGAGAAGAAGCGGTGCCCGCCGATGTCGAAGTGGTAGCCCTTGTACTTCGCCGTCCGGGCGATGCCGCCCACCAGCTCGGGGTGGGCTTCGATGACGGTGACGGGCACTCCCTCCTTGCGCAGGAGGTACGCGGCGGTGAGTCCAGCGGGACCCGCGCCGATGATGGCAACCGCCGGTTTGTTCATGCGCCACGCATTCTCGCCCGGCGCCGTGGAGCCTCCAAGGAAACGGCGGCGGACAGAAGCGTGCGTCCCCGCCGGATGCGCATACACTGCCTCCATGCGGCGCGTGCTGATCGCGGACGACGAGGAGTCGATCCGCCACGTCCTCACCGAGCTCCTGAGCGAGCGCGGCTACGAGGTGCGTGCGGTCGCCGATGGAGACGAGGCCGCTCGCGAGCTGGCAGCGCGCGACTACGACGCCCTGGTCACGGACGTGCGGATGCCCAAGCTGAACGGGCTCGAGCTGATCCGCGCCGCGCAGTCGACCTCGCCGGAGACGACGATCATCGTGATGAGTGCGTACGGCTCGCACGATCTCGCCATCGAGGCACTCAAGGCAGGGGCGTACGACTACCTGGGCAAGCCTTTCCGCCCGGACGAGGTGCTTCTCGTCCTCCGCAAGGCGGAAGAGCGCGAGCGCCTCCGGCGGGAAAACCTCATCTTGCGGCGCGAGATGTCGCGCCGCGCCCCGCAGCTCGTCGCCGAGGGGCCGGCGATGAAGGAGGTGCTGCGCGTCGTCCAGAAGGTCGCGCCGGCGCCGACCACCGTGCTGATCGAGGGCGAGAGCGGAACGGGCAAGGAGCTCATCGCGCGTGCGCTGCACGATCTTTCACCCCGCGCCGAGCGCCCGTTCGTGGCGGTCAACTGCGGCGCCATCCCCGCGCCGCTGATCGAGAGCGAGCTCTTCGGCCACACCAAGGGGGCGTTCACCGACGCGCGCACGGCGAAGCGCGGTCTCTTCGAGGAGGCGGACGGTGGGACGCTACTACTCGACGAGATCGGCGAGCTTCCGGCTGCCGTCCAGCCCGCGCTGCTCCGCGTGTTGCAGCAGGGCGAGGTCCGGCGCGTCGGCGATGCGCGCTCCACGCGCGTCGACGTCCGCGTGCTCGCTTCGACCAACCGGGATCTCGCCTCGCAGGTGCAGGCGGGCCGCTTCCGCGAGGATCTCTACTACCGGCTCAACGTCGTCCAGGTGCGGCTGCCTCCGCTGCGCGAGCGGCAGGACGAGATCGGGCAGCTCGCCGAACGTCTCATCGCGCGGCATGCGGAGCGGATCGGCGTGGCGCCGCGCCGGCTCTCGCCGCGCGCGCTCGAGCTCTTGCAGCGGTATCGCTGGCCGGGAAACGTCCGTGAGCTGGAGAACGCGCTGGAGCGCGCGCTGGTGCTCTCCGAGGACGAAGAGATCGGTCCCGAGGCGCTGCCGGACGCCGTCCAGCGCACGCTCGCGCCGGAGCCGCTGCCTCGCAACCTCGATCCCGACGATCTCTCGGTGAAGCGCGCGCAGCGGGTCCTCGAGGCGGACCTCATCCGGCGCGCCCTCGAGCGTACGCAGGGAAACCGCACCAGGGCGGCCGAGCTGCTGGAGCTTTCACCCCGCGCGTTGCTCTACAAGATCCGCGAGTACGGCCTCGAATGACGTAGCAGGCAGGCGCTGCGGTGTGTACGCGCGGCGCTGACCCCGAAACGACCTGCCGCCACCCGCGCACACAGCGCCCGACTGCGGCGATGTGTGTGACCGGCCTTCAATGCAGGTGAAATGAACCGTCAATGGGGGGGCAATGACGGTTCAATGCGGACGGATCCTTGACTGCCTACATGGAAAACAAGCAAGGATCCGGTCACTGCTCGCGGAGGGGCCGCGTGAATCGAGTGCAGAAGTTCCGGGAAGCCGCACTGATGGCAAAGGCGGAGCTGGCGCGCAAGGCCGGCGTCTCCGAGTCGACCGTCGATCGGATCGAAGCGGGCCACGAGTGCCGCATGGAGACCAAGAGGAAGATCCTCCTGGCCCTCGGCCTCACCATCCAGGAGAGCGGAAAGCTGTTCCCGCGGCACAACGGCGTTCCCCGGCAACGGGCGGGGGACAGTAATGGCTGATTTTTTCGACCACGCGATTGCGAATGATAGCGTCGGCGTGACGCCGCTGACGTCCGGCGAGGGGGGCTGACCAGGCCATGGCGAAGAGCAAGCTTGCCCTCGGGCTCGACATCGGCTCGTCCTCCGTCAAGCTGGTCCAGCTGAAGGAAGCGAAGCGCGGCTACATCCTCGAGGCCTTCGGCGTCGCGGCGCTGCCGCCCGAGGCCATCGTCGACGGCGCGCTGATGAACTCCAGCGCCATCGTCGAGGCCATCCGCGGGCTGGTGGCGCAATACAAGCTGAAGAACCGCGAAGCCGCCATCGGCGTCTCCGGCCACTCGGTCATCATCAAGAAGATCAGCATGCCGAAGATGACGCAGGAGGAGCTGGAGGAGAGCATCCAGTGGGAGGCGGAGCAGTATATCCCCTTCGACGTCAAGGACGTGAACATGGACGTCCAGATCCTCACGCCGGCCGAGGTGGACACCGGCACCGGCCAGATGGACGTGCTGCTCGTCGCGGCGAAGAAGGACATGATCAACGACTACACCTCGGTGGTCTCCGAGGCGGGCCTGACCCCGGTGGTGGTCGACGTCGACGCCTTCGCGGTGCAGAACTCGTTCGAGGTCAACTACGAGCTGCCCAAGAACGAGACCATCGTGCTGGTCAACGCTGGCGCCAGCGTCTGCAATATCAACGTGCTGGCCAACGGGCTGACCACGTTCACGCGCGACGTGACGATGGGCGGCAACCAGTTCACCGAGGAGATCCAGAAGCAGCTCAATGTCAGCTACGACGAGGCGGAGAAGCTCAAGGTGGGCGGCGACGCGGCCCAGGATTCGGACTCCGTCGTCCCGCAGGAAGTGGAGCGCGTCATCCAGGGAGTGGCCGACCAGATGGCCGGCGAGATCCAGCGCTCGCTGGACTTCTACACGGCCACCGCCGCCGACTCCCACATCTCCCGTCTCTATCTCTCCGGCGGGACAGCGAAGATCCCGGCGCTGTTCAAGGTGATCGAGCAGCGGGTCGGCGTCCCCGTCGAGATCCTCAACCCGTTCAAGGGCATGGAGATCGACAACCGCCGGTTCGACCCCAACTACGTGATGGACGTCGCACCGTCGGCGGCCGTCGCCATCGGGCTTGCGCTGCGCAAGTCCAACGAGCGGTAGGAGGCGCGCGCGCGATGATCCACATCAACCTCCTCCCGGTCCGCGCAGCCAAGAAGCGCGAGTTTGGCCGGCAGCAGCTGGTGCTGTTCGTGCTGCTCCTCGTGCTGGCCGGGATCGGAAACTTCTTCGTCTTCAACCGCTTCGAGTCGGAGTTGAGGTCGCTCGACCATCAGATCGCCACCACCAAGGTCGAGATCGCGCAGTTGGAGAAGACCATCGGCGAGGTGAAGTCGATCAAGGAAGACAAGAAGGCGCTCGAGGACAAGCTGAAGATCCTCGACACCCTGAAGAGGGGCCGCACCGGACCGGTGAAGGTGCTCGACGAGCTGGCCACCATCGTTCCGCAGAAGGTCTGGATCCTCGAGTTCAACGAGCAAACCGGCAACGTGTCTATCAATGGCCAGGCCTCGAGCTACGAGGACCTCTCCACCTTCTCCAAGAAGCTGAAGGCGTCGACCCACTTCACCAACGTCACCATCAAGACGGCGAAGCAGCGGGCGGACGGCGTCGTGGAGTGGATCATCACCTGCAACGCGAACTACTCGGCCTGAGGCGAAAGAGATGGCGCTCAGCGGACAGGACGTCCTCAACGCGGTCAACAAGATGCCCCTCGGCCACAAGGTCGGGGTGGTGGCCGGGTTCGTCATCCTGCTCTCGGCCGTCAACTGGTACTTCTTCATCGACCCGATGCAGACCCAGATCACGCAGCGGCAGGGCGAGCTCCGCGCACTGGAAGACGAGCTGATCCAGAAGCAGTCCATCGCCAACAACCTGGCGCAGTTCAAGCACGAGAAGGAGATCCTCGAGCGGCGCCTGGCCCAGGCGCTCACCGAGCTGCCCAACGAAGCGAACATCGACGAGCTGATCCGCTCGCTCTCCGAAATCGGCACCAAGAGCGGGCTGACCATCAACAGCATCGACCCGCAGGCGGAACAGCGGCAGAGCTTCTACGCGTCCATTCCCATCGTGATGGCGGTGACCGGCAACTACCACGAGATCGGCGTCTTCCTCGACGCACTCTCGAAGCTCGCCCGCATCGTCAACGTCACCAACATCAGGATGGGGTCGCCGCGGCTCACCAACGAGAAGCTGATCGTCAGCTCCACCTACGTTGCCACGACCTTCCGCTTCGTGCCGGAAGCGACCGCGCCGAGGGCCGCGAAATGAACCGGACCGCCTCCATCGCTGCCTGCGCGGCGCTGTTGGCCGCCGCGTGCGGGAGCCCGCCGCCACCTCCGCCCCGCCGGACCGCGCCTGCCGCCGCAACCGCGCTCAAGCCGGTCACCGACGACGACATCAAGCCGGTGATGCCGACCAACATCTACGTCTATTCGCCGATTGGGAAGCGCGATCCCTTCCAGAACCAGACCGTGCCGCAGGGATTCGGCCGGGCCCGCGAGAACCCGGGCAGGGCGAAGACGCCGTTGGAGAAGTGGGGACTGGACCAGTTGCGGCTGTCGATGACGGTGACCGGGACCGCCACGCCCATGGCGATGGTGGAAGACCCCGATCACCGCGGTTGGCCGGTGCGGCTCGGCGACTTCATCGGACAGAACGGCGGCAAGGTCACCGGGATCCACCGCGACGAAGTGGTGATTACCGAGACCATCACCGATCACTCGACCGGCCGGGTGTACCCGCAGAACGTCAAGCTGACGGTGCCCGTCACGCGCGACGAAGAGAGAGACATGAAAGCGCTCCAGGATGGCGAGCACATCGGCGTCGCCAGGGGGGACCACTGATGCGCGCCGCGGTTCGGAGGGACAAACGGATGGCCACCGCAATGCTGATCGCCGCGGTGCTGCTCGCGGCTGCTCCGGCGGCGCGCGCAGACGCGCCTTCGAAGGCGACCACGGACGAGAGAAAGCCGGCGACTGCGCCGGCGGATCCGAACGTGGTGCTTTCGCGCGAGGACGTGGCGGAAGTGAAACACGCGGCCCGGCGTCTCGGCCGGGTCACGGTCTCGGGCAAGGACGGGATGGTTCTCGTCCATGTGGGAGCCGACGGCGAGATCGGCAGGATGGGGATCCTCGAGCTGAGGAACCCGGCCCGCCTGGCCCTCGACCTGCAGGGCGTAACCGGCAGATTCGGCAACGCCGCCGGCACGCTGCTGGTCAAGGGCGTGCGCATCGGCAAGACGGGGAGCGGTTCCCGCGTCGTCATCGACGCCCTGGGCGAGACAATGCCCAGGTACCAGATCGTCCGCGTCGGATCCGGCGTCGACGTGCTGGTCGGCGAGCGGTCGATCGCGCAGAAGCCCGCTCCGACGCCGGCGCGCGTCGAGGCGACGGCTCCGGAGATTCCGCGCATCGCCGCGGCTCCAAAGGCGGTCCAGGTCCGCGCCGTCGACCTGCGTACCACCGACAACCGCACCGAGGTCCTGGTCGCTCTCGACGAAGCGGTGCGATTCGAGGTGTCGCGGCCCGATGCCACCACTTCGGTGCTGACGCTCCGCGGCGCCGCGCTCCCGGATCGGCTGGAGCGCAACCTCGACTCGAGCTCGCTAGGCGGACCGGTGACGATGCTCTCCACGTACCGCGTTCCCGGCGGGTCCGACGTGAAGGTAGTCGCAACCGTCGCCAAGGGGACCCTGGATGAAATGACGGCGCAGAAGGGCACGCTGGTGTGGAAGTTCGGCGGGCCCGGGCCCGTGGCTCAGGCCACCGTGCCGGCGCCGCGAGCCGCGGCCATGGCGTCGGACTCGCGCGCCGCCACCGCCCAGGCCAACGTGTACGACACGGCGAACTACAACGGCCGGAAGGTCGACTTCAACGTCAAGGACATCGACATCAAGAACCTGCTCGGCGCCATCGCCGAGATCAGCAGGAAGAACATCATCGTCGCCGACGACGTGAAGGGTTCCGTCACCATCAAGCTGCGCAACGTGCCCTGGGACCAGGCGCTGGACATCATCCTCAAGTCCAAGGGGCTTGGCCGGGAGGACATCGGCAACATCATCCGCGTCGCTCCCATCGAGACGCTGCGTGCGGAACAGAAGTCGGCGGCCGAGGCGTACCGGAACCGGCAGGCGGCGGAGCCGCTCAAGGTCCGTCTGATCCCGGTGAACTACGCAAGGGCCGAGCAACTGACGACGCAACTCAAGGACACCCTCACCGAGCGCGGAACCGTCTCGGTCGACGCCCGGACCAACACGCTGATCGTCAAGGACGTGCAGGACGCGCTGCTGCGCGCCGAAGGCGTCGTCCGCAACCTCGACACGCAGACGCCCGAGGTGTTGATCGAGGCGCGCATCGTCGAAGCCGCGACCAGCTTCGCCCGCGCCGCCGGAATCCAGTGGGGCGGCAACATCAGCATGGCGCCGACGTTTGGCAATCCTACCGGCCTGATCTTTCCCAACATCCTGGCGGTGGCCGGCGCCGCAGACGATCCCTCCGCGCCCACCTCGGGTCTGCAGGGCATCGGCCCGCCGAACTTCGCCGTCAACATGCCCGCTCCCATCGGCATCAACAACGGTGGCGGTCTCGGATTCGTCTTCGGTAGCGCGGGGGGCGCCGCGAACCTGAACCTGCGCCTCTCCGCGGCGGAGAACAGCGGCACCATCAAGACCATCAGCTCGCCGCGGGTGGTCACCGTCGACAACGTCGACGCCAGCATCAGCCAGGGCGTGAGCATTCCCTTCTCGCAGACCAGCGCCGCCGGAGTTGCCACCAGCTTCATCGAGGCGCGTCTCGAGCTCCGCGTGACCCCGCACGTGACTCAGGAGGGGTCGATCCAGATGAAGATCAACGCGACCAACAACCAGCCGAACCCGCAGCTCACCGGTTCCAATGGACAGCCGTCGATCAGCCGCCGCGAGGCGAAGACCGAGGTGCTCGTGCGCGACGGCGAGACCACGGTCATCGGCGGCATCTACACGCGGCGCAACTCCGAGGCCTGGAACGAGGTTCCGGTGCTCTCGAAGATCCCGGTGCTCGGCTGGCTCTTCAAGAAGAAGTCCATCACCGACGACCGGACCGAATTGCTGGTGTTCATCACCCCGCGCATCGTCAACCGCTCGCAGTCCGTCGTCGCGGCCGCTCCGTCGGCCGCCGACGAGGGAAAGCAGTAGGAGGGACGAACATGAAGATCCGCTGGCTCATTGCACTGGCCGCGCTACTCGGCGCCTCCTGCAGGATCAAGCAGAACTCCGCGCTGGTGGTCACCAGGGTGGTGCTTGGCCAGGTGTCCGGCACGATTTGCAAGTACGATCCGGGATCCGACGAGTTCGACTTCGCGAACATCAACCCGGCGGCGAACACCGGCGGCACCATGGGCGTGGTGGTGCAGAACAACCTCTTGGATCCCACGACGGTGAATTCGCTCTACCGCACCAATTCGGCGACCTTCCATCCCCACCAGGTGGTTGCCGACTACGAGGTCATCGGCGGCACGACGCTGACCAACCAGATCATCCCGGTCAGCGGGACGCAGGTCACCGCCGGCGGCAAGGGTCCGGTACTGGTTCCCTTCTTCTCTCCGGCTGCGACCGCCACGCTGACCGGCACGATCCGGGTGACGTTCCACGTGGAGGGCAAGCTGGACGACGGCTCGGTGCTGAAGAGCAGCCAGCATGAATACATCTTCGTGACCTGCTCCACGGCGGGCTGCAACAGCGCCTGCCTGTAGCTTGACGGTGTCGCGCGCGCCGTGACAGATCGGCTCGGGTGACTCTCACGCTGGCCGAGCTGTACGTGCGGCAGGGATTGATCGGGCGGGCCCGCGAGATCTACCGCCGGCTCGCGGACGCCGGCGACGAGACGGCGCGGCAGCGGCTGTCGGAGCTGCCCTCCGCCGAAGGATCGATCGCCGTGCTGCGGGACTTGTTGATCCGGGTGCAGGAGCGCCGGCGAGGGAACTGAAGGATGGGCTTCAAGGAAGACCTCGAGCAGATCTGCGGCAAGGTGGACGGCTCGTTCGCCGCGAGCGTGATGGGGTTCGACGGCATTCCCATCGAGACGCACGAGGTCCGCGCACCGTCCGGCATCGAGCTGCAGACCCTCCTGGTCGAGTACTCCGGAATCGTCTCGCAGGTGCGGCAGGCGGCGGAATCGTTGCAGATGGGCAAGGCCAGCGAGGTTTCCATCCGGACGGAAAAGCTGGTCGCGGTGGCCCGGCCGCTGACGCCGGATTACTTCGTGGTGCTCGCGCTGGCGCCGGAGGGGAATATCGGGCGGGCCCGGTACGAGTTGCGGGTAGCCACCCCCAAGCTCGTCGCTCAGCTGTAGCGCCGCGATCATCTTTACGATTCGGCTGGTTTGCGATACACCCGCGCGCCCTCAGGCTAGGGAGCGTGCATCGATGGCCGACGTGATCGACACCAGCGAGTTCCGCAACGGGCTCAAGATCCAGATCGACAACGAGCCCTACGTGATCGTCGAGTTCCAGCACGTGAAGCCTGGCAAGGGCTCGGCGTTCGTGCGCACCCGCTACAAGAGCCTGATCACCGGCCGCGTCCTGGAGAAGAACTTCAAGTCCGGCGAGAAGGTCGGCCGCCCCGACATCGAGGAAAAGAAGATGCACTACCTCTACAAGGAGGGCGACCACTACGTCTTCATGGATTCCAAGACGTTCGACCAGAGCCACATCGACGCGAAAGGGCTGGGCGAGTCGCGCAACTTCCTCAAGGAGAACATGGACGCCTCCGTCCTGTTCTGGAACGGGCGCGCCATCTCCGTCGACCTGCCCAACGCGGTCGAGCT
>WNGI01003407.1_pt1 | contig 14015 bp, 11 predicted proteins | sample 5400621 | NCBI WGS metagenome assembly WNGI01 (sample SAMN13153374, study PRJNA577476) | soil metagenome | isolation source: 20 cm soil or saprolite under Garry oak tree replicate 1 | place: USA:California | collected 2016-06-15
CGTCCTCGATCGTCCGCGACGAGAGCAGGAGCTTCATCGACGCCGGCGAGCCCACCCGCGCCCGCTGCCTCGCCATCGCCATCAGCGGCACGACACCCGAGCCGCCGCCCACCAACAGCACCGGCTCCGGCTCGTCGCCGTCCCAGACGAAGTAGCCGCCGATCGGCCCGCGCACCTCGACCCGGTCGCCCTCGCGCGCCTCGTCGACGAGGTACGGCGAGACCTCGCCGTCGTCGAGCCGCTCGACCGTGAGCGCCACGCCGTCACCCGGCGCGGACGCGATCGAGTAGCTGCGCTCGGCCTGGTAGCCGTCCTCGGCGGTCAGGCGCACGTCGAGGTGCTGACCGGCGCGGTGGCCCGGCCAGTCCGGCACGTCCAGCGCGAGCGTCCGCACGCGTGGCGTCTCGGCGGTCACCGCCGACACGTCGGCGGCCAGCCACGTTAGTCGCCCCAGTACCGCTGTTCCAGCCACGGGTCGCCGCGCAGGTGGTAGCCGTTCGTCTCCCAGAACCCGGGCTCGTCCTCGTCGCGCAGCGTCAGCCCGCGCACCCACTTCGCGCTCTTCCAGAAGTAGAGATGCGGGACGAGCAGCCGCGCCGGGCCGCCATGCTCCGGGTCGAGGGGCTCGCCGCCGTAGTTGTACGCGACCCACGCCTTCCCGCCGGTGAGATCTTCGACCGGCAGGTTCGTCGTGTAGCCGCCGTCGCAGAAGGCGAGCGCGTAGGGCGCGTCCTGCTCGACCGCCCCGAGGAGCGTGTCCACCGAGACGCCTTCCCAAGCGGTGTCGAGCTTCGACCAGCGCGTCACGCAGTGGATGTCGACCGTGACCGTCTCGCTCGGCAGCGCCTGGAACTCCTCCCACGTCCAGCCCTTCGGTTCGTCAACGCCGTGAATGGTGAACGTCCACTCCTCGAGCGGCGTGTGCGGCGTCGGCCCTGCAGAGAGAACCGGGAAGTCGTCGGTCAGGTACTGACCCGGCGGCACCCGGTTGGGCGGCCCGTCGCGGCGCCGCCCCCGGAAGCCTCGCGAGACGATCACGGCGACAACTCTCTCAGCTAGCGGCCATTCCTGCCACTGTCGGCGGCACGCCCTCGAACTCGCCGACGGGCTCGAGGCTGCCGTCGCCCCCGACCGTCCAGCCGAAGATCCGCTGCGCGTCGGCGTCGATCGCGTAGAGGAAGCTCCCGTCCCGCGTGATCGCCTCGTCACGGACTCCGGTCTCGCCCATTCGGGTCGAGCCTGCGACCGGATCGAGCAGCTCGATCGTGCCGCCCTTCCCGACCGCGTAGCTCGAGATCGTCCCGTCGCCGAAGTTCGTCACGTAGAGGAAGCGTCCGTCGCCCGTCGTGGCAGCCCAGCAGACCTCGCTGCGCGTGTTCGCGACCGAGGCGCTGACCGGCGCCAGCCGGCCCGGCTCGGCGAGCGAGTAGGACGACGCAGCAGCCTTGCCGGCCTCGCCGCCGAACGCCTCGGTCACGATCACCGAGCCGTTCGTGAAGACGAAGCCGTAGGGCGTGGCGCCCGAGGACGGGATCGTCCGGGGCTCCCCCACGATGCCGTGCTCGTCGACCGTGAAGGCGCAGATCGAGTTCGTCCCGCGCTCGGTCACGACCAGCGTGCGGCCGTCCGGGCTGAACGAGATCTGCGCCGGGTCGGCGCCCGTGTCGAGTGTCCGGGTCGAGCCCTCGAGCGGTGTCAAGCCGCCGTCGGCGAGCGCAAACCCGCTGATGCCGGGCGTTCCGTTGTTGAGCACGTAGACGATCCCGGCGCGCTCGGCCACGCTCGTCGGCGCGCTGCCGCCGGAGGGAACCTGGGCCGCGAGCCGCAGGCCGTCTGGCTCGATCGCGAACAGCGAGAGCTCGTCACTGCCGGCGTTGATCACCAGCAGCCAGCTCCCGTCGTCGCTGAGGACGACCGAGCTCTGGGACGCAAGATGCGGGACGCCGGATCCGCGCCCGCCCGTCTCGTAGCTGCTGAGCTGCTCCAGCCGTCCGTCGTCTGCGCGGTCGAAGGCGATGATCTCGTTCCGCTCGGCGGCGTTGCTCTGTACGTACACCCTCTCCATGTTTCCCTCCAATGACCCCGGTTACGTGTCGGGGTTCAGTCACCGGAGGCGCGCCAGCGTTACGCCGAGAAGGGACGGCGTCGTGTGCCCGCCGCCGGACGGCTGCAGGACGGCGACGTAGGCGGTCGTGTCCGAGAGCGCGGTCGTCCAGAGCGACCGCCTCGTCGGTGTCGGACGCCCGGGGCAGGGGACATGCGAGCCCTGCTCGGTGTGCCCGTGCTCGTGGCCGAGGTCCTGGCCGGCGAGCGGCGGCAGCTTGTAGAGGACGCGGCCGGGGCCGTTTCCGTCCAGCCGGCCGAGCCGGAGCTGCTGCGAGCAGCGGCCGAGGCGCACGTACAGGAGCCTCCCGCCGATCCGGGCCGGGCTGAGCAGGAGCGCGTGTCGCGCCGAGCGCAGCAGCGTCCGCTTGCGGGTCGAGAGGTCGAAGGAGAAAAGCCGGCTTCTGCTCGGTACCGCGAGGTGGTAGACAACGACGGTTCCGGCGAGCGAGGGCCGGCCGACCCGCCCGCGCCTCCATGACTTCGTGACGGCGATGGTGCTCGACGGATCCGCCAGCGCCAAGGCGCCGATGCGCTCCGACCCGCTCGGCCCGGCCGTGCGATAGGCGAGCCACTTCTCCGAGACCGCGAGCTTCTCGACGCCGGGGATCGTCACCTGCAGGACCGGCTGCAGCGTGTCGCTCGCGGCGACGGTGACCGCGTCGCCCGTGCGCCAGGCGATGAACGAGTCGCCGATCGCCGGGTCGCTGCCCGGCAGGTGCGTCTGGACGCCGGCGCGCAGGAGGATGCCGCCGATCCCCGGCTCCTGCCAGACGAGGTCGGTTCCCTCGGCGCCCGGGTCGCTCGCGGGCGCGGCAACTGGCGCGGCAGCGCGGGCCGTGCCGGCGACGAGGGCGAGCGCCAGCGACCCGGCGGCCAGCACCCGCAGGGCCCGCAGGCCCTGCGGGTGCTCGGCGAGCGCTTTCTCGTCCGAGATCGCGAGCACCGGCAGGGCCCGTCCGAGAGCGAAGCCCAGCCCCACCGCAATGCCGAGCGGGACGCTGCCGAGTGCGACGCAGAGCGGAAGCAGCGCCCAGACGGCGGCGGCCGGCACGAAGGTCGTCACGCCGGTCCCGAGCAGCAGGCCGTAAAGGAAGAGCGCGCGGGCGAGCGGCATCGTTCGCCGCCAGCGCTCCGGCACCTGGAACGGAACCTGCGGCCGGACGCGCAGCCCGGCGAGATCGGCGAGGGCCGCGGCTCCGGCGAGGGCCAAGGCGGCGAGCAGGACGGCGTGCCCGGGGCGGAGCGCCGCGCCGAGCGCGCCCAGCGAGCCAAACAGGGCCGCCGCGCCCAGCGCCAGCCCCAGCGTGAAGGCACCGCCCGCGAGCGCTCGTCCTCCCTGGCGTGCGGCACGCACGGTGCCGACCATGGAGAGGCTTCAGGGAGACCAGGCGCCGGCCAGCCCGACGAGCAGCCCGGTCACTGCAAGCGCGACGGTCAGCACTTGACCTTCGTGTCGTAGTACGTGACGCAGAACACGTGTCGACCGCGGTAGCAGTAGCCCGTCAGCGCGGCGTCGCCGTTGATCCGCTTCGTCACGTAGCCGCAGCAGTCGAGCAGCTGCCGCACATGGCCGCCGCAGCAGCGGTACCAGGAGCCGTCGTGGTAGGCGCGGAAGTGGTAAGCCCGGGCCGTGGCCTGGCAGACGCGGGAGCGCGGCGCCGGCGGGAGCGGGTTCCCGTCCGGGTCGAGCAGGACATGGCCCTGCGAGTCGACCGGGCGTCCGTGCCTGTCGATCGGCCGGCCGAGGTCGTCGACCGGGTGGCCGTCCGCGGCGCGCAGCGGGAAGCCGTTGCGGTCGACCCGCGGCAGACCCGTGGGGTGCGGGCAGGAGCCGGTGGTGAAGATGTGGCCGCAGAAGTGGTAAGCCTTGGCCTTCTGCGCGGCGAGCGCCCCCGCCACGATTCCGCCTCCGCTGACAGCGAGCAGCAGCCGCCCGGCGCGCGCGAGGAACCCGCGGCGGGAGGTCGCCTCGACGATGGTTTCGCTAAGCACTCACCGGCCGAGTCGCGGCAACCAGCAGGCTCTCGAGTTGGTAGAGCGAGTTGAACGTCCCCTTGGCGAGCACCTCGCCGCCGGCCGAGAGTACGACCGCGTAGGGGCTGCCCGGGACGCTGAGCTCGTCCCAGGCGTCGGCGTCCGTCTCCTCGTCGAAGAGCTCGAGCTCGACCTCCGGGTCGGAGGCGACGAGGCGCAGGGAGGGCTCGAGGGCGCGGCAGAGCGCGCAACCCGGCGAGGTGAAGACGGCAACGGCGAGCGGGGCGTCGCGCTCGAAGCGGTCGATCAGGCGCACGTGGGAGCCGAGCTCCGGCCCCTCCTCCGCGATCGAGAGCGCGGCCTGCGGTGCGATCGCCAGCCGCAGCTCGCCCACCTCCCGCGCGAGCGCGACCAGGCCGACGCCGAGCGCGGCGACCGCCACGAGGGCGACGGCCAGGCCGATCCCGAGCCAGGCCTCCGTCGACGGTCTGGTGTCCGGCAGGAAGGGCAGGACCGCGAACGCGGCGGCCAGGAGCACCGTCCGGACGACCGCGCCGTAGCCGATCCGCGAACGGCCGCGGAAACAGCCGCAGGGCGCTCCGGCCCGCCCGCGCGCGATCGCGACGACGAGCGCGGCCGCGAACAATCCAAGCAGGCACGCCGCGCCGGCCGCGGCGCCGGGAACGTCGAACGCAACCCCAAGCGCAAGCCCGGCCTCCGCTGCCATGGTCAGCGCCCAGAGAGCGGCCCGAGCGCGCCGGTCGGCGATCCCGTAGGAGCGAAGCGCGTCCCGCGCACGGCTACCCGCAACCAGCTTCGCCCCGGCGGCCACGAGCAGCGTCGCAGCGAGGAGGAGGCGAAGGAGACCCACGACCGTCAAAGGTCGTGGAGGATAACGGCTCGGCCGCCTCCTGACGGCTCAGGCGGGTCGCCGCTGGCCGCGCGTGACCGCGGGAATGCGCAGCGCCCCGGTCGCGGCCAACGCGAAGACGACGCCGCCCACGGCGATTGCCACGTCGCCCACCGAGAAGACGTTCGCCCAAGGCACCCAGCCCGGCGCCGCCCACCGGTCGACCAGCCAGGAGAGGTGAGGTGCGCTGAGCGCCGTGCTGTTGCGGCTCTGCTGGAAGTGCAGCCCGGCCGCGCGAAGGGCCGCGGGGAGCGCAGGCATGTGCCCGCCGTTGGAGAGGATCGCGAGGACGTTCGAGAGCATTCCCACGGCAACGAGAGCGACGCCGGCGATGCGCAGGTTGCGGGCCGCGGCGAGGGCGAACAGCCCGTACGACGCGAGCCAGAGCACCACCGCCAAACGATCCGGTGTCCGCCACGGCAGCGCGGCGACCGGAAACGCGATCAGCTGCAGGGCGATCGCGGCGTAGAAGAGCGGAACCCACCGGAGGCGAACGTCACCGAGACGGCTCCACCGTCCTCCGAGCAGCGGGGCGAGGGCCAGAGCCGCAAGGAGCGGCAGTGCGAGCGCCATCAGGCGATCGCCTCGACGCGAGGCGTGCCAGAGGTGGCGAGGTGCCGCTCGAGCGCGGCGACAGCCGTCGGGTCGAACTGGATGCCGGCCTTGTCGCGCAGCTCGGCGAGCGCCGCCTGCTCGTTCTGTGCCCGGCGGTACGGGCGGTCGGCGGTAATCGCCTCGAAGGCGTCAGCCACGAGGAGGATCCTGGCGCCGAGCGGGATCTGCTCGTCCGCAAGCCCGTGCGGATAGCCCGAACCGTCCCAGTGCTCGTGGTGATGGAGGACCCAGTCCTCGACCGGCTCGATGCCGAGGCCGTCGAGGAGCGAATGGCCAAACTCGGGGTGCCGCTTGACGATTGCGTATTCCTCCTCCGTGAGCTGCCGCGGCGCGTTCAGGATCGAGTCGGGGAGCCCGATCTTCCCGATGTCGTGGAGGAGGCCCGCGAGCTGCAACTGGTTCACGGTCTCGGCGCCGAGCTGGAGCTGCAGGCCGATCGCCTCGGCGAGCGCCGACACCATCTGCGAGTGGTTCGCCGTCGAGGGATCGCGGGCGTCCACGAAGCGCACGAGGTTCTTCGCCGCGCGGAGCCGCGCGTTCCGCTCGGTCTCTCGGTCCAGCTCCTCCCGCGTGTAGATCCGGACGACCGACGGGCTGTAGAGGCAGGAGCGATTCTTCCCGTGCTGCTTCGACCAGTAGAGCGCGCCGTCGGCCCGACGCTGGAGCTCGTCCGGGGTGCCGGCGTGCGCCGGGAACGAGGCGATCCCGATGCTGATCGTGACCGGGTCTCCCGGCGAGGCGTCCATCAGCGCGAGCTGCTGCTGGATCTGCTCGAATTCGCGGTACGCGCTCATCTCGTCGAGCGAGAAGATGACCGCGAACTCGTCGCCGCCGAAGCGAAATGCCTGGGCGTGATCCGGCCCGCTCAGGAGGCCACCGATCAGCACCAGCAGGTCGTCGCCGACGGGATGGCCGTAGCGGTCGTTGACCTGCTTGAAGTTGTCGACGTCGACCAGGCAGAGCGAGAACGGCTGGCCGCCGCGCTCACATTCGGCGATCCCCTCTCGCAAGGCGGCCTGGTAGGCGCGGTGGTTGCCAAGCCCGGTCAGATTGTCGGTGAGCGCTGCCCGCGACGCGATGTGCGAGTGAAGCGCGCTGCGCTGGTAGAGCGTCAGGGTGAAGAGCGGCCCCGCGAGCAGGACGAGCAGCCACGACTGCATCACCCAGAGGTTGGCCGCCAGTGCGGCGAGCAGCACCATGACTCCGAAGGCTGCGCCGCCCCGCCGAAGCCCAGGGAGCAGAACCTCACGGTAGGAAACGGACTGCGCGGCGGAGATAGCGCCGGCGACCAGCGCTACGTTCGCGGCGAGGTGGATCGCGCCGCCGAACAGCACGTAGGCCGTGAGCCGTGCCGGCTGCGGCCCGTGGATCGGGCCGAGAAGCAGCACGGGCAGCGCGGCTCCCCAGGCCGAGATCGCGTACATCGAGGAGTTGAAGACGGTATGCGCGACCGTACGGCGCGTGACGACGTAGGTGACCGCGATGCTCACCGCGGCCAGGAGCACCGCGTACTGCCAGCCGAACAGGATTGCCGCCGTGACGATGAAGACCGACGCGATCGAGACCTCCGACTTGCCGCTCTCGTCCATGGGAACGGGCCTGAGGTCCGCGATCAGCGCGAGGCTGAAGAAGATGCAAACGGCGGCCGCGGTCGTCGCCGAAGGTGGGTCGAGCGCGATCTCGAGCACCGCTGCGAGCACGAGCGGGAAGGCCACGAGCCCCGTCGCCGTGAGATACAGGAAGAGTCGAACTGGAAGACCGCAGAGTGTCGAGGGCAAACGAGATCCGATCGCGAGGGACGGGAGACTCAGACGGGGCGACCGACCGGCGGCTTGCCGGCGCCCCGTCTGCTGAAGCGGTCTAGGACCAGCGCCAATCAGCGCCGGCGCCGACCAGGAGTGTCACGAAGGCAGCCAGTGCAACGGCCGCCCGCATGACGGAAGCATTCCAACGGAACAAGATTCACCCCTTTCCAGAGATGACCGCAGGTACTTACACGACCTCAGTGTCGGAATCTGCGAGGAGTTCAGCGTCCCCCCTTTGGGGACTTCCGGCATTGACCAGAAAGACAACAGCGCTGGACGAATCGAACGGCCGAGGGCGGAGTGGCATCACCCGTGCGGGTGATGTACGCGGGTGATGGGTCGAGCATGGTTCGAGTCACCAGCAGGTCGCCTGCGGCGATGACAAATTCGCATACCCAAACCGGAATTCACGGCTCCGACGGCGCGGCCGTCGCCAGGGCCGAGTTCGCGTCCTCCTTGCAGGGCCTGCTCGACGTGAGCGCTGCCGTCCGCAGCGGCGCCGACGTCGGCTCAGTCCTGGAAACGATCGCCGGCGCCGTGTCCAAGACGCTCGGCTTCCAGACGGTCGTCCTCAACGTCTACCGCCCCGAATGGGACGACTTCTACGTGCAGACGGTCTACGGCAGCGCGCTCGTGCGCAAGGCACTGCTCGGCCAGATCTACAACTGGGACAGCTGGAGGCCGCTTCTCCATCCGCGGTTCCTGCGCGCCGGGGCGTACTTCATCCCGAACGACGCCTTCGACTGGTCGACCGATACGGGCACCCGCTTCGTCCCGGACGGCGAGCCCCTCGTAGACGGCCCCCAGGGCTGGCACCCGAACGACGAGCTCTTCGTCCCGCTCGAACGATCGGACGGCGAGATCCTCGGGATCATGTCGTTCGGCGAGCCTCTCGACGGGCTGCGTCCGACAGACGGGCAGCTGGCGCTGGCCGTGACCCTTGCCTCGCACGCGGCACTCGCCCTCGAGATGGCCCAGGAGCGCGAGCGGCTCGAGCGGCACCAGCGAGGGCTCGAGCAGCTCCTGCGGGTCTCATCCCAGCTGCCGCAGACGATGACGACGGAGGCGATCCTCAACTCCGTCTGCGAGGCCGTGCAGGAGGCGCTCGGATTCGACAAGGTCCTGATCGAGCTCCGCGAGGAGGGCACCGAGCTGCTTCGCCCGGCGGCGTGCGCCGGTTGGGACGAGAACGAAGAGGCGAGGACTGCCGTGCTCGAGCTTTCGCGCATCTCCAAGCTGTTCGAGCCGCGCTTCGAGATCGCCGGCTGCTACCTCGTTCCACGCGACGAGGCCGAGCGCCGGGTCGACCCCAGCCAGGTCGTCTACGAGTCGGTTCGCAACGGACGCGGTCCGGCAGCCTGGAATCATCACTGGCTCGTGGTCCCGCTCTACGACACCGACGGAACGGTCAGGGGCGTCCTCTGGGCCGACGAGCCGCAAAGCCGGCTGCTCCCGACCGAGAACGTGCTCCAGGCGCTGCGCATCTTCGCGAACCACGCGATGGAGGCGCTGGCAGTCGCGACCCAGCTCGCCGAGACGCGCTTCCTGGCCGACCACGACCCTCTCACCCGGCTCCTGAACCGGCGCGCGTTGCTCCACGAGCTGCAGGAGGCAGCGGAACCGCCCGTGCCGCGCTCGCTCGCGCTCGTCTTCCTCGATCTCGACAACTTCAAGCAGATCAACGATGGCCACGGTCACGCGATCGGCGACCGAGTGCTCGCGCAGTTCGGCTCGCTGCTCGATGAGCTGGTGCGGAACGAGGACCACGCATTCCGCGTCGGCGGCGACGAGTTCGCGTTGCTGCTCCGCCACGCCGACGAATCCGACGCGCGCGAGGTCGTGGCCAGAATCGTCGACGCGGTGGAGTCGAACATCGACCCGCTCGTGCGCATGCTGACGGCGAGCTTCGGGATCGCGACCAGCGGCCGCCGGCAGGAACCCGAGGAGCTGCTCCGAATCGCTGACGAGGCGATGTACCAGGCGAAACGGACTGGAACTCGAATCGAGGTGGCGGCTTGAGCGCGGAGCATCAGCCCGATCCCGCAGGGCTGGCGCGTCCCGTCGCGCTCGCGGCGACGCTCGAACCGCTCTCGCGTCTTGTCTCGTTCTCGCGCGCGATCGCCGCGGAGCAGGTCCTGCAGCGGATGCTTCGCGTGGCCAGCCGCGAGCTGACGCTGATGCTGAACGCGGAGGCGTGTCTCGTCTCGAGGCTCGAGGACGGCCTACTCCGCGAGGTCGCCGACTACTCGACCTCCGAGCGCCAGGTGGCCCGCGGGCTGAGCTATTACCTCTCCGACTATCCGACGACCGCCGCGGTGCTCGAGTCCGGGCTCCCGTCCGCGATCTCGACCGACGACGCGGGCGCAGATCCGGCCGAGCTCTTCGTCCTCAAAGAGATGGAGATGCAGTCGGTGCTGATCGTTCCGCTGATCATCGAGACGCTGACCTGGGGCCTGATCGAGGTCTACGACACGCGCACGCGTGTCTTTTCCGGGGCCGAGCGCTATCTCTCGGAGCTGGCGGCGACCCATATCGGCGCGCTCGTGGCCGGCTTCGAGCACGAGGAGCGGGCGCAGCGACTCTACCGCGAGACGCTCGCCTCGCTCTCGAACGCGCTCGAGGCGAAGGACGCTGTCACGAGCCAGCACACCGAAGAGGTCGTCCGGCTCGCCGTCGGCGTGGCGGCAGAGCTCGAGCTGGAGCTCGAGGCGGTTCGCAGCGTCGAGCTCGGAGCCGTCCTGCACGACATCGGGAAGGTTCGTGTTCCCGAGGCGATCCTGAACAAGCCCGGCCCGCTGACCGACGAGGAGTGGTTGGTGATGAAGACGCATCCCGAGATCGGCGAGCACATCCTCAGGCCGATCCAGTCGCTCCAAGGGATCCTGCCGATCGTGCGGCATCACCATGAGCGCTGGGACGGGACGGGCTATCCGGACGGGCTCTCCGGCAGGGCGATCCCGCTCGGCGCCCGCATCGTCGCCGTCTGCGACGCCTACCGGGCGATGACCGAGAACCGGCCCTACCGCGCTGCCCTCTCGATCTCCGAGGCCAGGGACGAGCTCGAGGCGGGCGCCGGGACGCAGTTCGACGCCGATTGCGTGAAGGCGCTGTTCCAAGCACTCGATCGGCGCGACAGCGTCGCGGCGGTCGTCCCGCTTCGCCCGCCGTCCAGCGACCAGCCGTAGCTGCGCCTTTCGTCTAGCCGGTCCCTCCTTTCGAGGCATATTCACCCGGCGACGGAAAGGCGATTCTGGACGGGAATGCACCGACTCGCTCTCGCCGCCCTGCTCGCCACCCTCGTGGCCGGAGCCCTGAGCGCCGTTGCGTCGTCCGCCTCGCACTCCACCCCGAACCGCGAACGGGTTCACCTCAACTCCGCCGACCAGGCGGCCGCCCGTGCCGCGGTTCTCCGCCGTGGGGATCTCGGCTCAGGTTGGACGGGCGGTGCCAGGAAGGCGCCTCCGCCGTCGACGGTCATCTGCCCTGGCTACCAGCCGAAGCAATCGGACCTCGTCCGGACCGGAGCCGCAGAAGCGCGCTTCCAGCACACGGGTCTCGTGCTCCAGACGGACGCGCAAGTGCTGAAGACCCGGACGATGGTGGCTCGTGACTGGCAGCGAAGCGTCGCCGATCCACGCTCCGTCAAGTGTCTTCGTCACATGCTGTCGAAGCAGCTGCCGTCGAACGAGCGCCTCGTCTCCTTTGGGAGACGCGCATTCCCCAGGCTGGCCAAGTACTCCGCCGCGTACCGCATGCTGGTCAGGGTGCACGCCCAGGGCCAGACCGTGCTTGTCGTGGTCGACCTCGTGACCGTCGGGCGCAGCCGCACCGAGCTGACGCTCACCATGAGTGCCCCGGCTACTGCTCGCAAGGCCCTCCCGGCGGCGGAGGCGCAAGTCGCCCGCGCCCTACTTGCCCGCGTGAGCGCGTAAGAAGCTGCAGGGTCGTGGGCGGTGTCGCGAGCCCGGATGGGGCCTCGAGCAGGCTGCCGGCTCCGATTGGTTGCCGGGTCGAATCGGCAAAATCGCCGGGAACCGATAGGTTCGCCGGTGCGACGCTTCGACCCCGGCGCCAGTGTTAGGTCGCGGTCAAAGCACCAACCCCGAAGGGAGACCGGATGTCTGTGACCGTCGAAGGCGATACAACGCTCGACCAACTCTCGATCAACACGATTCGCACGCTCGCGATGGACGCAGTACAGGCGGCGAACTCCGGTCATCCCGGAACGCCGATGGCGATGGCGCCCGTTGCGTACACGCTCTGGCAGCGCTTCTTGCGCTTCGACCCCGCGGATCCGATCTGGCCCAACCGCGACCGCTACGTGCACTCGATGGGGCACGCCTCGACGCTCCTGTACGCGCTCCTGCACCTCGCGCGAGTGCAGGCGGTGAATCCTGCGTACGAGACGATCGGCGAGCCGTCGGTCTCGCTCGAGGACATCAGGAACTTCCGTCAGCTCGACTCCGCCTGCCCCGGCCACCCGGAGTACCGCTGGACGTCGGGAATCGAGACGACCACGGGCCCGCTGGGAGCCGGGGTCGCGACCTCCGTCGGAATGGCAATAGCGGCCCAATGGCAGGCGGCGCACTTCAACCGCCCAGGGTTCGAGCTGTTCGACTACGACGTCTATGCCCTCGGCGGCGACGGTTGCATGATGGAAGGCGTTTCCGCAGAGGCCGCCTCGCTGGCGGGTCACCTGAAGCTGGCGAACCTCTGCTGGATCTACGACAACAACCGGATCACGATCGAGGGTGACACTTCGCTCGCTTTCACTGAGGACGTTTCGACCCGCTTCGAGGCGTATGGCTGGAGCGTCACCCGCGTTGCAGATGCGAACGACGCGCAGTCGATCGCCCTCGCGCTCGAGCGCTTCCGGGCAGAGACCGAGCGCCCGACGCTGATCGTCGTCGACAGCCACATCGGCTACGGCGCCCCGCACAAGCAAGACACGAGCGCGGCACACGGAGAGCCGCTCGGTGAGGACGAAGTCCGCGCCACGAAGCGAAACTACGGCTGGCCCGAGGATGAGCACTTCCTCGTTCCCGATGGCGTCTACGAGCATTTCGGCAAGGGCATCGGAGCCCGCGGCGGTGATGCGCGAGGTGCCTGGCTCGAGCTCTTCGAGCGCTACGAGCAAGAGCATCCGCAGCTGGCAGACGAGCTGGCGCGGATGCAGCGGCGCGAGCTTCCAGCCGACTGGGACCGGGACCTGCCGATCTTCGAGCCGGACGAGAAGGGCCATGCCGGCCGCGACGCGTCGGCACTCGTTGTGAATGCGATCGCGCCCAACGTCCCGTGGTTGCTCGGGGGCTCGGCGGACCTGTCGCCTTCGACGAAAACGCGGCTGACCTTCGACGGGGCCGGAGACTTCTCGACGGAGGACCGGCACGGCCGCAACCTCCACTTCGGCGTCCGCGAGCACGCAATGGGCTCGATCCTGAACGGCCTCTCCCTCTCGAAGGTGCGCCCCTTCGGTTCCGGCTTCCTGATCTTTTCGGACTACGCGCGAACCCCGACTCGGCTGAGCGCGATCATGGAGATCCCGACGATCACGATCTTCACGCACGATTCGATCGGCGTCGGCGAGGACGGTCCGACACATCAGCCGATCGAGCACCTGGCGGCGCTCCGCGCCATGCCCGGGCTCGTCGACATGCGGCCGGGAGACGCGAACGAAGTTGCCGAGGCATGGCGCTGGATCATGCAGTCACAGCACGACCCGGTGACGCTGGTCCTCTCGCGACAGAACATGCCCACGCTCGACCGGGCGAAGTACGCCTCGGCCGAGGGCGTCCACCGCGGCGGCTACGTCCTCGCCGACCCGGCAGATGGCGAGCCAGAGGTGATCCTGATTGCCACGGGCACCGAGGTTGGGCTTGTGGTCGCGGCGTACGAGCAGCTCACCGCCGAAGGAATCAGGACCCGTGTGGTCAGCCTTCCCTCGTGGGCCTTGTTCGACCGCCAGCCTCAGGAATACCGAGACACGGTCCTGCCGCCCCACTTGACTGCCCGCGTCGCCGTCGAGCAGGCGTCGACGTTCGGCTGGGAGCGGTACGCCGGGTCCACCGGCACGGTGATCGGCATGCACACGTTCGGGGCCTCCGCGCCCCTGAAGGAGCTGCAGACGAAGTTCGGGTTCACGCCTGAGAACGTCGTCGAGGCCGCCAAGGCTCAGCTTCGCTCACAGACGGCCTCCAACGGAGAAACATGAAACCCGTCTATCGGGGGTGAAAGAGCAGTCACCGCATTCGACTAAAACGAAAACCGGCGCTGTTACCACGCTCACATCTCGCCTTCCCCCGGCATTGCGGGCCCGTGTTCGTCCAAGTCGAAGAGTTCCGGCGAGATCATCAACTGATAGAGGCGACCTTCGCGGATGAGGAAACCTCCTGCTCCAGCGTTCTCAGCGCCGAGGTGACCGTTTCGCGCGCGGAGCCGACCGCCTGACCGAGGAGCTCGTGTGTCAGCGGCAAATCCACTCGGACGCCACCGCTGACGACGGCGCCGTGCGTACGCGCTAGCTGGCCCAGGCGGCGCCTAACTGAGCGCGTCGTGAAGCGCCTCTTGCAGAAGGGCGAAGTTCGCGCGGACGCCCCCGGCGTCGA
>WNGI01003408.1_pt1 | contig 14011 bp, 12 predicted proteins | sample 5400621 | NCBI WGS metagenome assembly WNGI01 (sample SAMN13153374, study PRJNA577476) | soil metagenome | isolation source: 20 cm soil or saprolite under Garry oak tree replicate 1 | place: USA:California | collected 2016-06-15
GTCGGTCCGACGAATGCCAGGGCCGTGGAATTCTTGAGCTCAGCCGCCGCGTCCCCGGCACCTTTGTTCGCCTGAGCGAACGGCAGGATTCCGAGGAACTTCGGCAGGAGCATCATCTTGACGCTCTGACCCGGAACTGCCTTGGCGACGCCGCCCGCGGTCGCTGTCGCCGCGGCTTGGGTCGGGGTCGCCGCGGCCTGGGTCGCGGTGGTCGGGCTGGGCGCGGCAGCGGGACCGCCGCAGGCCGAAGCGATGAGCGCCATTCCGGCGAGCAGGCTCAATGAGGCGCGGTGCTTTATGCGCATACGTCGGATCCTCCCCCTCGGCCGCCGCCTACTCGGCGAACGGCGACGGCCAATCCTATATCCGGTCCGACATCGGGCGTTGTTCAGAGATTCGGCATCACGGTCGCCTCGACAGAGCCACCCCGTCTTTGCCGCGACCGCGTGGTGGCGACGAGATTCGGCACGAGCACGGACAGGATGAGCAGGGCGCCGATCACCCCGGCCTGGGTGTTCCCCGTCGCGTTCGCGAGTGCGAGCCCGTTCCTAAGGTTCAAGACGACGAGGATCGAAAGGATCACGCCGGCCATCGTCCCCGAGCCGCCAAAAATACTGACGCCACCGAGCAGGACCATCGTGATGATGTCGAGCTCGAAGCCTTCGGCGGTGCTGCCGCGAACGGCACCGAGGCGCGCGACGAGGAGAACGCCGGCGAAGGCGGAAACGAGGCCGCTCATCGCAAAGACCGCCAGCTTCACGCGCCGGACACGGACACCGGAGAAGCGCGCGACCTCCGGACTGCTCCCCACAACGTACGCGTACCGGCCGAAGCCGGAGAACTGGAGCAGCACGGTCGCGCCGACCAGGAGCACCGCGAAGACGATCAGCGCCAGCGGAAACGGGCCGATGATGGGCTGCTGGCCGAGCCGGCTGAACCAGTCTGGGAAACCGCCGATCGACCGGTCCCCGACGAGCAGGAGCGCGGCGCCGCGATAGCCGATCAGCCCGGCAAGGGTGACCGCGAGCGACGGCAGACCGATGACGGCTACCCAGTAGCCGTTGAACAGCCCGCAGAGTGCGCCGACGAGAAGAGAGGCGACGATACCGACCTCGAGGGGGACTCCTTGCTCTTTGAGCCAGGCGACCAGGACCGCCGAAAGACCCATCACCGACGCGATGGAAAGGTCGATCTCCCCGCTGACGATGACGAATGTCATGGCGAGCACGACGATCGCCTTCTCGACGCTCAGCTCGAGGAGGTTGATCTGGTTCTGCGGGTTCAGATAGCCGGGGACCGAGACGCTCGTGACGACGACGATCACGGCGAGGATGGTCAGCAGCAAGCCCTCCCAGCTCACGAGGCGCCTGATGGCGTCACGCACCATGGATCGCCTGCTCCGCGGCGGTCGCCGCCGCCCGCTCCTCATCCCGCCGCCGGGCCTGAACCCAAATTGTCCGCAGGCGTCCGAGGATCACTTTGTCCGATGCCACCGCGAGGAGGATGAGCAGACCGAGGATGGCGTCCTGCGCGAACGCGCTCACCGCGGGCCAACGGATGAGACTCTGCTGGAGCACGTTGATGAGCGTCGCGCCCACGAAGGCGCCGACGATCGAGCCGCTGCCGCCGAAGATATTCACACCACCGACCACGACGGCTGCCACGACCTGGAGCTCAAGGCCCTGACCGGCGACGACGGTGATGTTCCCGAAGCGCACGAGGAAGAGGAAGCCGGCCAGGCCGGCGAGGGCGCCGCTCAGCACGAACGCGACGAAGACGTCGCGCTGGATCGGGAGGCCGGCGACTCGCGCCGCGTCGGGGTTGGAGCCGATCGCGAAGAGCCGGCGACCGTATGGCAGGTAGGAAAGGACGAGCTGGAAGACGATCACGACGGCCAGTGCGAGCAGGACGAGCGGCCGCACGTCGAGCTGGCCGAGCGAGACGACCGACACACGTGGCAGGTTCAGCAGCCAGGCGGGCAGTGAGTCGGTGGTGACCGTCTTCGCACCGGAGAGCTCGACGAGGGCGACCCGATAGATGGCGAGGGTGCCAAGCGTCGCGACGACCGCCGGGACCCGCCCGAACGCGACGATGACGCCGTTGACGGCGCCGAGCGCGCCGCCCATCGCGATGGCTATGGCCAAAGCGGCCGGCGCTGGCATTCCGGGCGCGCTGGCGAGGAGCGTACCGACGAAGTAGGCGACGAGGCCCACGACAGAGCCGATCGAAAGGTCGATGTTGCGGGTGAGGACGACGAGGGTCTGACCGACGGCGGCGACCGCGATGATCTCGACGCCGGTGCTGATGTCGGTGAAGGTCTGCCACGCGATGTAGTTCGGGATCTGGGTCGCGAAGAAGGCCACGACCGCGATAAGGATGAACACGAGCGTGAGCTCGCGGACCTGCTCGGGCCGAACGCGGCGGAGCAGGATGGTCATACGACGACCGCCGGGGGCGCAAGTTGCCCCATCGCGGCGGCCAGCACCCGCTCCTGCGTCGCCTCGGCGCTGTCGAAGACGGCCACCTGCCGGCCTTCGCGCATCACCAGGATGCGGTCGCTCATGGCGAGGACCTCCGGCAGGTCCGAGCTGATGAGGATGACCGCGATCCCGTCGTGGGCGAGCTCGTCGATGATCTGGTGGACCTCCGCCTTCGCGCCGACGTCGAGCCCGCGGGTGGGCTCGTCGAGGATGAATACCCGAGGTCGCGTATTGAGCCACTTGCTAAGCACAACTTTCTGCTGGTTGCCGCCCGAGAGCGTCGCGGCGGCCGCATCCACCGAGGGAGCGCGGATGCTCAGGCGTTCCTTAAAGCCCTCTGCCGCGGCGTTCTCAGCGGCCCGCCGGACGAGGCCGAACCGGCTCAGATAGCGACGCAGCGTCGGCAGCGTGATGTTTGCCGCGATCGAAAGTGGAAAGACAAGGCCAAGCTGACGGCGGTCCTCGGTCGTGTAGGCGATACCGACTCGGAGGGCGTCCTGCGGGCTGCGGATCGTCACCGGCCGACCGTCGACCAGCACCTCGCCCGCCCCCGCGGGCGCGATGCCGAACAACGCGAGACCCACGTCCGTCCGCCGCGCTCCGACGAGGCCCGCGAAGCCCAGGACTTCGCCGGCGCGCACCGTGAAGGACACGCCGGCGAACGCGCCGTCCCGCGCGAGGCCACGGACCTCCAGCACCGCGTCCCCAGGGCGCGTCGGGGTTCGACGGAAGAACTCACCCATCGTCCGGCCGACCATGTCGCGGATCGCCGAAGAGGCTGTCACCTCGCTCCTCGGACGGGTGGAGATCCAACGCCCGTCGCGGAGGACCGTGATCCGGTCCGCGATCTGGAAAACATCCTCCATCCGATGGGAGATGAAGAGGATCGCTACGCCTTCGCCGCGAAGGGCCTTGACGATCCCAAAGAGGCGGCGCACCTCGTGGGCCGAGAGCGAAGCGGTCGGCTCATCCATGATGAGGACGCGAACACGAAGCGAGAGCGCCTTGGCGATCTCGACGGTCTGTTGTGCCGCGACGGTGAGACCGCGCGCCGGCTCGCCGACGTCCAGACGCACGCCCAGCCTGTCGAGAACCGCCTCGGCGTCGCGGCGCATCGCCGCGCGGTCGACGATCCGGCCGCGGTCCCGGTGACTTATGAAGATGTTCTCGGCGACCGAGAGGTCCGGGAAGATCATCGGCTCCTGGTACACCGCGGCGATCCCGAGGGCCTGCGCCTCGAGCGCGCTTCCCACCCGCGCGGGGCGTCCGTCGACGATGAGCAATCCGGCGTCGGGTTGCACCACGCCGGTCATGATCTTGATGAGCGTCGACTTCCCCGCCCCGTTCTCTCCGAGAAGCGCGTGGATCTCGCCCGCCCGAAGCGCTAGGGAGACATCGTCAAGCGCCTGGGTGGATCCAAACCGCTTCGAGACGCCCCGGATCTCCAGGATCGGAGCTTTGTTGGCCACTTGGTCCTTTCCGTGACTCACTAGATGCGATAGAACCGTTGCGCGTTCCGATAGAGGAGCTTTTCCTGATCCGCTCGGCTGAAGCCTTCCTTTGCCAAGACCGTTCGGTACGCGTCGATCTGCCGAAGGTAGGTGCTGTAGAGGATGTCGACCGGCCAGTTGGTCCCGAACATCGCGCGATCGACGCCGAACGCTTCGATGCAGTGAAGCACCCACGGCCGGATGCTCTCGACCGTCCAGTCGTGGTCGACCATGCCGAGCCCGGAGATCTTGCAAGCGACGTTCGGAGCCTCCGCGAGCGCCGACATCTCACGGCTCCACCGCTCGAAGTACTCGCGCGTCCGCTCCAGGGGAAAGCCGGTATGGCCGAGGATGACCTGGATGCGCGGGTAGGCTTTCGCGACATCGCGACCGGAGATCAGCTTGCCCGGTGAGGCGTTGAGCTCGTAGGAAAAGTTGTACTTCTCGAGTGCCGCGTACGCCTCTCGGAAGACTCGCGCACCGGCGTCGTCAGGGTGCTCTCGGATCCGCACGCCGCGGGTGTTCTTGAACTCCACATGGCGGGCGAGCTGCGCTTCCGCGCCCGCGCGCTGCAGATCGCAGAAGACGACGATCGCGTGCGGGAAGCCATAGCGGTCCGCGATCGATTGGAGCCAGGCCGTTTCCTCGACGGAATCCGCCGCGCCGCTATCGCCCTCGACGTGCACAGACTTGATGACGTTCGAGCCGTAGAACTCTTTGAGCAGCCGCTCGATGCCCCAGTCCGTACGGATCATCCGGTAGTTCCCGAGGCGCTGGTTGTGACCAGCCGTCCCGGGATCCCGAAGCCACTGGTAGGGGAACCGTTCGAGCTCCCAGAGATGATGGTGCGTCTCGATGAATGGGATGCCGCGGTCGACCTGTTCGGCCATTTGGTTCTCTTCCGCGTGGCGGTCCGTCGGCGCCGCCTTCATCACGACCCGCCCGGTCGGTCCGGATCAGATGGGTGCGCGGCCAAGGGATGGACGTCTACGGACAGCCACGGGAAGAAGGGCAGCGATCTGATCGCGGCGTGGAGCGCGGTCGCGTCCGGCGCTTCCCACAGTCCCCAGTTCGCGCGACGACCGGGAACGCGCCAGAGGCGCCGGATCCGACCCTCGATGCCGAGCTCGCGCGCTCGGACTCGCTCGGCCGCGGTCAGGCGCTCAAGCTCCTTTGGATCGCCGTCAGCAGGCCACAGGACCTCGATGTGCACGAGGAATTCCATCGCGGTGGTTCCCCCTCCACGATCCACCGGCGGATCGAGCCTCTAGCCGGATTGGTATCGTCGCTGCCCGGAACGATCGCGACGCGCGCGTGATCGTAGCAAGGGGGCAGAGTCCTGGCGGACGTCAACATCGAACGACCCGCGAAGCTGACGATCCATGCGATCCAAACCGTGCCGCTTGTCGCCCCGCTTCGACGCGTCTTTCGCGGAAGCAACTACCAAATGACGAAGCGGTGCACTGTGATAACGCGGGTGACCACGACCGAGGGCATCGTCGGAGAGAGCTACAACGGCGACGAAGAGGGTGACGCCCAGGTGCGCCTCGTCCGTACCATCACCGACACGCTCGCACCTTTGCTCAAGGGACGCGACGCGGCCATGGTCGAATCCTGCTGGCAAACGATGCTGCCCATCACCTACGACATCCTTGGGGATCGCGCGCTGGCGATGAAGGCGATCGCTTGCGTGGACAGCGCGCTCTGGGATGCGCTCGCGAAGTCGCTGGCGGCGCCGCTCTTCAAGATCTGGGGTGGCTTTCGCGACGAGCTGCCGATCATCGCCATCGGCGGCTACTACGGGATCACCAAAGATGAGCTGGCCGCCGAGATGGAGGGGTATCGCAAGCTCGGTCTCGCGGGCTGCAAGCTCAAGGTCGGCGGCGCGACTCCGGAAGAAGACGCGAAACGCTTTCGTACCGCGCGTCAGGCCGGCGGCGACGACTTCATCCTCATGGCCGACGCGAACCAGGGGTACTCGCTCGAAGAGGCGAAACGCTTCTGCCGCCTCGTCGACGGCCTGAACCTCCGTTGGTTCGAGGAGCCCTGCCGCTGGTACAACGATCGGCGCGCGATGCGGGACGTCAGGCTCGCGACAGGCGTTCCGGTGGCCGCGGGTCAGAGCGAGCTCTCACGTGCCGGCGCTCGCGATCTGATGGTCGAAGGCTCGATCGACGTCTGCAATTTCGACGCATCGTGGGGCGGCGGCCCGACGGAGTGGCGGCGCGTGGCCGGCACGGCGATGGCGTTCGGCGTGGCGATGGCCCATCACGAGGAACCGCAGATCAGCGCGCACCTGCTCGCGTCGATCCCGCATGGCACCTACGTCGAGTGCTTTCATCCCGAACGCGATCCGCTGTTCTGGGAGCTGATCGCGAACCGTCCGACGATCCGGAACGGCGCCTACCCCGTGCCGCAGGGACCGGGCTTCGGCCTGGTGCTCGACGAGTCCACGATCCGGAGGTACGCGGCCTGAGCCTCGCGCGTCAGTCGGCCGTGACGTTCTCCATGATCGCGCCCACCTCCGGCGGCAAGCTCGCGCGCGCGGCGGCGACGGCCGCGGCGACGCTCTCGCTGACCGCCTTGCGGATCGCCGCGAGTCTCGCCTCGTCGGCCACCTTCGACGCCGTGAGCGACCGCTCGTAGAGCGCGATCGGGTCGCGCGCCTTCCACTGCTCGAGCTCGGCGGCGGGCCGGTACGTCGCGGGATCGCCGCGGGAATGACCTGCGAAACGATACGTCTTCATTTCCAGGAGCGTCGGGCCGGCTCCGGTCCGCGCGCGCTGGGCGGCCGCTTGGACCGCGGCGATAACGGCATCGAGGTCCTGGCCATCGACGATCACGCCCGGCATCGCATATGCGGCCGCGCGCGAGGCGATGTCGTTCACCGGCGTGGTCTTGTCGATCCGTGAGTACTCGCCGTACAGGTTGTTCTCGCAGATGAAGATGACGGGCAGGCGCCAGATCGCCGCGAGGTTCAATCCTTCGTGGAAGGCGCCGATGTTCGACGCGCCGTCGCCGAAGATGGCCGCCGCCACCGCGTCGTCGCCGAGCACCTGGGAGGCGTACGCCGCGCCCGCCGAGATCGGTATTCCCGCGCCGACGATCGCGAACGTCGGAAGGAGGCCCACATCGGGCGCGACGAGATGCATCGAGCCGCCGATGCCCCCGAGCACGCCGGCGCGGCGTCCCAGGAGCTCCGCCAGCACCGCGAGCGGCGAGAGCCCGAGCGCGAGTGCGTGCCCGTGCCCGCGATAGGTGCACGTCACGGTGTCGGTCGGCCGAAGCGCCGCGGCCACGCCGACGGCGACGGCCTCCTGACCCTGGCATGTATGCATCGTCCCCGAGATGAGCCCCTCGTGGAAAAGGCTCATCGACTCGTCCTCGACCAAACGGATCTCGAGCATGCGGGCGTAGCGGCCGAGCGGTTCCGCAAGCTCGTCGCGCCGCGCGGCCTCGTCGCCGTTCGCGCGCGACTTACTCGTTCGGGACCGCGTCCAGCCGGCCCACCTGGGCTGAGGCAGAGTACCGGTCTTGACGAGATGCGAGACCGCGGCGGCGACGTCGTCGGGCGACGTGAGATACGCGCGCTCGAGCGCCCCAAAGGGCACGGGAACATCGGGACTCGTGACGCGCGTGATCGGCGCGAGAACACTCGCGTGGCACTCGGCCGCTACGACGCTGGCGACGTCGGTCCCCCACCCGCCCGTCAACGGGTTCTCCTCGACGACGACGAGCCGGCGGGTCCGTGCGACGGACGCCAGCACCGTAGCGCGATCCCATGGTCGCACGGTGCCGAGGTCGATGACCTCGCAGGAGACTGCGTCACCTAACTGATCCGCGGCAGCGAGCGCGATCCGAACCATCTGCCCGAGACTGACGATCGTGACGTCGCGTCCCTCGCGAGCGACGTGGGCCTCGCCGAGCCGCCAGCGCACGGCGCTGGGCTCGAAGTCCTCCTTGACGCCGTACAGATTCCGCGGCTCGAGGAAGACCACCGGATCGTCGCTCCGGATGGCCGCGCGCAGCAGCCCGTAGGCGCTCGCGGGCCCGGACGGCGAGACGACGGTGAGGCCAGGGGTGTTCATGAACCACGACTCGAGCGTCTGCGAGTGCTGAGCTCCGAAGCCGAGTCCGCCACCCGCCGAAGCGCGCAGCACCATCGGGAGCCGCACCTTTCCCCCCGACAGGTAGCGCATCTTCGCCGCTTCGGTGACGATCTGATCGAGCGCAACGCCGAAGAACTCGACGAACATGATCTCGACGACGGGGCGCAGGCCACGCGCGGCGGCCCCGATGGCGGCCCCCAGGATCGCAGTCTCCGCGATCGGCGTATCGCGCACGCGGTCCGGCCCGAACTCCTGCAAGAGACCGGCGGTCACCTTGAAGACACCGCCGGCCTCGGCCACGTCCTCGCCGAATACGACCACGGAGGGATCGCCGGCCATTTCCTCGCGCATGGCCAGTTTGAGCGCTTCGCGCATCGTGGTCTGCATCGCCGCTGAGACTATTCGCTCCCTAGGACACCCGCACGTCGCGGGGCGAGGCGGAGTCAGTGCCTTCGGCCCCAATTGCTCCGACGATCGCGGCTCCAACCTCTCCGGTCGAAGATCGGCCACCGACGTCCGCCGTGCGAGGACCCTCTCGGGCGACGCGCTCGAGCGCGCGCAGGACCAGCGCGCTCGCACCGCGTTCGCCAAGGTGGTCGAGCATCAGCGCGGCCGCCCAGACCGTGGCCATCGGGTTAGCGATTCCCCGTCCCGCGATCTGCGGCGCTGATCCGTGGACCGGCTCGAAGAGCGAGGGATGTCTCCGGGATGGGTCGAGATTCGCTGAGGCGGCCAGACCCAGTGAGCCCTGGAGCGCACCTCCAAGATCGGTGAGGATGTCGGCGTAGAGGTTGCTCGCGACCACAACGTCGAGCGATGCGGGGTCGGTCACCATGCGCGCGGCGGCTGCGTCCACCAGGTAGCTGGTCAGCTCGACATCAGGAAAGCTTTCGGCCACGTCGCGCACGACCTCGTCCCATAGGACGGCCGTGTACTGGATGGCATTCGACTTGGTGACCGACGCCACCTTCTTGCGCCGCTCCCGGGCGCGCTCGAAGGCGTAGCGGGCTACGCGCTCGATCCCTCTTCGCGTATATACGGAGGTCTGAAGAGCGACCTCGTCGGGCGATCCTTGGTGGAACCGACCGCCCACACCCGCGTACTCGCCCTCGGTGTTCTCCCGGATGAAGAGCATGTCTACCGTCTCGCGTGTCCCGTGTCTTAACGGCGAGAGAATCCCATCGAGCACCCGGACCGGACGCAGGTTTACGTAGAGGTCAAAGCTCTGACGGATGGGCAGCAGGAGACCCCAAAGGCCGACGTGGTCCGGTACGCGCGGCAAGCCGACAGCTCCAAAGAGGATCGCGTCATGCACCGCCAGCCTCGTGAGGCCGTCCGTCGGCATCAACGAGCCCTCTCGCAGGTAGCGCTCGCAGGACCAATCGAGCTCCGTCGTCTCGATCCGCGGCGACCCGGTCACCTCAAGCGCCCGTCGTACAGCGGCCAGGCCGACGGGCACTACCTCCTTACCGATCCCGTCGCCTGGGATGACGGCAATCTTGTAGGCCGTCACGGTCTACTCGGTGGGCCGGCGCTCATCGTCCTTCGCTGACCCTATTCGGTCTCGCGCGTCCGCATCCGTTCCGCCTCACGGATCAGCCGCCAGACGCGTTCCGGCGTCGCGGGTAATTCGTGCGGGAAGATCCCCAGCAGTCGTCCGATGGCTGATGCGGTCGCGCTACCGACCGTGTTCCCGGCACCTTCGCCGGCGCCCTTGGCGCCGAACGGGCCGGATCCGTCGCCGCGTTCGGCCAGCAGGTGGACCATTTCGTCGGGTATGTCGCTAAAGCGCGGCACCCGGTAGTCGACGACGTTCGGATTCACGAGCTGCGCGCCCTCGTAGATCAGCTCCTCGTGCAGCGCCGCGCCGAGACCCATCATCGCGGCGCCCGCGTCCTGGCCATGGACAAGCGCGGGGTTGATCGCGAATCCGACGTCGCCCACGGTCGCGAGCCTGATCACGTGCACTTGGCCGGTTTCGCGATCGATCGAGAGCTCGAGGCCCGTGCAGCCGATCTCGTAGAAGGGCGGCATCTTCGCGAAACCCTCCGCGCGCCGCACCGCTCCGTGCCCAAGGACCTCACCCCCCGCACCGAACCACTTCTCGATGACCTCGCCGTAGCTGAGGTCACGGCCGCGCGCGCGAATCCCGCCCGGCGTGTCCACGATCTCGCTGCTCGGCAGGTCGAACACCTGCACCGCGAGGTCGCGCACGCGCCGGCGCGCGTCGCGACACGCTTCCTGCACCGCGCGGCCGGTGATCGTCGTCGTCCGGCTTGCGCCCGTCGTCCGCTCGTATGTGACGACGCCGGTGTCGCCGTTCACCACACCCACGCTCTCGAGCGCAACGCCGAGCTCCTCCGCGACGATCTGCGCGAGCACGGTCCGTGAGCCCTGCCCGAGCTCGGTCGAGCCGGTGAAGAGCGTGACCGACGTATCGGAGTGGATGCGTACCGCCGCGGTCGACGTTGGATAGGCGCCTGCATCCGATGCTGACACGCCGAGTCCGATCGAGTGCCCGATCCTCGCTCCCGGCCACTGCAGGGCCGACGCGAGGCAGCGGAGGTCGTCCTTGAGGTCCGCGTCGAGCGGCCGCTTGCCGGGCATGAACTCCTCACCCGGCCCAACCAGGTTGCGCAGTCGCAGCTCGACTGGATCGATGCCGAGCTTCGCCGCCGCCTCGTCCATCTGCAGCTCGCCCGCGATGTTCCCTTGCGGTGCGCCGAAGCCGCGCAGCGAGCTCGACGGCACGGTGTTCGTGAAGACCGAGCGCGCGATCACGCGCAGCGCGGGTATGCGGTACGGGCCGAAGCAGCGGTTTGCGGTCTTGGAGTTCACGAGGGGCGTGTTGTCGGTGTACGCGCCATTGTTCATGACGATCTCGAAGTCGCGCGCGAGCAGCACGCCCTCCTTCGTGAACGCGGTGCGCGCGCGGATGTGCGCGGAGGCGGAGCGCGTCGTGAGCATCGCCTCCTCGACGCTGAGATCGAGCTTCACGGCGCGTCCGGTGAAGAACGCGGCCGCGGCCGTCATGCCCTCGACCTTGGTGTACGACTTCGTGCCGTATCCGCCGCCGACGTACGGTGCGCTCACGCGCACGCGCGCGAGCGGCAGGTGGAACATCCGCGCGAGGTCGCGCCGGACCATGTACACGTGCTGCGCGGTCGAGAAGACGACGAGATCGCCCTGGTCGAAGAACGCGAGCGCGTTGTACGGCTCCATGGCGTAGCCATAGAGCATCGGATAGCGATACTCGCCCTCGACGACGAGATGCGCGCCCGCGAACGCGTCGTCGACGTTCCCCCACCCGACGCGCGCGATCGCACAGACGTTGCCGACGAGACCTTTCTCGCCTTCGTCCATGCCCTCGTCGCCGACGCGCTCGCCGCGGCGCTCGTGGAGGACCGGCGCGTCCGGCTTGAGCGCCTCGTCCGCGTCGATCACGGCCGGGAGATCCTCGTACGAGACGTCGACGATCTCCGCGGCCTCGGCAGCCTCGCGCTTGGTCTCCGCGACCACGACCGCGACCGGCTCGCCGTGGAAGCGGACGCGCTCGATCGCGAGGACCGGGTGATCGAGGACCACATGGCCGTAAAACGGGGTCAGGCCGGCGGCCAGGAGATCATCTCCGATCAGGACGCGGATCACTCCCGGACTCGCGGCGGCCGCGGTGCGCTCGATGCCGATGATGCGCGCGTGCGCCCGCGTCGAGCGGACGACGACCGCGTACGCCATCCCCGGCACCGAGAGATCGACCGCGTAGCGCGCCGCGCCGGTCACCTTGGCGACGCCGTCGGCGCGCCGGGCGGACGTCCCGACGACGCGGTGCGCCTGCTTCATCGGGCGCTCCGCATCTTGTCGGCCGCGTCGAGCACCGCGTCGACGATCGTCTGGTAGCCGGTGCAGCGGCAGATGTTGCCCTCCATCCAGTGCCGCACCTTCGCCACATCCGGCTGGGGATGCGCCTCGAGCAGCGCCTTTGCCGAGACGATCATCCCGGGCGTGCAGTAGCCGCACTGGAACGCGAAGCGCTCGATGAACGCCTCCTGCAGCGGATGCAGCTTCGCGCCATCGGCGAGCCCCTCGATCGTCTCGACCGGCTTTCCATCGGCCTCGATCGCGAGCGTCGTGCATGAGCTGACCGGCCGGCTGTCGAGGAGCATCGTGCACGCGCCGCACACCTGCGTGTCGCAGCTGAGCTTCGTGCCGACGAGCCCGAGGCTCCTGACGAGCTCGATGAGCAGCGTTTGATCATCGACCTCGACGCGGCGGTCGCCGCCGTTGAGCCGGAGGTGGATCTCCCGCCGTCCCACGTTAGGCCGCAGTCGCCACGAGCGACGCGAGAGCGCGCTGCGCGAACACGCCGACGAGGTGCCGCTTGTACTCGACGTCGCCGGCGAGGTCCGCGGTCGGCTCGACAGCGGCACCCGCGGCCTCCGCGATCGCCTCGCGTGTGCCGACATCGTGCGCATCCGCGCCCGCGAATTGGCTCGTCGAGACACGACGCGGCATCTCATCGACGGCTCCGACGACGACGCCGGGCGATCCCACGAAACGGCCGTCGCGCACAGTCGCCACGGCGGCGACGCCGACACTCGGGCGCTCGAGGATCTGGAACTTGACGTACGCGACCCGCACGTCACGCGCGGGCAGCGGAATTTCGATCGCGAGGATGATCTCGTCCGCCGCGAGCGCGGTCTCGTACATGCCGGTGATGAACTCGGCGACCGGCAACGACCGCGAGCCGACCTTGCCTTCGAGGAGAACTCGCGCACCGAGCGCGACAAGCAGGGAGGGCGGATCGGCGTGCGGCTCGCCGAAAGCGAGATTGCCCGCGAGCGTGCCCGCAGCGCGCACGCGCACGTTCGCGACGTTCGCCTCGAGTTGGGCGAGCGCCGGCAGCACGCGTCGGACCTCCGTGTTGCGCTCGATGTCCCAGTGCGTCGCCGTCGCGCCGATGCGCAAGGTGTCTCTCGTCGTGCTGATGTCCGCGAGAGAGGCGATCGGCTTCACGTCGATGAGGTTCGGCCAGCGAGCGACGCCCATCTTCATCGCGAGGAGCAGCTCGGTGCCACCTGCGTAGATCGCGGCGTCCGCTCCGAAGCGCTGTCGCAGGTCCAGCGCCTCTGCGACGGACGTGACCTTATGGACGTCGAAGCGTCGAAGCATCGATCAGAGAGATGCGTGCCGTCACGATGGCGACTCTACCGGCTGGGCCGCGGGCCCGCGCCCGCCTAGCTCCTTGCTCGCGTTGTCGAAGAACTCCTGCAGGATGCGGTCACCCTTCTTGCGGATGGCGCCCGCGCCGAGCGTCGCCACGCGTCCGGTCACCTCGTACCGTCCCGTAACCCCCAGCGACGTTCCGGTGTCGTCGGGCTCGACCACGAGCTCGATCGTCGCCATGATCCGCGACGCGACCTGGCGGTCCTCGCCTGACGCGCGCACGCTCATCCGGCGGGCTCCTTCGCGCTCCACCGTGAGGTCGAGGTCCGCTCGCATCGCAAATGGACCCAGGTGGTCCTCGAGGAGCGCGGCGTAACGGCGGGGTGGGTCGACGTCGCGGACTTCGCGCACGATCGGGAGCCACGATGCGACGCGGAGGACGTCGTTCACGGCGCCCCACACGGCATCGTGACTCGCGGCAAGATGGATCGTCTTCGCGAATTCCTGCAGCAGACGGCGCCTCCTCGGGCACCGATTATTTCATCGCGATACGATGGACGCGCGAGTGAGTGCGCGATGTGATCGCGCGCAGCGAGAGGTACGAAGATGAGCGACGCCACGCCTGCAACCAGCAAAGAGCAGCAGCGTCCTTCGTTCTGGGGTCGCGGTGCCTATGAGCTCTTCCTCGAGAAAGAAGGCATCCCGGTCCATACCGGTGTCGCGGTAGCGGATCTGCGCACGGCCGATCTCGCGAAATGGCCGCGGCTCG
>WNGI01013162.1_pt1 | contig 14007 bp, 14 predicted proteins | sample 5400621 | NCBI WGS metagenome assembly WNGI01 (sample SAMN13153374, study PRJNA577476) | soil metagenome | isolation source: 20 cm soil or saprolite under Garry oak tree replicate 1 | place: USA:California | collected 2016-06-15
ACCGGCGGCTGAACGGAGACCTGCGCCCCTCCCCGGGTTGCGCTGGCGCAGCCCGCAACCACGATCGCGCCGAGCAGGGCGGTAGCGACTCGGCGTATGCGAAATACTCTCATGACCTACAATCTCCCGCGCGACGTTCTAAGACCGAGACACCAAAGTTTCGTTCGCGCAGTCCGAAAGTTACTATCGGGACACGGCCACATCCACCGTTCCGCCTCTCCGGCGCGTATTTTCCCCCCATCTTGCGGAACGGGAGGTATGACATGGATCGTCGTGGGTTTCTGATTTCACTCGGCATCGCGGTCGCCGGCTCGCAGGTGGCCTGCGCGTCGGGCGCACCGAGCGCAGCACCAAGCCGCCGGCTACGGCGGGTCGGAATCCAGCTTTACACTTTACGCGACGACGCGCGACGCGATCTGGAGCGCACCCTCGGCGACATCGCGGCGGCAGGGTACAAGGACGTCGAGTTGCTGAGCTCCATGAACAACTTCGGAATGCCGCCCGCGCGATTGCGGGAAATTCTCGACCGAAATGGTCTCCGCGCGCCATCGACACACGTTGGCGTCGAAGCCTTCAACGAGCTGGACCGACAGCTCGCGGATGCGGCGATACTGGGACACCAATACATCATTCTTGCGAGCCTTCCCGGCAATGAGCGGACGCTTGACGGCTACAAGCGCTGGGCTGACCGACTGAACGAAGTCGGCAGACGTTCCCTGACGCACGGCGTCTGGATCGGATTTCACGACGAAGCCTACGATTTCACTCCGATCGGTGGTGTGGTGCCCTACGACGTCCTGGTAGAGCACACCGATCCCGCTCTCGTGCGACTTCAGCTCGACACCGGCAACATGGCGATGGGAGGTCGCGATCCGTTCGAGTACCTGAAGCGGCTCGGCTCGCGTTACTGGCTGTTCCACATCAAGGATGTGCCCAGTCTCGGCGCTCCCAACGACACCGAGTTGGGTAAAGGCATGATCGATTTCAAGCGCTTGCTGGCGAACATCGACCACATCGACGACAAGCTGTTGTACGTCGAGCAGGAGACGTACCCGGGCGCACCGCTCGACAGCGCGCGCCGTGACTACGAGTACCTCTCCAGGCTGACGTTCTGAGGCGCGCTCCAGCCGCCGAGCGCGAAACAAATCAACTCCCCACCCACCTGTCGATGCGAAATGGCGAGAGGTCGAATCTTGATTTCCCCTTCGTCAGCAAGTCGGCCTGAATCTCTCCGATCGCGCTCGCGAACTTGAATCCGTGACCCGAGCATGGGCTCGAGATCAGGACCTGCGGGCAGAAGGGATGAAAGTCGAGGATGAAGTCGTGGTCCGGCGTGTTGGTGAAGAGACAGACATCGCTCTCACGCACAGCAGCCTCTGCGAGACCGGGGAGAATCGGGCGCAGCGCCGAGCGCAACGGTCGGACCTCAGGCCCGTCCACGGTCCCTCTCACCTTGTCGGGATGCGGGACCGTCTCTCCGTCGTGCATGATCGACGATTTCACGCCGCGCGGAAGGCGTGGAAAGCCGTAACAGATGCTGCCCGCGCGATATTCGTAGGCGTAGATCGGGAAGCCTCCAACGTCATATAGGGATGCGTCAGCCTCGGGCTCGAGCCAGAAGACGGTTTGGCGCTCGATGGTGAGCGGCAGAAAGAGGTCGGGAACGAGCGCACCATCCCACGCACCCGCCACCAGAACCAATCGATCCGCGCTGAACGAGTCCGCGGAAGTCGTTACTCGGACGCCGTCGCCGTCCGGAAGCCATTGGAGAACCGGCTCATTGAAGCGCGCTTCCGCTCCTGCTTGACGCGCCAATTCCATGTGCGCCCGATTGCAGGCCTCCGGGTCGAGAAACCCGGCACGTGGATCGAACACCGTGACGAGCCGTTCGTCGAGATGAAAAGCCGGAAATCGCGCTCGCACCTCAGCGGGATTTAGAATCTCATGAGGCAGGTCGTGCTCGGCGGCGCTCCGCAACGTCCCGGAGACCACCAAGCCGTCGGGCGGACCGATCATGATTCCGCCCGTGATCGTCATCAATGCTGACCCGCTGAGGTCCTCGAGCTCGCGCCACAGCTCGTGCGCACGCCGGACAAGCGGCACGTAAAGCGGATGCTCGAAATAGGTCTCGCGAATGATGCGGCTGTCGCCGTGCGAAGATCCCCGCTTGTGCCCGACCGCGAATTGCTCGAGGCCCAACACTCGCCAACCGCGCCGCGCCAGGTGATAGAGCGTCGCGCTGCCCATGGCGCCCAGTCCGATGACGATGGCGTTGTAGTGGCGAGTGTTCATGACAGTGGCGCCCCCTCACCGGGCAATCTACCTTGACCCAAGGCCAGCGTTCCACGCAACCACTCCAGAGGGAGGCGCAGTGCAATATCGAATTAGACGTTTTGGGGTTCAGTCGACAGCGCTCACAGTGGGGATCTTGTACTTCATTCTCTCTCTGTTGCTCGTGCCGATCTTCTATTTGGCGACGCTAGGCGCAGGTGCCAAGGCGTTTCCACCCGTCATGATCTTGCTGATCCCCTTCTTGTATGCCGTGGTTGGCTACATCGGAACGGCAATTGGATGCTGGCTCTACAACATCGTCGCCGGTTGGTCCGGAGGCATCGCGTTCACGCTCGAGCCGGCCGAAGGTGCCTGAACCGGAGCTGAGCGCTGATTCCTGAGTTCATCGTTCTCTCGCGCGAGGAGGCCGAGCGCTATGAGCCGCGCGGCAAGGAGATTTGCATTTCGATCTCTGACCCCGAGGCTTCTCCTGCTCGGATTTCGCCGCGCTTCGCCGCGGTGCTTCGCCTGAACTTTGACGACCTGACGGAGCGCGGGGTGCCGACTGACATTCTTTTCGGCGAGGACCACGCGCGTGAGATCAGGGAGTTTCTCGGCGCATGGCCGAACGCCGAGCGAGTCATGGTCCACTGCAACGCGGGCGTGAGCCGGTCGCCAGGCGTGGCGCTTGGACTGTGCGACCTGCGCGGGTGGGCGACCGCCTCGCTCGAGCGTTCGCATCCAGGCTGGAACCGACTTGTTCGATCCGTCCTTACTGCCGCGCGAGATACGTAGATGGCAAGGCGCGCACGGAGGCGGAGTGCGTTCGAGTAAGATCACGGCGGACGTCCGCGCGTTTTTCACGTCGTACTGCACGGCGTTCATCCGTCAGGACACGCCGGCAATCGTCAAGCATTTCGCCGATCTGGTGCACGTCGCGAGCGATTCCGGCGACGACGTCAATGTTCACGTCGAAACCGCGGCTGAGTGGCGGAAGACGATCGAGCGACTTCTGGACATGTATCGCGCAATCGACGTTGGCTTCATCGAAGCGACGGGCCTCGCCAGCGACGTGCTCTCTCCCCGACTGGTCCAGGCTCGGGTGCGATGGGCGCTCAGTGACCGGGCCTCCCGCCTCCTTTACGAGTTCGATGCCATGTACACGCTCGCGAGGCACAGCGAGATCTTCCGCATCACTGCCATCGCGAACAACGAGATCCCGGAATATCGTAGGTGCCTGGGGCGTGTCCGAACGGAGCAGCGGAGCACAAAATGAAAAAAGCCCAAGCCAAGGAAGACTGGCGCGCGATCGTTGCCTCCTCGCTCGATTGGGAGCAGGCGCACGCAAAGCTGGAAAACGCCGTAAAGGGTCTTGCGCCGGCACTGAGAGGCCAGCGCCCCTCCGCCTACCCGCACTCAGTGTGGGAGCTCCTCGAGCACATTCGAATCACCCAGCGCGACTTGCTGGACTTCTGTCAGAACCCGGACTACGAGGAAAAGCTCGAGTGGCCTCACGACTACTGGCCGGCTACACCGGCGCCGCCTGCGCCCGACGCGTGGGAAAAGAGCATCGCCGACTGTCAGCGCGAGCGCGAGGCGCTGGCGCGCTTCACGACCGAGTCGAAGATCGACCTGACCACCAAGATTCCGCACGGAACGGGTCAGACGTATCTTCGCACCATTCTGGTCGCGGTCGATCACGCTTCATATCACGTAGGACAGATCGTCTCGGTGAGACGTTTGCTCGGTGCGTGGCCGGCGGCATGATTCACGCGACAAATTCACTCGCTGGGATCGTCGACACTTTCACTTCGAAGCGCTGCGCGCGAGGAACTTGACTGATGCCCTGTATCATGACCCTGCTGGCTCTCGCCGCGCCGCGGCTCGTAGTGGCCGTACTCTGGTTCTTCACACACTGGTTCCGCGGTGTCTTCGACAATATCCTGTGGCCGATCATCGGGTTCGTCTTCCTGCCAACCACGATGCTTTGGTATTCGGCGGTGCATAACTGGTTCGGAGGCCACTGGACCTTCTGGCCGGTTGTCGGACTCGTGCTGTCGCTGATGATCGATCTTGGTCCCGCCAGCGGCCGTCGCGTACCCGCCAAGCGGTAGCGCGCCGAAATGACGGCCCGGTGACCCCCACCAGCGCCGGCAAGTAACGCCTGCGCCTGCGCGTCGTCTAGATAACGAGTCGAGCGGCGGCCTCCTTTGGCCGCCGCTGCTTGTTTCTACCCGACAAGGACAATCAAATGATTAAGCGACCCCGCCGTCACGGACTTCGTACGCTCACCGCAACGGCAATAATTGCCGTTGCATCGTTTGCTGCCTGCGGCGGCGGACATCATCTGGCCGAGTATCCGTTCTCGAGCCGGACCCTGGCGGTGGTTTATATCGCCCCGCCTGACCCGGTTCTACTCACGAGCTACTACGATTTGCGGAGCTCCCAGAACCCGGTCGAGGCGGTCGTGCGCGCAGGCGCCGACGTAGCGCGGGAGCGCGAGGGACGCCGCGCCTATGCTCGACTCGACAGCGCCACGGCTCGCATCGACATCCCGGCGGTTCTCGCGCAGCGCACGCTCGCCAGGGCCAGCCGATACCTCGGGACGCGGCCGATCACGGATGATCAGCAAGCCGACTATCTCATGGAAGTCCGGATGGAGAGGTTCGGGATCAATGCCAAGGCGGACGAAGCCGCGTACCTCTTCACGTACGCCGAAGCCGTCCTGATCGATCGGCGCACCGGCCGGGAGATCTGGAACGTCAATGTTCACGGACGCGATCGACTGACCCCCTACGTGGAGAGCTCGAGCCCCATTCCCGGGTCAATCATCACCGCCGGAACCCTCGGTTCCGTATCGGTTGCCGACTTTCAGGGTGCGCTCAACCAGCTGATGGACCTGTCGTCGAATACCATCACCAACGAGCTCCGCGCGGCCCTGAGGGACGTCCGCAACAAGTAGTACTTCGTGACAGGCCTGGCGTGAGTGGCCGGGCCTCCCGTCGATCCGTTTTGTCTCTTGCCGCCAATCCCCCTTCACGGTACGTTCGCTGGGCTCAGCAGAACGCTGGGCGATAGCCGTCCGTAACCTGAACGGGGGGTTCCATGCAAACGCTGCAACGCTCCACCAGCATCGCGTTGTGTCTCTGCGCTGCTGTCCTCGCCGGATGCGCCAAGAAAGAAAACGCTGCTGTCGATACGACCAGCGCAATGGCGTCGTCCTCAACCACCACCGCCGCTCCCGCTCCCGCACCAATCAACCTCGCCGATGTCGCGGGCAAGTGGAACATGCGCTCCGTCCCGACGACGGGCGACACCAGTGCAACGACATTCGTGCTCACGGCGACAGCGAACACATCGGGTTGGACCATCACCTTCCCGGGCCGCAAGCCAATCGCCGAGAAAGTGACTGTTGACGGTGACAGCATCATCGTCTCGGCAGGCCCCTATCCAAGCGTGCGGCGCAAAGGCGTAACGGTGACGACCAACGGCGTGATGCGGCTTCAGGGCGGCAGCCTCGTCGGCAGCACCACCGCGCACTACAAGGTGAAGACGGCGGATTCAGTCCTGGTGCTCAACACCACCGGAACCCGCGCGCAGTAGAAGGAGGTCGACCATGTTCAGGCCAAAAGGGCCAGCATGCCAGAGCTGTGGAATGCCGCTGAGCAGAGATCCGCTCGGCGGCGGCACCAACGCGGATGGCAGCAGGAGCGCCGAGTACTGCAGCCACTGCTACCGCGAGGGCGCTTTCACCCAGCCGAATGTCACTGCAGTAGAGATGACGACGCTCGTCGAAGGGAAGCTGCGCTCAATGCACTTCCCTGGCTTCCTCGCGAGACGATTCGCGAAGGAGGTCCCGACGCTTCGGCGATGGCGAAATCAGGCCACTCGCGCGGGAGTCAAGCAGGACGGAGTTCGCGAAGCAAGCGCGGGCTGATTCGGCGTCACCTACGTAGCTTTACGTACTGTGCCCCGTCGCGGCGGGGTGCATCGTTAGATCAGGAAAGTCGGCGACGCACCAGAGCGGCGCCGGCTCCACTGGTCTCACGGAGGCCGTCATGACCGCACCCATCTGGCTTGAAGGATACGACGAGGGCGTTCCCGCCACGCTCGAGCCCTACCCCGAGCGGACTCTGCTGGACTACCTCTCGGACGCAGCACGCAACTGGCCTGATCGACCGGCGCTGCTGTTCAAGGGATCCATCATCAGCTATCGCCAGCTGGAGGACGACAGCAACGCGTTTGCGGCCGCACTCATAGCGACTGGTGTAAAGCGGGGGGATCGTGTCGCGCTGTGTCTCCCCAACTGTCCGCAATTCATCGTCGCGGAATTCGCGGCGTGGAAAGCCGGAGCGATCGTGTCCCCGTTCAATCCCACCTACACGGATCGCGAGATGGGCGAAGCGCTGCGCGCCACTGGTGCCGAGACTCTGGTCGTTCTGAATCGATTCTACGACAAGGTGAAAGCGCTTCAGGCAACGACGTCGGTGAAGCGAATCGTCACGACGAACATCAAGGAGTACTTGCCCTTCTTCCTTCGCATCGCTTACACGTTTCTCAAGGAGAAAAAGGAGGGCGACCGCATCTCGGTGCGCGAAGGAGATCATCGACTCACTCATTTGATGCGCGCCTTCCGCCGGGCGCCGCGACCGGCGGGTCGTGTCGCTCCAAGCGATCCTTCGGTCATTCTCCTGAGCGGCGGCACGACAGGAACCCCCAAGGGAGTAGTCGGCCTGCACGGCGGAATGGTGATCGCCGGCCTGCAGCTGCAGGCGTGGCTTCGCCCGGCGATGCGCGAGTGGACCGACAAGATAATGCTCCCTTTGCCGCTCTTTCACACGTACGCCAACACCGGCGTGCAGAGCCTCGCCTTCATCAACCACAATCCGATCGCGCTCATTCCAAACCCGCGCGAGATCCGCGACTTGCTGAACGAGATCATCGATGTAAGACCGACGTTCATCGCCACGATTCCCACGCTGCTCAACGGAATCATGAATCATCCGATGGCGCGCGAGGGCAAAGTCGATTTCAGCTCGATCAAGCTGACTTTCTCCGGCGCAGCGCCACTGATGGCCGAGACAAAAAAGAGATTCGAGGAGCTGACCGGCGGCGTGATCGTCGAGGGATACTCTCTCACCGAAGCGCAGATGGCGGTGATCGCCAATCCGGTGCTCGGCAAGAACAAGATCGGATCGGTCGGGATGCCGCTTCCCGACGTGCACGTGCGAATCGTCGACGCCGAGGATGGACGAACATCGGTGCCGCAGGGTGAAGTCGGCGAGATTGTCATCAAGGCACCGCAGCTGATGCAGGGTTACTGGCAGAAGCCGGACGAGACGCGCGAGATGATCCGCGACAATGATCGCGGCGAGCGCTTGCTATACACGGGAGATCTCGGTTATCTCGACGAAGACGGCTACATCTTCATCGGTGCCCGACAAGATGCGCGGCGAGACGGTGAAAGCGTGGATCGTTCTGCGGCCCGGATGCGTTGCGACTGGAGCCGAGATGAAATCGTTCTGCCGCGAGAGGCTCGCTCCCTACAAGGTGCCGGCGAAGTACGAGTTCGTGCCGGAGCTGCCGAAGACCCAGATTGGCAAAGTGCTGCGGCGGGTACTGCGGCAGCAGCCTCCGCAGAGCGAGGAATCAGTCGAGGTAATTGGCGCGGCGCCCTAGCGGTCGCGTAACCGCTACGCCCTGCCCGCTACCTGCTGCCCGCTACCCCGTTGCCCGTTGCCCGTTACCCGTTTACCGGGTGTGACACTGGCACGTGGATCGGCGGAAGCTGGGATTCGATTTCATGGCGATGCGGCTCGAGCCACGGTGGAAGCACCAGGTGCTCGCCGAGTGATTTCGGATCTTCGTCGACCGTAAAACCAGGTCCATCGGTCGCCAGCTCGAACAGAACGCCGCCGGGCTCGAGAAAGTAGACCGACTTGAACCAGAATCGGTCAATGACCTCGGTCGGCCGGCGGCGGGCGCGATTGATGCGCTCGCGCACCTCGAGCTCCGTTCTGTCGTCCGGCACGCGCCACGCCACATGGTGAATCCCGCCGGTTCCCCACGCGCCGCGATCAACGTCGGTTATCTCCATCAGCTCGAGGTAGTTGCCCGATCCGCCACCACCTATCTCGAATGCGGTCCACCCATTTTCAACGCCCGCATCCACGAATCCCAGAACTCCGGTGAGAAAAGCTGCGGTTTGCGCGAGGTCGCGTTCCCACAGCCGCACGGAATGCAATCCGCGGATCTGACGCTCAGTTGGCACCGGACTGTCGGCCCACGCAGTGAACTCGCGATCATCGCCGGTCTCATGCAGCGTCAGCGGCAATCCGTGCGGATCCGTGAAGGAGAGCGCTGAAGTGCGGCGCCTCGTCTCGATCTCGCCGACTGCAATGTGGTGCTCAGCGAGTCGCTCGGCCCAGTAGTCGACGGTCCCCAGTGGAATCGCGAGCGAGACTTCCATCGCCAGGCCGACCCCCGGTCGCGCCGCCGGCATCTCCGGCCACGGAAAGAAGGTGATGTCGGTTCCGGGATGGCCCGCGCCATCGGCGTAGAAGAGATGATAGGTCCCAGGCGAATCCTGGTTCACGCTTTTCTTGACCAGGCGCATCCCGAGCACGCCGGAGTAGAAGTCGACGTTGTCCTGCGCATCGCCGGCGATGCAGGTGACGTGGTGGAGTCCGGTGATCGGGGACATGGTAAGGAGACTACGCCGCGAACATTGTTCTCGCTAGCTCATAATAAGAGCAACTTAGAACGACGCAGATGCGAGGTTGACAGAAGCATAGATGCGAGTTGCGAGAGAACGCTTGAGCGCCTGTCCTCGCAACTCGTACCTGTGCTTCTATAATCTCTCATCTGTGTAGTTCGAGGTTGATTTTCTCCGAGCTGCGCCTAATGGCGTGCGGTGTCTCACTTGGTTATGGCCTTTGCGCTTCGCGAGGGACTTACGGCTTGAGCGCCCTCGTCGCCAGCTCATCTTCGACACGCGAGCTGAAGTCGGCGACCGTCACGATTTCCTGCTTCTTCCCCGCACCACGGACTCGCAGGGCTATCGAGTCTGCGTCGGCTTCGCGCTTTCCCACGACGGCCATGTACGGAATCTTCATCATTTCGCCTTCGCGGATCTTGTAGTTCAACGTCTCCGAGCTATCGTCGAGATGCACGCGCACTCCGCGCGACTTGAGCCGGTCGACCACCGACTGCGCGAATCCCTTCAGCTCGTCCGCGATCGGAATCACCCGTACCTGCTCAGGCGCGAGCCACAGCGGAAACGCTCCGGCGAAGTGCTCGATCAATCCGCCGACGAAACGCTCCATCGAACCGACGAGAACGCGGTGTAGCATGATCGGCCGGTGCGGGGTGTTGTCGGCTCCAGTGTACTCGAGCCCGAATCTCTCGGGGAGATTGAAGTCGAGCTGCACCGTGGGACCCTGCCATTTGCGCCCGATGGCGTCGATCAGCTTGAAGTCGAGCTTCGGTCCGTAGAATGCGCCGCCTCCTTCGTCGTACGTGAACGGCTGACCGCGTTGATTGAGAACGTCCGCCAGGATTTTCTCGCCCTGCTTCCACTGCTCCGGACTGCCCAGTGCTTTATCCGGCCGGGTGGCGAGCTCGATCGTGTACGGATAGCCAAACGTCTTGAGCATCTCGTCACAAAGCTCGAGCAAATCCTCGATCTCAGCGGGAACCTGCTCCGGCGTGCAGAAGATGTGCGCGTCGTCCTGAGTGAATCCGCGCACGCGCATCATCCCGTGCGAAACGCCGCTTCGTTCGTAGCGGTACACCGCGCCGAACTCGGCGTAGCGGAGTGGAAGGTCGCGATACGATCTCTGATGCGACTGATAGATGCAGATATGACCAGGGCAATTCATCGGCTTCGGACGATAGCCGGCACCCTCGACGTCCATCGAGCCGAACATTTGCTCCTTGAAATTCTCCAGATGTCCCGAGATCTGGAAAAGCCGCTCGCTCATGATGTGCGGCGTGTACACCAGCTGATATCCGTGGCGAAGAATGAGCGCCTTCTCGTACTCCTCGATTTCGTTGCGAATTATCGAGCCTCTCGGGTGCCACAGAATGAGGCCCGGTCCACCCGTCCGTGTAAGTCGAGATGATCTCGTCGTCCGAGAACTCCGCGAGACGCTCCAGTTTGAGCGGGTCGTCGGAGAATCGTTTGCGCGCTTCGGATTGAGAGACTTCTTCACGCACGAACGGAAGTTTTTCGGCGACCACCTTCTTCATCTCGGCCTCGAACTTTACGAGGTCCTCCGGAGTGAATGGCTCCTCGACCTCGAAGTCGTAATAGAAGCCGTCTTCGATGGCTGGTCCGAATCCGATCTTCGCGTTGGGACGAAGGCGGCGTACCGCGGTGGCGAGTATGTGCGCGCCGGAGTGTCTCAGCACAGCGAGGGACTCCGGATCCTCTTCCGTCAAAACCCGGAAGTTGCCGCCCTTTCTGAGCGGGGTGTTCAGATCCAGAATTTCGCCATCTACTTCGACAGCGATGGCGTCGCGCAGAAGCCGGGGCCCAATGGATGCGACAACGTCGCGCGGCAGCGCGCCTTCGGGAGCTTCACGGGTGGCGCCGTCGGGGAGCCTCAGCGTCAACATTTTTGGTATAATTTCGAGTACTGCGGATGGCCTTTATTTTGCTCCCCGTTAAGCTATCGTTTGCAGATACCCTTCGCCACAGGCACACTCCATGTCCCCCTTCCGTTATCGTGATGAGCCGCCGTACATCTACTCTGAAGAGGAAGAGGAATCTTCTCCACGCAGCGCGCTCTACCTAGCCATCGGCGCTGCAGCTGGTTTCGCAGCCGGCGTGCTGATGGCCGAGCGATTCGGAGGCTTCAAGGGATTGACGGACCGCATCAAGGACACGTTCGGCGGCGGCACCGGCGAAGAAGAAGAGGACTTCGATTACGAGGGACTCGACGAGGATGAATTCGATCCTGATTTCGACGACGAAGATTTCGAGCCCTCGAAGGCGTCCCTCAACGGAGTCGAAGATCTCGAAGAGAGAGTGCTCGAAGCTTTCAGGAATGACCCCATCCTGAGCGAGCGCGCGGTGGACATCGGCGCTGTCGAAGACGGCATCATCGAGCTCACCGGTTGGGTCAACTCCGAGGACGAAGCGCACCAGGCAGTGGTGATCGCGCGCGGCGTGCCGGGTGTCGACACCGTAGTGAACAGACTCGCCATCCGGAGCGAGGAAGATCTTTTCGACGACGCCGCGCACCGGTACGAGGACGGCGATCCGTCGTTCACCGAGCGCCACTGGGAAGGCCAGCAGGTCGGGACCGGCCGCCGGCGGCAGGGCAACTCGACCGAGATCGACCGTCACGCTGATCCGCGCAACGTTCTGGAAGACCGCTCACTCAAAGAGGACCGGGCGTTCATGGCGGCGGCTGAAGACATTCCGGATGCGACACAGAGCCGCACGAAAGCGAAGAAGACTGCGCGTGGCGGCCGCAGCGATGGCTCGGCGGTGGCGCCGAGCGGAGTTCCAAAAGCTGATCACGTGGCAGAGCCGGATCAGACTCCAGACGACGTGCGGAGAAAGCGACCGAACACGTAATGCGCTCTGGCGCTCACGGGTAGCTCGCGCGGTCTTACCCGCGAAAATGGCGCCCGTTAACTTGCGCCGGAGATGAGCACAACACAGGAACTCCACGAGCTGCCGGCGCAGTACGACCCCGTCCAGACCGAGCGCGCCGTCTACGAGCGCTGGGTCGAGGCCGGAATTTTTTCCGCCGAGGAGAAGCGCAGCAAGCGCAACGGCGGCGACCGCGACCCGTTTGTGATCGTGATGCCCCCTCCCAACGTGACCTCAGTCTTGCACATGGGTCACGGGCTCAACATCACGGTCCAGGACGTGATGATCCGCTGGCGCCGCATGGTCGGAGACGAAGCACTGTGGGTTCCAGGCACGGATCACGCCGGTATCGCCACCCAGAACATTATCGAAAAACAGCTCGCCGCCGAAGGCAAGACCAAGTTCGATCTCGGTCGCGCGGCGTTCGTTGCGCGCACGATCGCTTTCGTCGAAGAGACAGGTGGCGAGATTCTGCGCCAGCTGCGCGCGATCGGTGCTTCGGCCGACTGGAATCGAACGGCTTACACGCTGTCCCCGGAGCTCTCGCGCGCGGTGCGCGAGGCGTTCGTCCAGCTCCATGAGCGGGGACTCATCTACCGCGGCCACCGTGTCATCCACTGGTGCCCGCGCTGCCTCACATCGTTGAGCGACGAAGAGGCCCAGCACGGCGAAGAGATGGGCAACCTCTACCACATCGCCTATCCAGTTGTCGGCTCAAAAAACAGACTGACGGTTGCGACTACTCGTCCGGAAACAATGCTCGGCGATGTCGCCGTCGCCGTGCACCCCGATGACCAGAGATACAAGAGACTGATCGGGAAGTCCGTTCTGTTGCCGATAGCCAACGTCGAGATCCCCATCATCGCCGACGATTACGTCGATCCCGCTTTCGGAACCGGCGTCGTGAAAATCACGCCCGCTCACGATCCAAACGATTTCGAGGTTAGCAAGCGGCACAAGCTCCCCATGCCCGTGATAATGGCGCCGGACGGAACGATGACCAATGGCATTGAAGCGGGCTCTCGCGTGCCCTCGGAGCTACTCGGCATCGACAGATTCGAAGCCCGCGAACGGATTGTCCGGTCACTCGAGAAATCCCGTCTGCTGATCAAGGTCGAGCCGCACCAGCACGCCGTTCGCCATTGCTACAGATGCGACACCGTCGTCGAGCCCCGTTTGTCGGACCAGTGGTTCGTGAAGATGGAACCGCTCGCCAAGCCAGCGCTCAAGGCGGTCCGGGACGGCACGATACGCATCCTGCCCGAGAGATGGGAAGCCGTCTACATCAACTGGCTCGAGAACATTCGTGATTGGAACATCTCGCGTCAGCTGTGGTGGGGACATCGCATCCCGGTGTGGTACTGTGACCGATGCGATAAGCAGATCGTGAGTCGAACAGACGTCACCGAGTGCGACAAGTGCGGCGGTGCGGTGCGACAGGATGAAGATGTGCTCGATACCTGGTTCTCTTCCTGGCTCTTTCCGATTTCGACGCTCGGCTGGCCGGACAAGGAATCGGCGGCGCTGGCGGCGTTCTATCCGACGGACGATCTGATCACGGCGCCCGAGATTCTGTTCTTCTGGGTCTCGAGAATGATCATGGCCGGTTACGCGTTCATGGACGCGCCGCCGTTTCATACGGTTTACCTGCACGGGACGGTGCGCGACACCGATCACGTGAAGATGTCAAAGTCGCTGGGCAACGGCATCGATCCTCTCGATGTCGTCGCGCAATACGGCGCCGATGCGCTTCGTTATACCGTGATCGCAGGAATGGGCATGGGCGCCGACCTCGTCCTCGACCACCGCGATCTCGAGCGCTCCTTCGCTCCGGGCCGCAATTTCGCCACCAAGCTCTGGAACATCGGACGATTTCTGCTGGCCAACGTCGGCGCGACCCCGGTGAGGAGCGTGGACGAGCTGCGCGACGGCGAGCTCGCCCTGGCCGACCAGTGGATATTGGGCCGGCTCAACGCCACGATTCTCGAGTGTGATGTTGCGCTCGGCCCTGCCCGCCCGGAGAAGGGCAACTGGCGCCCCGAAGAGCGCTACGCAGGATTGCGCCTCCGCGAGTATGCCGAAGCGGCGCGGCGCTTCGTCTGGAACGACCTCGCTGATTGGTACCTCGAGAG
>WNGI01007461.1_pt1 | contig 14004 bp, 12 predicted proteins | sample 5400621 | NCBI WGS metagenome assembly WNGI01 (sample SAMN13153374, study PRJNA577476) | soil metagenome | isolation source: 20 cm soil or saprolite under Garry oak tree replicate 1 | place: USA:California | collected 2016-06-15
TCACTCGCCGCTTTTCCCGCACCCGTAACCCGACGACCTACCGCGATTGGATTAGCGAAGAGCGAGTCACTCGAAAGCTGCTATGAGCCGGTGCGATCTTCATATTCACTCCAAGTTCAGCGCTCGTTCGGAAGAATGGCTCTTCCGCCGCTTTGATTTCCCCGACAGCTGCACCGAGCCGATTGCACTCTATGAGCAATTGCGCGCGAGTGGGATGGACTTCGTCACAATCACCGACCACGATTCCATCGACGGTTGTCTGGCGATTGCTGATAGATCGCAAACTTTTATTAGCGAACAAGTTACAACTTATTTCCCGCAAGACTCGTGCAAGGTTCACTTGCTGGTTTGGGGAATTACCGAGGCGCAACACCACGATATTTCGGTCTTTCGCAGCAACATCTTCGAGTTGCAAAAATATTTTGCGAGCAACTCAATCGCGCACGCCGTGGCCCATCCGCTTTACAGCGTAAATGGCAAACTCGACGCCTCGCATCTTGAGCGATTGATCCTCCTTTTTAAGCACTTCGAGGGACTCAACGGTTTGCGCGACGCTTTGCTCAGCGAGCTCGCAATCAAATTGTTTGGTGATCTTACGCCGGAGAAGATTGATGAATTCGCAAACCGGCACGATCTGTCTCCGACTCATATTGAGCCGTGGAAAAAGATCCTGGTCGGAGGCTCCGATGATCATGGGGGCAAATTCATGGCGTCGGCTTATACGGAAACGCCCAAAGCGAAAACACCGGCTGAATTTTTGGCGCATGTTGCCGCTGGTCGCTGCGAAGCAAAAGGTCAGGGCGGGACGCCACTCGCGTTATCGCATGGATTCTACAACACGTTCTCAGGATTTATTCAGGATCGCTTCCACGAGAAACTCGGACCAGGTGGGGCGCTGCTCGAGCAAGTGTTTTCGCGTTTCATGGAGGGGCGCGATCCAACGCAGTTCACCTTGCGGGAAAAGGCGACGTTCGTCGCACAAGGCGTTCTCTCGGGAAAAATCTTCGAGCTAGCGAAACCGGCGAACGTTTCACTTTGGAACGAGCTCTCGCGGTATTTTGCGCGGCCGGAAGTGAAGGCGAAAATCGCGCGCGAAGTCAACGTCGTTGCGGAGCCTGAACGACGAGCTTTTCTGCTCGCCAACATCGTCTCGGAACAACTGGCGTTTCGATTTTTTCAAAAGTTCATTCAGCAAATCAGCGGCGGCAATTTACTCGAGAGCGTGCAAGCTTTGAGCGCAATTGCTCCGCTGGTCGTCATTCTTTCGCCTTACATTTACGCATTCCACAGCCAGGCGCCGTCGCGCCCATGGCTCCGGGAAATCTTCCGGCAAATGACCGGCATCATTCCGGAGGTATTGCGCAATAACAAGCGAGCCTGGTTCACCGATACGCTAGAAGACGTGAACGGGGTCGCAACCACGATTCGAAAAATGACCGCGGCGGCGAAAGCAGCCGGTGCCGAATTAACCGTCGTCACTGCGCGTAGCGAGTTGCACGTCACTGATATTCCGATCAGAAATTTTAAACCGATCGGCGAATTCGAGCTGCCCGAATACGAACTGCAAAAGCTCAGCTTCCCGCCCATCCTCCGAATGCTCGATTATATCCAGCGCGAAGGTTTCAACGAAATCATCATCAGCACGCCGGGACCGATTGGCCTCACCGCACTGCTCGCCGCCAAGATGCTGAACCTGCAGACGAGCGGGATCTATCATACCGATTTTCCTCAGTACGTTCGTATCCTCACCGACGACAGTTTTCTCGAAAGCGTGGCGTGGCGCTACATGCACTGGTTCTATGGACAACTCGATATCGTCTTTGTGAATTCGGAAGAGTACCGGCGGAGTTGGATCTCACGCGGGTTTGCGCCCGAAAAATTGAAGATTCTCCCGCGCGGGCTCGATACCGCGCTCTTTAGCCCGGAGCGACGCGACCCCGCCTTCTGGACGAAATTTGGCGAAGCCAATGGAGCGATTCGCCTGCTCTACGTTGGCCGAATTTCCAAGGAAAAAGATCTCGATGTCCTCGCCCAGGCCTATCGCCGCCTGCGGGACGAAGGATTGCCGATCCAACTTTACCTTGTTGGTGACGGACCTTACTTGCAGGCCCTGAATTCTACCCTTTTGCCCGATGCCGTGTTCACCGGCTACTTGCGCGGTAAAGAACTCGCCACCGCCTATGCTTCAGCGGATGTTTTTGTTTTTCCAAGCACGACCGACACGTTCGGAAACGCCGTGATCGAAGCTCAAGCGTCTGGGGTTCCGGTTATCGTCTCGGATACTGGTGGGCCAAAAGAGTTGGTCGATTCAAACGTAAACGGCGTCATTACAAAATCACATGATGTCGAAGATTTGGTCCGTGCCATTCGGGAGTTGGTAACAAATCCGAATAAGCGCCATCGCATGTCGCGTCAGGCCCGTCGAGCGGTAGTCGATCGCAGTTGGCCGACAGCATTTCGCAAATTCTGGAGCGCGACCGCGAGCTAGAAATTGTTTGGGGCCTCAAGCGTCCGCAAATTAATTCATCATTTCACGAATACCGCGTACAGCGGACCGTGCGGATTGAGCAGTTCGCGTTTGTGCTGAGAAACGGCGAGATATACTTGCACGGCCCAAAGCGCGGCCACCGTGAGCAAAATTATTGCAAGCCGGCGCGATGAAATGGACGCGACCAGATAGAAATGGAGGAGCTTGCGTCGCAACGCGATTTCAATCGTTAGGAGCAGGCTCAGGCAGATAACGCCGGCGATCAGCGGAAACGCAAGCCAGTTAAAGTAAAGCGCGCGATCGAAATCACCGTTAACGAGAAAATGGAGGGCGCGGGTCATACCGCAGAAAATGCACGGCAGTCCAGTGACTGCGCCGCAGGATGGATGGAATGGCAGCCAGGCTCCCGCGATGATCGGATCAATCGCGCGCATTAACAGAAGAGTCGTTCCCAGCGCGGCCACGGCAATCACTCGACGCACGCATTGCGGCGGAGAAAGCGATGTGTTTTCACCGTTCGCAGGCGACATGCTCATCATTGTGGCGGCGGAGATGGTGTGGAGGTCTCCGGTGGTTCATAGGGCGAGCGCGACCCTGGCGGCGGCTCGCTCGGCGGCGTTTCAGGAACGGGCGGCGGCGGTGCGGACTGCACCGGAGGCGCGGGCGGCGTTGGTGGAACGGCAAGAGTTGGGGTAGTCAGATTGGCCCACGCATCCCAATCAGGTCCGAACTGGCGTGCGAAAAGCAGCGGATATGCGGCAAGAAAGACATAAAGCGGTAACAAGATCACTGTTCCGACATACGGAATTGCGGCGATGCAACAGGTCACGCACGTCGCAATGCAGGAGACCATGGCAACCAAAATACTGAGGACGAAGAGGAACAGAATATAAAGAATGAATGGAACCGGATCGCTCATGATCAACGAAACCGTCGAGCGGAACGCCTCCACTGCGCCACAGCGCCGCCGATACATCGTCACGATCATAAATTGGGAAATCAGCCCCCATGCCAGAGCAAAGACGAAGACAAATGCGATCCAGAGTCCGAGTCCAAGCACGATTACCGGGCCGAAGTTTACATCGCCGTGGTGCAACGCGAGCCATAAGATGAAGGGCGAGCCGGCGACGAGAGCCATTACCACGAAAAGCAGCACGACAGCGAGAAGAAAGCCGAAAAAGCTGTTCGCTACTTCCCGGAATTCACGCCAGGGCTCTTTAATTGAGCCACGGTTCCGCACCACACAATCGACTAAGATGAAACGTCCACGACAACCGATCCAGAGCAGCACCAAAACGATCGCGATCACAATCACAAAAACCGCTGCCGTGACAAAAAGGATCAGCCATACCGAAACGTGATCACTCGTTGAATAGAAATTGTGCGAGGTGGTGCGAAAATCCCAGTGGCTGCGGTTGCGGAAACTGGCCGGATTAAAATTGATACCGGTGCCACCGGCCAGGTGCGACAGGAACGCGGCGAAGCCGATGACGAGCCATTTTTCGAGATCGAATGGGCGAAATAGAACCTGCGTCGTCCATTGCAGCGCGAGATTAAAAGGCGTGAGGATTTCGATCTTACGGTCGTTGCCGTTCATACCGGCATTTCACACTCTTGACTGCCAGCCAATCAATGTTTTCCCGTCAGCAACTCCGAATCATGGCGATCACCCAAAACTACGCTGAGTCATCGGCCATCCAATTTCAATCGCACTTCGTTGGTTGCAAACATTGCCGACGTCTTCCACACCATCATATTCTGTTGGGGTTGTTCCCCAGTACACGCGATACCCCGCGGCATCATTGCTGGGATCCCAGTGCAGCTCAACAGCTGCTCGAGTACGAGAAACCGTGTACACCCGGGTTTGATCACTAAGAGTCTGGACTCCCTCGTTCGAAGCTACTCTTTCCATTCCCGAAGATTGACGTTCGGGTCGGCTAGTTGCATCAGGTTCAGTAACGGCGAGGCCGACAACTGGGGCAAGCAATGCGATTCCAGTAACTGCTAGAGCTATAGGATTGCCGAAAATTGTCGATTCAGTGAAAGAAGTTGTGACCATGCCCGGCGTCTTAAATGGGCAACAGCAAGAGAAGCAAGGAGAATTTTTGCTTCTTATGAGAAAACCATAAATGTTAGTAAAAATGATAAAAAACGCTCGTTTTTAGAAAAAAATGTGAATATAACGAGAACCATGAACCCCCCTCGTCTTGAATCAGACGGGCGTTTTCCCCTTCGGACACGGAAAACAGCCCAGTTCTTAGCCAAGTGTGTCCGGCCCCTTCCGATCATTGTATTTGTGCGCTATTTGTTCTGTTCTCTGGCGGACCGTACCCACGCCTTCATTTACAGCCTGGATGACGGAACCGCCGAAGTCAGCGTCGGTCTTAGCCTGGACAACGATCTGATTGCTCTTAACTCTTTCCCCACTATCTCCGGAACGACGATCGACACTATTTCGATTGCTTTCGGCTTCGGCGCCGCGTTGAACGGCACCCCCTTTCAAGCGGTGCTTTGGAATGATCCAAATGGCGACGGGAACCCTTCGGATGCGATGGTACTAGCGACTGCAAATGGTTTCATCTCGGGAGCGGGAACAGACACATTTGTGTCCTTGAGCATCTCTCCTACGGTGGTTACCACGTCCAACTTCTTTGTTGGTTTTATTCTCACACAACCTTCCGGAGCCTTCCCCGCCACTTTGGACCAAACGCCGCCCACTTTTCTCAACCGCAGTTTTGTTACGGCGAATGCGGCCGGTGAAGGTAATATCTTCGACCTCACTGCTAACTCCTTTGTTCCTCTCACCACGATCGAGGGAGCGGGCATTCCCGGAAATTGGCTCATCCGAGCGGGAGCTGATGTAACACAAAGAGTCGGAGACAGTGGTCAATCGGCATTTCTCCTTGGCTTAGCAATTTTGTCGGTAACCTTTGTCCGCCGGCTTTTTCACGTAACACCGGCGGACCATCTTTGCTCAAATTCCGATCGCCCTGTCGCTGGTGCTAAGTCTTGTTAGTCGCGCAGGGTCTTGCCTCTTCCGGTGGGATGAGAAGGGTGACGCGACGAGATGAACTTGAGCGGAAACGCTCGAGCCGGCCGATCGTTCGCTCGACCGGGACCTAAATGGACACGTCCTGTCGTTATTTTGCGACAGCTTGATTGATCGCCGCGGTCAGCTCTTCAAAAACCAGCGGTTTAGCCAAATGATCGAGAAATCCCACCTGCCTGCTCCGAGCAATATCGTCTTCGCTGTTGTAGCCGCTGATCGCGATTGCTCGGATAGGCTGCTTTGCACTCAGCTCTTCCATCAAGTCCCATCCAGTGCCGTCTGGTAAGCGAAGGTCGCTCAGAAGCACATCAAATGCGACGGCTTTAGCCAGACCCCGAGCAGAGGCAACATCGGGAGCAATGTAGACTTTGTAGCCAATGCTGGTGAGGAATTTTCGCAAACATTCAGCAGTATCGGCGTGGTCTTCGACCACAATGACACGGAGCGGTCTTTGAGCCATGGACGACTGTCCCTAGCTTAGGCTATGCCAGGGAATGCTATGATCGCTGCTTCATCCGCGAGCGGCTGAGCCGGCAGTTCGAAACCGCCCGCAGAATTACCGACTTGTTTTGCAAAAGAAACTGCGTTTTGCCATCTTGTCGCTAACTTCGCTTCTTCCGGATTGATGCGAGCATGAAAAACATTTTTGGACTTAACATTCCCGAGTCGCTGAAGGAAGTGTGCGATCCAAAACGGATAGCCCTCTTGGTTTACGACATGCAAATCGGCATTTTGAGTCAGATCAAGAATGCTGATCGAGTGACGCGACAAGTCCTGAAAGTTCTGACCGTTGCCCGTGACACCGGGGTGCGCGTATTCTTTTCGCGCCATCTTTCGCTGCCAACAGAACTGATGGGGGTGTTCCAGTTCCGCATCGCGATGACTTGGCAACGCGTGAACTCGCCGGAACAGGTGAAGCCCTGGTTTCTCCGGGACAATCCCGGGTTTCAGATCACGCCCGAGGTATCTCCTGGCAGCAACGAAGGCGTTTTTGATAAGCTGACGATGTCGGCCTTTGAAGGAACATGGCTCAACCTGGCCTTCCGAGACGCTGGAATCAACGCCTTCATGATTGTGGGTGTCGCAACCGAAGTGGGCATCGAGCCAACCGTGCGTCACGGAGCCGACCTGGGGTATTTTCCGGTAATCGTTCTCGATGCCTGCGGCGCGGGCCATGAAGAAGCTGCCAAGCGCTCCATCGAAAGTTTGAGGTTTAGCGGCGACGCAATCATGACCGACACAGAGACGATATGCGGAATCTTGCAGAACAACCGTGAGACATGAGCAAGTCCCCTCGCCTGGTATAAGCAACGAGATTCGCTGAGATTCGCTACTACGATTTCCGACGCTGTGCGCGACCCAGTTCGGTAATTTAAGTGGCTGTTTTGTCGAAGCGATTCATTGAACAAACGCTTTGCGGTGAGTGCGGCGAATCGTCGTTATGGTTGTTTTAGCGCGCTATCTCGGCATCTTCGCGATTGCGAGAATGGTCATCGAAACCGAACACAACCGGCACGCTGATATTCGGCGAACATTTGCGTGAGCGAGGCAACGACAAAAAGGCGTTATCCAATCGGGGCTGAGGTCATTGCTGAAAACGAAACGCACTTTCGAGTGTGGGCACCAAAGCCCGATAAAATCGAGATCGCTTTAGAAAAGAAGGGGGGCCAAAGTTTTCATTCGCTCCTACGCGAGGAAGGCGGCTACTTCGCGGGAACGGTCGAGTGCAGTGCAGGTGCACGTTACAAATTCAGAGTCAACGGCGGCGAAAGCTTTCCTGATCCGGCATCGCGCTTTCAACCGGACGGACCGCACGGCAGCTCGTGTGTGGTCGATCCATTCGCCTTTAAATGGAGCGATGCGAATTGGCGCGGGCTCAAATTACCTGGCCAGATCATGTACGAATTTCACGTCGGCACTTTCACGCCGGAAGGAACGTGGGCCGCGGCAGCCAAAAAACTCGAAGAGCTGAAGGACGCAGGTATCACGTTGCTGGAAATGATGCCGATTGCGGATTTCGCCGGCCGATTCGGCTGGGGCTACGACGGCGTCGATCTGTTTGCGCCGACACGGCTTTATGGAAACCCGGATGACCTGCGCGCATTCGTCGATCGCGCACACGCAGTCGGTCTCGGGGTCATTCTAGATGTCGTTTATAATCACTTTGGGCCGGACGGAAATTATCTCGGCGTCTACTCGGATGATTATGTGCGGCACGATCTGCCCAAGGAATGGGGCGACCCTATCAATTTCGACGGCAGGAACTCCGCTCCGGTACGTGAATTTTACATCACCAACGGGCGTTATTGGATCGAGGAATTCCACTTCGACGGATTCCGTTTTGATGCTACGCAGAGTGTCTACGACCAATCCGACGAATACATTATCGGCGCGGTCGGTCGCGCCGCGCGCGAGGCGGCAGGCAAACGCTCGATTGTTTTGGTCGCGGAGAATGAATCACAAGAAACGAAAATGGTACGAGCCAGGGCTGAAGGCGGCGACGATCTCAATGGCGTGTGGAATGACGACTGGCATCACAGCGCGGTCGTCGCTATGACCGGTCGGAACGAAGCCTATCTTAGCGATTATCGCGGAAGTCCGCAGGAGTTCGTCTCGATCGCGAAATACGGCTACCTGTATCAAGGCCAGCCATATTCATGGCAGGAAGCGCCCCGCGGTTATCCGGCCTTCGATTTGCCGCCGCAAGCTTTTATCGCATTTCTGGAAAACCACGATCAGGTTTCTAATTTTGCGTTGGGCGACCGTCTGCGTACGCAAACTTCGCCTGGAATGTACCGTGCCATGACGGCGCTGCTTCTCCTTGGCCCTTGGACGCCGTTACTTTTTCAAGGCCAGGAATTTGGGGCGACCTCTCCATTTTGTTATTTCACAGACGTCGGAGACGAAAAGCTGAAAGAAGCAGTACGGAAGGGCCGATTTAAATTTCTGGCACAATTTCCATCGACGGCATCTGCCGAGACCCAAGCCGCGTTGCCCGTTCCGCACCACCCCGGAACGTTTGAACATAGCAAGCTCGATTGGAATGAACGCAACCGAAACCACGCGCTTCTCGATTTGTACCGCGATCTGATTCAATTACGGCGTGAGGATTCGCGGCTGCGCCAGCAAATTCCGGGTGAAGTCGACGGAGCTGTGCTCCGCGCCGAATGTTTCGTGCTGCGATTTTTCGGAAACGACAATGATGATCGTTTGTTGTTGGTAAACCTTGGCTGTCGCTCGGTTATTCGCCCTGCATCGGAGCCGCTGCTGGCCCCTCCGCTAAATTGCGAATGGGAAATGTTCTGGACGAGCGATTCTTTCCGCTATGGTGGTCCCGGCCGAGTGGAGATTGACCCGGATTTCGAATGGCTCCTCCCAGCCCAAGCTGCCTTGCTTTTACGCCCGCGACCACGCACAAAACCAGCGCGCAAACCAAAAAGGCGTTGAGGTTTCGCCGTTTTTAGGTTTCGAACCACGATGGCTTTTACGATGCGGACAATGCCTTGGGACAAGGCAAGTCATTCCCGTGAAGTCTTACTATCGCACGAATGGCTGGTGACAAACGGTCTCGGTGGATACGCGTCGGGCACGGTTTCAGGCGCGATCACTCGCCGTTATCACGGGCTCTTGATTGCGGCGTTGCCCGCACCGCATGGACGCATGGTCATGTGGAGTCACGCCTCGGAATTTTTGCGCTTCACTGATGATGACATTGTATCTCTCGGCAGCGAGGAACGCGCCGGCGGTCAACTCGATTTGCGGGCGGCAGAATGTCTCCGCGAATTCCGGTTAGAAGATGGATTGCCGGTCTGGACCTACCATGTAGGCGATCTGGTCCTCGAAAAACGCGTGTTGCTGCCGCATTTGCAAAACACCGTCCATGTCACTTATCGCGTCCTCGAGGGTGGAAAACGTCCTCGGCTCGAACTGCGGCCGGCCTTTCATTTTCGTCATCATGAAGAGCCGGTCAACGTGGGATTGGCCACACCGTATCGGCTGACGGCAATCGAGCACCGTTATGAGATAAACGCTTCTGACGGCAGCTTGCCTCCGCTGCGAATGAAATTAGCCGACCGAGCGGAGTTCACCATTTCTCCGCAACAGGTAGACCAGGTCGTTTATCGGTTGGAACAAAATCGCGGTTATGCTTATGAGGGCGCTCTATGGAGTCCCGGGTTCTTCCAGGTGGATATGCAAAATCGCGACGTAGTGGCCCTGATCGCGTCCACTGAAAGCTGGGACATTATCGATGTGCTCACGCCCGAAGCAGCGCTGAAGGCAGAACAAGAGCGTCGCGCACGGTTGTTGGATGAGGCGAGGCCGGAGGCGCGCAGTGGGTTCCCGGCCGAGCTCGTCTTCGCCGGGGATCAATTCATCATCACGCCGGCCGGGCGGGCTGAAGAAGCGGCACGCGCACACGCCGCCGGCGATGAAGTGCGGACGATCATTGCGGGTTACTATTGGTTTACCGATTGGGGACGCGACACAATGATTTCGCTCGAAGGGCTTGCGCTGGTCACCGGTCGTTCTCTGGAGGCGGGATATATTTTGCGAACATTCGCGCATTACGTCCGCGACGGACTCATTCCCAACATGTTTCCGGAGGGTGAAAAGGAAGGCCTTTACCACACGGCCGACGCAACGCTGTGGTTTTTTCACGCGCTCAATCGCTACCTCCAGTATACGGAAGACCGGACAACACTTCGGTTCCTCCTGCCGACTTTAATCGATATCGCCGAGCACCATCTGCGTGGCACGCGTTTCAATATTCATGTGGATCCGAGCGACGGTTTACTCGCGCAAGGCGAGGAAGGCTACCAGCTCACCTGGATGGACGCGAAAATGGGTGATTGGGTCGTCACCCCTCGGAGAGGAAAAGCCGTAGAGATTAACGCCCTCTGGTACAATGCGATCGAGCTCCTCGCGCTATGGTGCCGGGAGGAAGGCAATCTTTCAGGCGCAGAAAAATACAGCGAGTGCGGACGGCGAGCACGCGATTCCTTCAATCGGCGGTTCTGGTTTGCTGAAGAAGGTTACCTGTTCGATGTCATCGATTGCAACGGAGAAAGCGGAACGACTGATTCATCTTGCCGACCGAATCAGCTTTTCGCGATTTCCTTGGATCATCCGGTCCTCGAGCAGGAACGCTGGTCGCCTGTGACCGAAATTGTGAAACAAAAACTCGTCACTCCGGTCGGGCTGCGTTCGTTGTCACCCGATCATCCTGATTATAAACCGATCTACTCTGGCGACCTGCGTTCACGCGACGGCGCTTATCATCAAGGCACGGTCTGGGCATGGTTGATCGGGCCATTCATCGACGCTTGGCTGAGAGTACATCCTGACAAAACCGAAGCGCGAAAATTTCTTGAGCGTTTCCCCGAGCATCTCAACGACGATGGGATCGGCACCATCAGTGAAGTATTCGATGCCCGCGAACCGCATTATGCCGGTGGCTGCATCGCGCAAGCGTGGAGCGTAGCCGAAGTGCTACGTGCCTGGATGAAGACCGCCTGAACAGCGTTTCGCCGGCCTATTTCTTTTGAAAGAAGCTGCCGATTGCACCCTTTAACATTTCCCCCGCTCCGCTGCCGATATCGCCGGGCGCACCTGGCATATCGCCGGCAAGAAAAGCGTCAAGATGCGTGGCTATCGGAGCCGGTAATTTTTGCTTTAAGATATCGATCACTGTTTCGACCGCCTTCTGAGCCGCCTCCTGGTTTAATCCAGTCCGTTGCGCAACAAGCGTGACGAGTTCGTTCATGACGCAGCTTGCCAGAGCTATTCGTCAATCACAACCTCGAACGGCCGGCCCCAAGCTCTCTTACGCGCGAGCAAAACGCTGCCGCCTTTCGATTGAAAGAGAGAGAGGATGAACGAGACGGCAGAGCAAATTTCGAAACAGCCGGAGGTGCGCGAAGCACTCGATCAAACGCGCGGGAAGAAGGTCAGGGCCCAAGCAAAGGACAAATTCTGGTTTGTCACGCACGCACTGCTATTGATCGGCTGCGGCATTCTTTACTACTTGCTCGCGTCGCATTTTGTCCCGCTGCCGCTGCCCCATGTTGAAATGCTCCTGCGGCTGGTACGCGGCACGGTGATGGTCATTGTGCTTCTTGCCATCGCCAAGGCGGTCTCAGTTTACGCCATCGGCAGCGTGGCCGACGCTTCCACGCGCTTCACTCTCAAGCGAATTGTCCGTCTGATCGTAGCTCTACTTGTCGCAATCATTGCGCTCTCGGTCTTCTTTGTGAACTGGTACACCGCCCTCATTTCTGTCGGAGTGCTCTCGGTCATCGTCGGCCTTTCCGTCCAAACTCCGATGTCCAGCTTTATCGGCTGGATTTATATTCTTGTGCGACGGCCATATCGGGTAGGCGACAGAATTGAAATCGACGATGCCACCGGCGATGTGATCGACGTCGGTTACTTCGATACGACCCTCTGGGAATTTGGCGGCAAATATCTTTCCACCGATCATCCGAGTGGCCGCATCATTAAATTCCCGAATTCGAAGGTTCTAAGCACGATGGTATTTAACTACTCGTGGCCGCTTTTTCCTTACATCTGGAACGAGGTAAAATTTCAAATCGCTTATCAAAGCGACCTTGAGTTTGTCGCCACCACAATGCAGAAGATCACGGAAGAGGAAATTGGCGAAGACATGATCGAGCGCGTGGAAGTTTACCGCAATCTTCTCGCCCGCACTCCTGTTGATGAACTGGAAGTGAGAGAGCGACCACGAGTAATCTTCCGCGTGAGCGACAATACCTGGTTGGAAGCAATCGTCCGCTATCTCGTGCCCCCGCGTGACGCCGGGTCGGTCAAAACTCGGTTGATCAAGAAACTTCTCGCTGCCCTCAACGCGAAACCCGAGAAAGTAATGTTCCCGAAAGGCGACGCACGTTAGACGGCATACCGCGGAAAGATTTTGCCTCGTCTAGTCGCCGGTTGCACCAGCACCGATCCAAGTCCATTACTTGCGGCTGATGAAGTTTTTGCTGAGTGCTGTCCTATTTTTGATCGGCTCGTTCGCTGTGGTGGCTAAACCGGTTCCGCCCAGGCCACCGACAACTCCGATCCCAAAGGCAACGAAAGCTGAACGACTTAAAACCCTGGTCGCGCTACCTAACTTTGACGAAGTAACGGCAACGCGGCTCCAAATCTTTCTCGATAATAACGATTTCGGCCCGGGCAAGATCGATGGCCAGATGGGCGAGTTTTTTCGCAAGGCGCTCGTCCATTACAAGCGTTCACATCGAATGCGCGAGACCGGGGTGGTAGATCAATGGTTACTTGATCAAGTACCGGAACCATTCACGACTTACACGATTCCTCCGGAAGCGGAGAATTTTGTTGGGCCAACTGCAACCAAGCCTTCCGAGCAAGCGAAGCTGAAGGCGCTGAAATACGGATCACTTCTCGATCTTGTAGCAGAACGATTCCATTCCGCGCAGGCCTACATCCGCAAGCTTAATCCGGGAATGAATCTCGATGCCCTTAAACCCGGCGACACCGTCAAAGTACCAAACGTCTTGCCATTTAAAATCGAGGACTTGCATGAAGGCTTCGCCCAACCCAACCCGGCCTTCGCCAACCGCAAAGTTTATGTCGATACCAAAGAGCGATTTCTTCTTATCTACGATAACGATCAGCTGGTTGCCGAGTTTCCGATCACCCCGGGATCAACCACCCTCCCGGCACCCATCGGCGTCTGGAAAATTTTAGGCATCGCAACCTTGCCGGTGTTTCGACACGACGAAGGCGTGCTCCAGCACGGGGTAAAGAGCGAGACGGCTTTCCATTTGCCGCCCGGACCGCGAAATCCGGTCGGTATTTTATGGGCCGGGCTGAACAAACCACACGTCGGAATTCACGGAACAAACAATCCTGAAACGATTGGACGCGCAGCGAGCCATGGTTGTATTCGTACCGCCAATTGGGATGCCGCCCGGGTCAAAGAGCTGGTGACCGTCGGAAATATGGTGTCGATTTTTTAATGTTTGACGTCCTCCTGAAGGCCCGGCGAAATTCCTTCCGTTCGGCTTTGTCCCGAACGAGCGCCGCTACTCGAACCGACCACACGAGACGACCAATAAAAGCAGTCCGCGTAACGCGTCTTGTCATTCCGAGCGTAGACGAGGAATCCCTTAATAATTCGACCGATTAATGGCCAGAGATGTCTCGGCCTCGCTCGACATGACATGGCCTAGAAGACGATCACTGATGTTAAATGAGGCTCGCCCACAAACTACGTAAAGTTGTCGATCCCGACATTATCGCGAGCACGCGCGAGCATATGCATCGCGCTCTGCATCCGGTTAGCGAGCGGAAAATCCATGTTGAGCTTGAGCGAGACAAATCGTGGAACGCCCTCCGACAGAAGTATCCGCGCGGAGTCAAAGAAGTGCATCGCTTCGGCGACACCAAGTTTTGGATCAAACGCAACGTAGAACGCGCACAGGAT
>WNGI01003410.1_pt1 | contig 14003 bp, 14 predicted proteins | sample 5400621 | NCBI WGS metagenome assembly WNGI01 (sample SAMN13153374, study PRJNA577476) | soil metagenome | isolation source: 20 cm soil or saprolite under Garry oak tree replicate 1 | place: USA:California | collected 2016-06-15
AATCCACCCGCCGCCAACATGCCTTTTGCTCGCAGATGTTGGCTGCCGCCGATCGTAGAAATACCCAGCACCTTCCCTTTTAACTCTTTAACCGAGCGGTATTCCGGCCGGACGACGAGCCAAAACAACGGCCGACGCAGAGTCACTACCACGACCCGCAGGGGTGCGCCGCGTTGGATAGCGCGAATGGCGCTACCGATGGCTGCCTGACCGTCCAGTTCGCCGGCGATGTTAGCGGTGATCGCGATGTTGGAGCTCATCTGAATGAGCTGTGGCTCCAATCCCTCCTCGCGAAAATAGCCCTTCTCCTTGCCCAGAAATAGATCTATGTAATTGACTCCGCTACTCGAGTAAGCGATGCGCACCTTTTGCAACGGAATTTGGGCTCTCGCTGGCCTGCTCACGAGCACCAATATAGATACGAACAACGCGAGAATTTCCAGCGAAATTATCTTCACGAGTTCCAGCCCGTTAATATTGGCCACGCCTATTCGGCTGATCGCAAATACCTCGAAGTATCGTGCATAAAAACTGCGCCATAACTATCTTGGATCATGGCACCATGTCCAGCCAAGTCTGGAGGGTTTTCTTTCGCTTGGCAGAAACAATCGATTTCGCTAGTATTCGTTTCAGATTCGCATTGCCCGGAATTTTAGATTGACTCATCTCGCCACCTGAAAGAGAGGAATCATCGTGTCTCGACACTATCATTACATCTCCGCTGACTCCCATTTGGAAATCGATTCGAAGCATTGGCTCGAGCGCGTGCCGAAGAAGTATCGCGACCTCGCCCCGCATCTGGTGCGACAAGCCGACGACAGCGATGCCTGGATGATCGGCGACAAAATTAAGCGGCCAGCCGCAGCCGCTGATCTCTACGGCGGCAAGGGCAGAGATCAGTACCTTCCCTTCAACGGCCGATACGAGGGCACGCCGGGCACCGGTAGCGCCGAGCAGCGCGTCAGCGAGCAGGATAAGGATGGCATCGATGCCGAGGTGCTTTTCCCGTCGCAGCAAGGCGGACCAAAATTTTGGCGGCGCATCGAAGACGACGAGGCGTATAAAGCCGTCGTGCGCGCATACAACAGCTGGCTCGTCGAAGATTATTGCGCGGTGAGCCCCGACCGTCTGATTGGCGTGGGGATTCTCCCGCTCGTGGAGAATATTTCGGACGTGATCACCGAGTTGAACTACTGCGCCGAAGCGGGTCTAAAGACCGTCTTGCTTCAAGGCTTTCCGAGCGGCCATTCGTTTCCATCGGATGAAGACGATCGGTTTTGGGAGCGCGTCTTGGAGTTAGATATGCCGGTCAGCGTGCACGTCGATCTGGAGCGCGGCGCGCGCAAGGGTCCTCTGTTCAAATATCCCAAAGAATCTGACGAGCTTATGAAAAAACTCACTCACGATCTGGTCGAACAAGTCGGCCGCTTCGGTCCGGTGCGCGGCAACGGTTCGATCGCCGCCGTGCAGTGGGTTTTGTCGGGACTCTTCGATCGCTTCCCGACGTTGCGGATCTTTTTCGCGGAGAATCAAATCGGCTGGATTCCGTTTTTTTTGCAGGGGGCCGACGTTCGTTACGACCGTCACCATCACTGGGCAGACCGCTTGCTCGGACTAAAGCCGATGAAACGTCCGCCGAGCGAATACATTCGCGAATACATCTACTGGGGTTTCCAATTCGACCGGATCGGCGTCGAGCTGCGCCACAAGATCAACGTCGATCGTCTTATGTGGGGCTCCGATTTTCCCCATCAAGAATCCGATTGGCCCGAGTCCTTGCGTATCATAGACAAAAACTTCGCCGGTGTGCCGGAGGAGGAAAAACACAAGATGGCGTGCGGCAACGCCGTGGAATTTTTCCATCTGCAATCTTCGTGATTGACTCAATAAAACACTAATCCCAGAGAGCACAGAGGTCGGATAAATAAACTCGATTGACGGTGAATGTTGTCACCTTCATACGTTGGATCGAACTTTGTTAGCTCTGTGTTCGCCATGCTTAGAGCTGTTCGCACAGGAGTTATCGATGGCAGAACCTACGGTTGTCTGTCCGCAGTGTAAAACCGAGATCAAACTGACCGAGTCTCTCGCCGCGCCTTTGCTTGAATCCGTCCGGCGCGATTACGAGCAGCGCTTGTCGCAAAAGGATGCCGACGTGACCCGACGCGAACAAGCGCTTGCCGATCGCGCGCAATCGTTGGAAAGAGCGAAAGCGACCCTCGACCAGCAAGTGGCGCAAAAACTTCAGCAGGAACGTGTGCGCATCGCCGCTGAGGAACAACAGAAAGCCAAGCTCGCTCTAGGCAATGATCTCGATCAAAAAGCGAAGGAAATCAACACCCTTCAAGAGGTTCTGAAACAAAGAGATATAAAACTCGGGGAGGCGCAAAAAGCCCAAGCCGAGTTGATTCGCAAAGAGCGCGAATTAAATGACGCCAAACGAGAATTAGATTTAACCGTTGAGAAGCGCGTGCAGGCGGATCTCGGCGCCGAACGGGACAAAGCCAAAAGGGAAGCTGAAGAAGAATTGAAACTCAAAGTGATGGAGAAAGATCAAACCATCACGGCCATGCAAAAACAGATCGAAGAATTGAAGCGGCGCGCCGAGCAAGGCTCGCAACAACTTCAAGGAGAAGTTCAGGAAATGGAGTTGGAAGCTCTGCTTGCCGCGAAATTTCCGCGCGACACGATCCAGCCGGTTCCCAAAGGCGAGTTCGGCGGCGACGTGCTCCAACGCGTCATCGGACCACTCAATCAAATTTGCGGCACCATTCTTTGGGAATGCAAACGGACCAAAAATTGGAGCGATGGCTGGTTGCCCAAGCTCCGGGAAGATCAGCGGGCGGCCAAAGCCGAAGTAGCGGTGATCATTAGCCAGGCCCTACCGAAGGAAGTCGAAGCGTTTGGCTTCATTGAAGGCGTCTGGATCGCCGACCCGAAAGTGATGCTGCCGGTCGCATTCTCTCTGCGTCAAACTTTGATTGAAGTCGCCACCGCGCGCCAGGCTTCAGAAGGCCAGCAAACCAAAATGGAAATGGTCTACGGGTACCTGACGGGGCCGCGTTTTCGCCAACGAGTTCAAGCGATTGTCGAAGCATTCTCATCCATGAAAGAAGATCTTGACCGGGAGAAAAAAACCATTATCCGCCAGTGGGCCAAGCGCGAAGAGCAGATCGACCGCGTCATGCAGGCGACGGTCGGCATGTATGGCGACCTCCAAGGTATCGCCGGAAAAACTTTGCAGGAGATCGAAGGCTTGGAGTTTCAAGAGATGTTGGAATCACCCGCTGAAGATATTGAATCCGATCGACAGGAAGCGCTCTTCAAGATGAAATGAACGGAAAAAAATGAGCGAATTAAGTTTAATTTCCGTTAGCCTGGGCGCGGTCGCAGAGCGATGTAATAACCCGCACTAGCTCGCACGATGGCAACGATCGTTGTCGAAACGCGCATCCGCGCGCCCATCGAGCTGTGCTTCGATCTTGCGCGTGACGTTGGTGCTCACGCCGAATCGGCCGCATTCTCTTCCGAACGCGTCGTGGAACCGGGTCGAACGCAGGGCTTGCTCGAAATCGGCGATATCGTCGCCTTTGAAGGCTGCCACTTCGGAATCACGCAGCGATTCGTCGCTCGGATAACCGCGCTCGACCGCCCCGCCCATTTCGTCGATGAAATGGTTCAGGGCGCCTTCAAACGGCTCCGCCATGTTCATGAATTCGAGGTCGACGACGGAGCAACCCTCATGCGCGACACGCTCGAGTGGGAGGCGCCTTTCGGAGTCATCGGCCGAGTTGCTGATCTACTCTTCCTGAGTCGCCACATGCGGTGGTTCGTTGTCACAAAGCAAAGCGCACTCAAACGTATCGCCGAAGAGCGCGCAAATTCCCACGTGAACTAAACTCTACACCGGGGACTCGTCCCCATCGGCGCAACCTCCAAACACTCGCCTCCCGCTAAAATTACTTCGCCGCCACTTAGCCCTCTTGAGTTACCGATCGGCTCGGCGGACCTGTCGGCTTTGCTTGCCAGCATGAAGTGGTCTCCAGGCCCTCTTGACAAATATTACAATCCGTAATATATAAATCGCAATTAGCAATATGAAACTCGGGGCCAAACTCCGATACCTGCGCGAAGTCGAGGGCACGCTTCGCGGATTGGGACGCGCGATGACACAGCAAGAAATCGTTCGCTCGGTCAAGAAAGAGCTCGGCAAGACGATCAGCCAGTCCTATCTCTCGCAGATCGAGAGCGGCGCGCGCCCTCACCTGACCAACTCCACGCGCATGCTGCTGGCGCGATTCTTCAAGGTGCATCCGGGTTACCTCGTCGACGATCCGGAAGGTTATTCGACCGAGCTGCTTTCGGACGTCGGCGTGCTCGAAGACAAATTGGATCTTTGGCTGATTAGCGGCGCGGAGCGCTTTAGACGCGATCTCGACTTGCACGAGGCCCTGGTGACCATCGCTCGTCACGAAGATTCGCGTATGTGCCTGGTCCTGCTCGGCGCCATCATTGATAATCCCGGCCTAGCCGAGCGCCTTCTGCAGGTGCTCAAGCCGGCGGCGGAAAGGAGGCGTGCAAAATGACTTGGGCTGATTTCTACCTCATCTGTTTTTTTCTGGGCTTCGTTCTCAGTGTGCTTTCCTTGCTGGGAAGTTTGCATCTGCACCTGCCGCACTTCGATATCCATATCGGCGGGGATCACGCGCATGCTCCCCACTCGGGCGGAGGCCACACGGGTGAAGTTGCGCCGATTAATTTTGGCACGGTCGCGGCGTTTCTCGCCTGGTTCGGCGGCACGGGTTATCTGATTGCCCGGTTTTCCACCTTCTGGTTTCTGTTCGGGTTCGCCCTCGCCTGCGCGAGCGGGCTCGTCGGCGCGGCGATCGTGTTCTTTTTCCTCGCCAAGGTCCTGATCCGCCATGACGAGGAACTCAACCCCGCGGACTACGATATGATCGGAGTACTTGGGACGGTAAGCAGCAACATTCGTCTGTCCGGCACCGGCGAGATGATTTTTTCGCAGGCGGGCGCCCGTCGCGCCGCTCCCGCGCGCAGCGATGACGGAGTCGAGATCGCCAAAGGAACCGAAGTTGTCGTCACCCGTTACGAGCGCGGCGTTGCCTATGTCCGGCCTTGGGAAGAGCTGACAAATTCTACGGCGTCATCAAACGAAATAAAGGAGGACTAAATATATGAGCTTAGAAATTATTTTCGCCATCGCGGTGCTGATGGCATTGACTCTCATTTTACTGATGTCGATGTTCGCTCGGCTTTACCGCAAGGCCGGGCCCCATGAGGCTCTCGTGGTGTATGGTTTTCGCGGTACACGAATTATCAAAGGGCGAGGCTCGGTGATTTTCCCGATGGTAGAGAATTGCAAACTGCTCTCCCTGGAGTTGATGTCGTTCGACGTCGCGCCCCAGCAAGATCTCTATACAAAACAAGGCGTCGCGGTAACGGTGGAAGCCGTCGCGCAGATCAAGGTCAAATCGGATCCCGAGTCGATTCAGACCGCTTCCGAACAGTTTCTCACGAAGACACCGCAGGAGCGCGAGGGATTGATCCGCCTGGTGTTGGAGGGCCACCTGCGCGGGATTATCGGGCAGCTCACGGTGGAAGAGATCGTCAAGCAGCCCGAAATGGTCGGCGACCGCATGCGCTCCACCTGCGCCGACGATATGAACAAGATGGGGCTGGAGGTCATCTCGTTCACGATTAAAGAAGTCCGTGACAAAAACGATTACATCACCAACATGGGCCGGCCCGATATCGCGAGGATCAAACGGGACGCCGACGTCGCCGCTGCCGAAGCCGAGCGCGACACCGCGATCAAGCGCGCGGAGGCTATGCGCGCGTCCGCCGTCGCCAAGGCCCAGGCCGACAAAGAACGGGTGCTCGCAGAAACCATTTCGCAGGCGGCGCAGGCGGAAGCCCAGCGCGATCTTCAACTCAAGCAAGCGAATTTCCTCGAAGCTGTCCAGAAGCAGAAGGCGTCCGCAGACAAGGCGTACGAGATCCAGACGAATGTCATGCAGCAGCAGGTCATGGCCGAACAGGTCAAGATCGAACAGGTCCAGAAAACCGGCCAGATCGCCGTGCAGGAAGCTGAAATTCAACGCCGCGAGCGCGAGTTGATCGCGACGGTGCTCAAGCAGGCGGAAATCGAGCGGCGCAGAATCGAGATGCTGGCGGAGGCTCAAAAGCAGAAGTCGATATTGGAAGCCGACGGCCAGGCTGCCTCTACCCGCGCGACGGGCGAAGCGGAAGCCGAAATCATTTTCAAGAAGGGCGAGGCCGAAGCAAAGGCCATGAACGTGAAGGCCGAAGCTTATCAGGAGTACAACCAGGCGGCGGTCATCGACAAGCTCATCACCAGCATGCCCGAGATCGTCAAGGCGCTCGCTTCGCCGCTGGCCAACGTTGACAAGATCACCATCGTGTCGACGGGCAACGGCAATGCCGCCGGCATGAACAAGATCACCGGGGACGTGGCAGCGATGGCCGCGCAAATTCCCGCGTTGTTCGAAACGCTTTCCGGAGTGCAGTTCTCGGACCTGCTATCCAAAGTCAAAATGATTGGCGACAAAGCGCCCAAGCCTGACGACAAGGCCTAAGGCATAGCTAAGCAATAAAATAGGAGGTTTGTATGGCTTTATTGGAAAGAGTATCGACGTTGATCCGGGCCAATCTGAACGATCTGATCGACAAGGCTGAGGATCCTGAAAAGATGATCAAACAGGTGATCCTGGATATGCAGAACCAGCTCATGCAGGTGAAGACTCAGGTCGCCATCGCGATTGCCGATCAGCACGTGCTGGAGAAAAAGCAGAAGGAGAACGCAGAGAAGGAAGCTGAATGGATCCGCAAGGCCGAATTGGCCGTGGACAAGAAGCAGGATGATCTCGCGCGCGCGGCCCTTGATCGCTCTATGAGCTACAAACAGATGGCGGAAAGTTTCGACTCGCTAGTCGCGGATCAGAAGACGGAGGTCGATAACCTGAAGTCGGCTCTGCACAAGCTGGAGCAGAAGCTGGCCGAGGCCGAATCGAAGAGCGAGATGCTGATCGCCCAGCACCGTAGGTCGCGGGCATTGGCTAAAGCGAGCGACGCGCAGATGGCGATCGGCGATAAGTCGAAGACCGCTACGTTCGACCGGATGAAGAGCAAGGTACGTCACGCTGACGCGGTCAGCCACGCCAAGGCCGAAATGGCCAATGACAGCGTCGAGGACAAGCTGGCCGCTTTGGAGAAGCAAGACGTCATCGAAAAACTGCTGAACGAAATCAAAGCGCGGCGCGCCGGGTAGACCGTGAAGAAGGTTTTCCATTTCGACTCGCAGACCGACGCGTATCGTGCAGATGCATGCGTCGTCTCCTGCTTCGACGCGCGCTTCGAGTTGGTGACGCGCAAGTTCCTCAAGAAGCGCGGCATCTGGTGGGCCGACCCGCTGAAAATCGCCGGAGGGGCAAAAGCCTTCGCCTCTCCGGCGGAAGAATCCGAGCGGAGCTTCGCGCTGGGGCAGGTACGAACTTCCATGCGACTGCATAAAACGAACCGGGTGATGCTGATGGTCCACAGCGATTGTGGAGCATACGGTGGATTGCAGGCGTTCGACGGGAATGATGAACGCGAGGCCGCAAATCATGAATCGGAATTGCGCAATGCCGCGGAGTTTTTAAAGAGCAACATTCCGGCAATTGAGGTAGATTGCTATTACCTTCGGTTCACCGGCGTTTGGACGCTCGAAACGGCGTAAATTTCGCTACCAAGCCGGCTATTGTCCAATCCCTTTATTTAACCATCAACCAGAAATCCTTTCCGTCATCCCGCACAGCGTGAGGGATCTTGCCCTCACGAACATTCCGCTATACAAATTCACGGCTTCGCCCGCTCGACGGCGCGCGCTCTTGTATACTTCGTACCAATCTCGGTATGGTTGTCGCGATCAAAACACGCACGGCGAGGATTGCCATGAACCGAATCTTATTCGTTCTCGCTCTCGTCCTTGTTTCGCCCCTCGACGGCTGGTGCCAAGCGCCGTTCTATCAAGGCAAAACCATTAGAATCGTCGCCGGATACGGCGCGGGAAGCGTCGATGATGCATGGACACGTTTGATCGCCCGGTACCTCGGCAAGTACATTCCGGGAAACCCAAACTTCATCGTCCAGAATATGCCCGGCGCCGGCGCGATGATTGCGGCCAACTACGTTTACAAAGTCGCCAGGCCCGACGGGCTCACCCTCGGCGGGATACGCGCGGGTCTCTATTTCGATCAGTTGGTGGGCAGAAAAGAAGTTCAGTTCGACTGGCGGAAATTCACCTGGCTCGGCACGCCGACTCAAGTCGAGCAGCTCATCTACATCCGCGCCAACACGCCGTACAAGACGATCCAAGACGTCCGCAAGGCAACCGTGCCGCCCAAATGCGGCGCCACCGGCACCTCGTCGACCGGCTACTACACTGCCAATCTATTGGAGGACACACTCGGCGCAAAGTTCGTCACACTTACGGGATACAAGGACGGTCCCGAAGTCGAGCTGGCCGTCGAGCGCGAAGAAGTTCATTGCCGCGGCATCTCCGTCGAAACCTTGTTCGGACGGGAACCGCTCATCACGTGGTTCAAGAATGGTTTTGTTCGCGTATTGATCCAAACCGGCAAAAAGCGCGACCCGAGACTGTCCGAAGTTCCGACCATCTGGGAGCTCATGAACGAATACAAAACTCCGGAAGCGGGCAAACGCCTGGCGACGATCATACTTGCGGTCGGCGCTTTCGGCCGGCCCTACGTCAGCTCGCCCGGCTTGCCGCCGGACCGGACGAAAATCCTCAAGAGCGCTTTCGCAAAAACACTCAACGATTCGGATTTTCAGGCACAAGCCAAAGAACGGAGATTGGAGATCGACCCCGTCGCCGGAGACGACCTGGAAACGCTGTCCCGCGATGTCATCGCCCAACCCGCCGAAGTGATTGAGCGCATGAAGAGGTTGCTGGAGAAATAACTTTCTGAGCCGGAATCTAACGAACGGCCCGGTTTGACATTTCAAACCGCCTCCGGTTTCGAAACTTTGAACTTTGAACCTTGAGCCTTGAACCACTGCAGGCGATCATCTGATATTTGATAAAACGAGGACCGTTCAATGAATACCGATAATGATTTTCCTGTGGACGGCGGCTGCACCTGTCGCGCGGTGCGCTATCGAATGACGACCAGACCGTTGTTCGTGCATTGCTGCCATTGCCGCTGGTGTCAGCGTGAATCCGGAGCGTCTTTCGCACTTAATGCTCTGATCGAAGCCGACCGTGTGATCTTGCTGAAAGGCGCGCCCGAGGTCGTGAACACGCCGTCGAACAGCGGAAAAGGACAGAAGATCGTCCGCTGTCCGACGTGCCGCATCGCTCTCTGGAGCAACTATGCGGGCGCAGGCGACGCTATGCGCTTTGTGCGCGTCGGCACTCTCGACGAACCTGATCGCCTGCCGCCCGATATCCATATCTACACTTCATCGAAGCAACCCTGGGTCGTGCTTCCAGAAAGCATTCCCGCGGTTGAAGAATACTACCAGAGCGCTAAATATTGGCCGAAGGAGAGCCTCGAGCGTCGTCGCGCATTGCTCACCGCAGCGTCGGGCGGCTAATTCAAACGTCGTGGTCGTCGTACGCGCTTCGGGGCTAATGCCGAATGAACAACTCTGGATTGATGAATGATTTGGCCTTTACTGTTTGCTCGAGCATCGAGTCCGATTCCTAAAAGTTCCCTAACGATTTGAACGAAGCGAAGCGGTTGAACGGCTGGAACGAATGGAACCCCCAAGCCAGCTTGGGATTACGGGCAGTGGATGTAAACATAGTCCGACGATCAACAACGAGAGGTGAATATGGATTACGGCGCGCATCTTCCGGTCATAGATTTTGGCTTTCAACGCTTTTCCTTGGAATGGTTGTCGGCCTACGTGCAAGCCGCTCGCGATTTGGGCTTTAAAGCGGTATCGACCAACGATCATTTGATCCATTCTCGTCCGTGGCTGGATGCCCCGACTGCTCTTGCTTCCATTCTTTCTCAAAGCGGAAACATGACGCTCGGCACGAGCATTATCCTTTCAGTCGTGCGCGGTCCGGTACAGTTGGCCAAAACATTGGCCGCTATTGATGTACTTTCCAATGGCCGACTGATCGTCGGCGCCGGACCCGGATCTTCAGCGCGCGACTATGAGATCGTCGGTTTGAACTACGAAGAGCGCTGGAAACGGTTTGACGAAAGCGTTGAGGCTTTGCGCTCTCTTTGGACCGGCGTTGGATTCACGGGCCGGTTTTATTCGACCGAGGGGGTCAATCTCGAACCCAAACCACTGCAAAAACCAGCTCCGCCTATCTGGATCGGTAGCTGGGGTTCGGACGCCGGCCTGCGCCGGGTCGCGCGCCTGGGTGATGGATGGCTGGCTTCGGCATACAACACGCTGCCGGATCAATTCAGGATGGGCTTGGATAAACTTCAGAGCGAGCTGGAGACCGTCGGCAAAGATCCCGCGGCTTTCCCGAACGCGCTCGTCACAATGTTCATGTACGTCACCGAAAACAAATCCGACGCTGAGCGCCTTTTGGCTGAAACGCTCACGGCGTTCCTGCATCGTCCCGTCGATCAACTCCGCGAACGGCTTCTTGTCGGCGCGCCGGAAGCGTGCGCTGAAAAACTCGCCGCCTACAAAGCGGCCGGAGTTCAGCGTATTTTTGTATGGCCGATCAAGGATGAGCTGGATCAACTTACGATCTTTCAAAAGAAGGTGGTGCCGTTAGTTGGTTGATTAGACTCGATGAATGGAACAATTCGAATTCAAGACAATTCGCAATGATCACTCTCGATCCCGTCACGCCGCAGAACGCCATGCTCTTCAAGCAGGTTCGCCTTCAAGCGTTGCGCGACACGCCGAAGGCCTTCAGTTCGACCTATGCTGATGAATCCCGGCTCACCGACGCTGAGTGGGTCAAGCGCGCATCGCTGCGGAACGGCGAAGGATCAATCGTATATCTTGCGATGGATGCCGCCACGCCGTGCGGCATCGTCGGCGGATTTCTCGACAAGGACGACGCATCCCGCGCCCACTTGGTATCCATGTGGGTAGCGCCGGTACATCGCCGATTGGGAATCGGCCGCAAATTAGTAGAAGCGATCTTCGATTGGGCTCGTGCACAGCGTGCGCGCTCGGTGCAATTGATCGTCACGAGCAACAACGAGGCGGCGATTGAGTTCTACAAACGCCAGGGATTCACTCTCACGGGGCACACCGCACCGTACCGAAACGATCCCACTCTAAACGACCTCGAGATGAATTGTTCGATTTCCCAACCGTGAACTTCTTCGCGTCGCCTTCGTTTGATTGACAGCACTTTCCGCACGGACGTATATTCGCGCCATGTTGAAACTTGCTTGATCACACGGCGAACGTTTGCAGGAGGAATCTGCAATGAGCAAATGGCCCGAAGTCGCACAACAATTGGATGTCATGGTCAACCAGTGGTACGAAACGCCGGAAATCAAGCGTATGCTGACGGTGCCTCTCACGCCGACACGGCTCGCCTTTCGCCACCTGCACATGACTTTTTTCGGCAACAATCGGCGTGATTGCTGGGCGGCGGTCTCCTGCAAGGCTCCGCTCGACGTCAAGCGCGCCATCTGGGAGCATGAAAAAGACGAGCTGATCTACGACCCTCGCATGGGCAAAGCGCATGTGACCGAAGAAGATTTGGGCAGCAATAAAGAATCCGACATGATTCCCGGCGCGCGTGCCGCGTTCTACGCTTGGCTTTACTGCGCTCGTGAGAATCCCTGGCTCGAAGGGCTTGCCTGCTCGCACATCCTCGAACGGCGCAATAACGATCAGATCGTCAAAGGCGGCACGCTCACGCAGCGCTTGGTGAAGCGGCAAGAAGTCGAGCTCGGCATCAAGAAAAGAGAGCAGGACATCGGCACACAGGTTCATCTCGTTGCGGACGTCGAACATTCCGACTTACTGAACCAGATTTTTGAAAATTACGTCGTCGACGACCTGTCCGTACAGCAAGTTCTTCGCGGCGCCGAAGAGTCGCTCGCCATCGAGCGCTGTTTTCATGGCGCCGTGGCCACGACGATGGCGGAGTTAGATTAGGACAAGAGTGCGGAAGATTTGCTTCTTAGTCCTTCGACGGGGAAGATTCAGATGGGGCCGCAAGCAAACTCGGAAGTCACCCCTACTTTTGTCACCAAGAGACTGTGCCGCAATGTCATTCTGAGGCGGAGCCGAAGAATCTCGACTTTGTAACAGCCAGAAATGCGAGATGCTTCGCGGAGTTTATCCTGAGTCCTACCGAAGGACTCAGCATGACATGGATGTGTTTGCGCGGATTGCGACACAGGCTCCAAGGGGAAGGAAGTTGATTCACAACTCGCGCAGGGCAAAATAGCGAGATTTTAGATGAAAATTCATCACGGCCTCATCAGCGCAGACTCGCACGTCGTCACCGAACCCAATGCGTTTCTCAGCCGCATGTCGAAAAATAAATTCGGTGAGCGTATTCCGCAAATCAAGGAAGTGGATAACAACGACGTCAAAGTCGAGCGCTGGGTCGTCAATGGGCGGGCTTTGCATGCACGCGGCGTATGCAACTGCCCCGCCGTGATGGGTGACCCAAATCGTAATCTCTATCCGCAGCGCTGGGAAGAAGTCCCGGCCAAAGCCTACGTTGCGAGCGAACGGCTCAAGGCCCTCGATGGCGACGGCATCGACGCCGAAGTGCTGTTTCCCAATGATCCCAGCTCTTTCCACCAGTATAATGACGCCGAATTCGAGCTCGCCTGTGTACAGGCTTACAACGACTCGCTCGGCGAATTGACGCGCGCTAGCGCGCGCTTTATTTCCCTCGCCATGGTGCCGTTGCTTTGCGGCATGGATGTGATCGTCGCCGAGGTGAGACGCGCGGCGATCCAAGGTCACCGCGGCGTCGTCATGTTCGCGCTGCCGAGTCTAATGGTCGAATCGCTACCGCACATCAGCGAGCCTTATTGGTATCCTCTATGGGATATCTGTCAGGAGCTCGAAATGCCGGTTCACTTTCACGCGTCGGCCGGACTTGCGCGCAAGCTGACGTTCCCCGAGTGGGACGGTTACACGCCATACCAACGGCATGCCGCATTCACCGTACCGACGTCCGCATGGCCGGCACAGATCGTGCCCAACCTGATTTTCTCGGGCATCGCCTACAAATTTCCGCGCTCGAAATGGGTCTTCGCCGAGACCGGCATCGGCTCGGTAAGTTGCGTGCAGGCCGCCTGCGATCACGAATGGGAACGGCGCCAACTCTGGCGTCACGGTTTGGATCGAAAGCCGAGCGAACTGATCCGGCAACAGGTCTACGTCAATTTCTGGTACGAACAAGCCGGCATCGAGCTGCGTCACGCCGTTGGCGTCGACAATGTGATGTGGGAGTCCGACTACCCGCATATCGCCTCGACCTATCCCGACTCATGGAAGTTCGTCGAACGCTCGCTGGCAGGCGTGCCCGCTGAAGAACGGCAAAAAATGTTGTACGCCAACGCGCAAGCGTTATATCGGCTCGGTGACAATTAGTCACCAGAAGGAGCCAAGCGAAAGCAAAGAAAAAGATTTCTCCCTTGGGTCGAAATGACAACTCTTTGTCTGTCATCTCGAACGAAGTGAGAGATCCTTTGTTCTTATCGTTCTGACCACAGTTCCAATGAATCAATCAATTAAAATCATCAGCGCCGTCGATCACGTCGTCGAGTCACCCGATGTTTGGACGCAGCGGCTATCGAAAGCTAAATTCGGCGACCGCATCCCACATCTCGAACGCTCGCGCGACGGCGGAGACTCTTGGATCGTCGATGGCCGGCAAATGCGGCTCGCCGACGCTGCTCGTGTCGGCGCGCTCATGACCGATCGTGCGAAGCTGCCGAATCTCTGGGAAGAAATACCGAAGGCGGCTTACAATTCAGGCGCCCGGCTCAAAG
>WNGI01012575.1_pt1 | contig 14003 bp, 12 predicted proteins | sample 5400621 | NCBI WGS metagenome assembly WNGI01 (sample SAMN13153374, study PRJNA577476) | soil metagenome | isolation source: 20 cm soil or saprolite under Garry oak tree replicate 1 | place: USA:California | collected 2016-06-15
CGACGGCCGGCTCGCGGTTCAGCTCGCGCACGTCCTGTCCGTCCACGGCGAAGCTCAACGCTCCGGACGGGCAGGCCCGGGCGGCCCGGACGATCTCGTCGACTCGTCCGCCACTCGGCGCGACGAACGGTTCCTGGTCGACGCGGAAAGCTGTCGGAACGCGGCTGGTGCAGAAGCCGGAGTGCGCGCAGGTGCCGCGATTGTCGAAGATCGTGGCCGCGCCGGTGTAGGCATCGAGCTGATCCGGCACCCGATCCGGATCCTTCGCATCGGTGAAGCCGGTCTCGGCGTGGCTGCCGTCGCAGAGCGGCTTCAGCGCCGACTCGCCGCACCAGCACAGGGCCAGCTGCGGCACCGCCGCGATCTGCTCACCGAGCCAGTCGCGCAGGTTGCCGACATTCGTCAGCAGGTACGGCCCGTCGTGCTGCGTCTGGATGTTCACCGGCAGCGACGACAGCACGTCTGCGAACTCGGCGGCCAGCCGCTCGCCGTCGTCGGCCTGGCCCACCGCCAGCTCCTGAAATGCCGCGACGGCCTCGACGAGCTCGAGCGGGACGCCGGGTTCGAGGCGCAGCCGGGTCGCCCGCATCGCGAGGTCCGCAACGCTCCCGTTCGGCGCCGGTTCGCTCGGCGTGCCGATCAGGCCGGCCAGCGGGCGGATGACCGATTGCCGCAGGCGTCCGGCCACGTACGCGTCCTGCGCGGCGTCGGCGATCGCGCTCGCCGCAGCGTGCACCGCGCGCAACTCATCGGCCAGATCCATCGCGATCCTCCCGAGCGGAGACGAACCCTGCGCACACTACCGATTCGCCGTGAACCTCAGGATTCGATACCGGGCGTGCCGTCGGCGTCGTCGCGGGCCAATTCGATCCCGCGCCGAGCTGTGAGCATCGTGAGGCTGGCCTGCACCTGCGCGCGGGTCGTCTGCCGGCGGATGTCGAGGGGGAGGCGTCCCCACACGGCGTCGACGATCTCTTCAGCCGTGACGTTGCTGACTTCCTCGTCGCGCTCGCGGGCGTCGCGGTCGTGCCGGGAGAGCGCGTCGCCGATCCACCCGCGCAGCTCCGTCCGGTCCACGGCCGCATTCTTCACCGGATCGCTACCGGACGAGGCGGAAGAACGCGCGGACCTCGTCCACGAATACTTCTGGACGCTCGAACGCGGCGAAGTGGCCGCCCTTGTCGAGCTCGTTCCAGTAGCGGATGTCGGTGTAGCGCTTGGCCGCCCATCGGCGCGACGGGCGCGGGTTCTCCTTCGGGAAGATCGAGCAGCCCGTGGGCACGTCGACGGTGTCGTCGGTGGCGCGGGTGAACCACTCCGAGACCTGCCGGATGCTCTCCCAGTAAAGCCGCGCGGACGAGGCGCCGGTGCCGGGCAGCCAGTAGAGCATCACGTCGTCGAGCATCTCGTCGCGAGTCAGCACGTTCTCGACGTGACCGCCGTGGTCGGTCCACGACCACAGTTTCTCGACGATCCACGCGCACAGGCCGGCCGGCGAGTCGACGAGCCCGTACCCCACAGTTTGCGGCTTGGTGGCCTGCTGCTCGGAGTAGCCCGACTCGTGCGTCGCGGCGTGCTGCAGCGCGGCGAGCGCCGCCTGCTCCGCGGACGTGAGGTCGGCGAACGTCGCCGGGTCGGGTGCCGCGATCGGCGGGTTGAGGTGGATGCCCGCGAGGTGCGACGCGTCCTGCTGGCCGAGGCTCGTGGTGATGCTCGTGCCCCAGTCGCCGCCCTGGGCGCCGTAGCGGTCGTACCCGAGCCGGGACATCAGCACCGCCCAGGCGCCTGCGATGCGCTGGACGGTCCAGCCCGAGCGCGCCGGCTTGTCGCTGAACCCGTACCCGGGAAGGGACGGGCAGAGGACGTGGAAGGCGTCCGCGGCGTCGCCGCCGTGTGCCGTCGGGTCGGTGAGTGGACCGATCACCTTCACGAACTCGACGATCGAGCCGGGCCAGCCGTGCGTGATGACCAGCGGCAGCGCGTCCGGATGCGGTGACCGCGCATGGACGAAGTGGATGCCGAGCCCGTCGATCGTCGTCCGGAACTGGGGCAGGGCGTTGAGCCGCGCCTCGGTGGCCCGCCAGTCGTACCCGTCGGCCCAGTACCGACACAGCTCTTGGACGTAGCCCAGCGGGACGCCTTGCGACCAGTCGTCTACCGTTTCAGCCTCGGGCCATCGCGTGCGTCGCAGGCGGTCGCGGAGGTCGTCGAGGTCGGTGTCCGGGATGTCGATGCGAAAGCTCGTCACGTCGTCGGACATGCGTGGTAATTCCTTCGCGTAGGGACGGGCCAAGTGGTTCGGTGGGCTGTCGACACGAATCATCCAGACGGGGCAACGTAGTGCAATCGAGCAACATTTCGTGGTGGCGGGACGCGGTCGGCTACCAGGTCTACCTGCCCTCCTTCGCCGACAGCAACGGCGACGGCTGGGGCGACCTGGACGGCGTGACCGATCGCCTCGACCATCTCGTGGATCTAGGCGTCGACCTGCTGTGGCTCACGCCGTTCTTCAGCTCGCCGATGCGCGATCACGGCTACGACATCGCCGACTACCTGACGGTGGACCCGAGCTTCGGTGGCGACGCCGCGCTCGTCCGGCTGCTCGACGCCGCGCATGCCCGCGGGCTGCGGGTGATCGGCGACCTGGTCGTCAACCACACGAGCGACGCGCATCGCTGGTTCGCCGCTGCCTCGTCGTCGCGCACCGACCCGCACCGCGACTACTACATCTGGCGTGACCCGGCCGCCGACGGCGGGCCGCCGAACAACTGGCTGTCGCACTTCGGCGGCCCGGCATGGACGTTGAGCCCGGTCACCGGCCAGTACTACCTGCACCTGTTCAGCCGCGAGCAGCCCGATCTGAACTGGCGCAACCCGCTCGTCGCCGCCGAGGTCGACACCGTGCTCGAGCACTGGTTCGCCCGCGGGCTGGACGGCTTCCGGATCGACACCGCCGCCTACCTGATCAAGCACCCCGACCTGCCCGACAACCCGGTACTACCCGACGGTGACGTCTCGCCGATCCGGGGCACCACCACCGAGTGGCGCCGGCAGGATCATCGCTACGACATCCACCAGCCGGACGTGCACGCCATCCATGAGGGCTGGCGCCGCATCGCCGATCGGCACGGCGCCCTGCTCGTTGGCGAGGTCTACGAACTCGAACCGCGTGCGCTGGCGGCATTCGTCGACGGCGAGCGACTGCACTCGTCGTTCTGGTTCGGCCTGGTCGAGACCGACTGGGACGCCCACCGCATCCACACCATGACCGCCGCGGCGGCGTCCGCGTCGCCGAGGTTGTCCTGGGTGCAGGGCAACCACGACCGGCCGCGAGCGGCGAGCCGGTACGGCGGTGGCGAGCTCGGTCGCAGTCGCTCGCTGGCCCTGCACGTCCTGATGGCCCTGCTGCCCGGCACGTTCTGGCTCTACCAGGGCGAGGAGCTCGGCCTGCCCGACGGCGCCGTCCCGTCCGGGCAGGGCAGCGACCCGCTCGCCACGGCCCAGCCAGACCAGAGTCGCGACGGCGCTCGCACGCCGATGCCCTGGACGCCGCAGCCCGGGCTCGGCTTCACAGACGGCCGCCCGTGGTTGCCCGAAGGCGGGCGGACGTCCGGCCAGACCGTCATGGCCCAGCTGAGCGATCCGGGCTCGCACCTGAACACGATTCGCCGCCTGGTGGCCGCCCGGCGCTGGGCGCTCCATCACGCGCCGGACGGCGCTGACGCACTCGTCGACGAGCCGCTCGCCGCCGACCTGTCTGCTTACCGGCGCGGTGAGTTGTGGGCGATCGTCAACCTGCACGACGTCGCGACCAAGGAGGTCGACCTCCCCGCGCCGGCAATCTTCGACACGCACGACCCGTCGGTCAGCGTCGTGCAACCGCGCACCGGCCGGGTTCAGCTGGAGCCGCGCCAGGCGCTGCTGCTGGCGCAGCCTTAGCCCTGGCAGCTCGGCAGGCTGATCGAAACGTCCGCTCCGCCGCCGGGACGGTTCACCGCGCGTGCTGCCCCGCCGTGGCGCTGCGCGATCGCGGAGACGATCGAGAGCCCGAGGCCGGCGCCCGCAGCGGTCGGGTCGGCGCGGCTGAACCGCCCGAACGCCCGCGGCAGGAACTCGCTCGGAAAGCCGGATCCCTCGTCGGTGACGTGGAATTCGGCGGCATCGCCGACCCGGACGACGCGCAGGCACACCGGGCCCGCGCCGTGGAGCAGCGCGTTGTCGAGCATGTTGTGCAGCACCTGGCGCAGCTGCGTCGGGTCGACGCGGACGATCAGGGCGTCCTCCGCCTCGACGATCAGTGCCCGGCCCAGAGTCGCCGCCCTGGCCTGCAGCGGACGCACAGCGTCCGCCGCGAGCTCGCGCACGTCCAGCGCGACGCGTGGTAGCGCCCGCTCCTCGGCCTGGGCGATGGTCAGCAGGTCGGCGGCGATGGTGCCGAGGCGGTCAGCTTCCTCGACCGCGGACGCGATTGCCTGCCGCAACTCGTCGGCCGTGCGTGGATGCCGCAGTGCCAGTTCGAGCTCGGTGCGCAGCGTCGCGAGCGGCGTGCGCAGTTCGTGGCTCGCGTCCGCCACGAACCGGCGCTCGCTCTCCAGCGCGGCTTCGAGCCGCGACAGCATCGCGTTCAGCGTCTCGCCGAGCCGGGTCAACTCGTCGTGGCTGCCCGCCAGCGGCAACCGCTGTCCGGGCTCGAACGCCGCGGCTCGTCGGCGCATCGCCTCGACGGGACGCAGCGCGCCGCCGGCGAGCAGGTAGCCGCCGAACGTCACGGCGAGGACGGTGATCGGCCCGGCCACCAGCAACTGGGTGCGCAGGATCCGCAATGCCTCGGCGCGATTCTCCAGCGTGGCGCCCACGACGATCACGACCTGGTCGCCGCCTCGTTTCGCCGGCGTCGCCAGCAGCCGCGCCCGCTCGTCCAGTCCGGGGACGCTCGGCCGATCCAGCCAGAGCGGGCCGCGGCGAGCGAGGGCGAGCTCGGCGGGCGTGAGCAGCACGGTGTCGTGAAGGGTCGCTGTGGACTCCAGGACGCCACCATCGGCTGCGACGAACTCGGCGAAGTCCTCGCCGCGCTCGACCAGCCCGCTACCCGCCTCGCCGGCGAGCGGCCGGCCGGGGCTGCCGACGACGACGGAGAGGTCCGCGGCGCGCTGCCGCAACTCCTGGTTCAGCGAGCGCGACAGGTCGCTTGCCAGGCGCCAGTACAGGAACGAGCCGGCGATCGTCAGCAGCACGGTCATCGCCAGCGCCGACGCGAGTGCCAGGCGAAGGCGAATCGGCATGATCGATCACGCGTTTCGCAGCCGGTAACCGGCTCCGCGCACGGTTTCCAGCGACCGCACTCCGAACGGCCGGTCGAGCTTCTCGCGCAGGCAGCGGACGTGCACGTCGACCACGTTCGAGGCCGGCTCGAACGCGATGTCCCAGGCGTGATCGAGCAACTGCTCCCTGCTCAGCACCTGTCCGGGACGGCGCATGAACGCGTGCAGGATCGCGAACTCCTTGCTGGTCAGGGCAACCTCCCGTCCGGCACGCCACACCCGCCGTCCCGCCGGGTCGAGCCGCAGGTCGCCGACCGTGAGGATCGCCGGCCGCTCGGCCGGGCCGCGGCGCGTCACCGAGCGCAGGCGCGCGAGCAACTCGTCGAACGCGAACGGCTTGACGAGGTAGTCGTCGGCGCCCGCGTCCAGCCCCTCGACGCGGTCGGCCACCGCGCCGCGTGCCGTCAGCATGACGATCGGCGCCCAGACCGAGGCGGCGCGCAGCCGGCGGCAGACGTCCACGCCGCTCATGTCGGGCAGCATCAGGTCGAGCACGATCGCGTCGTACGTGGACATCCGCGCGCACGCCACGGCGTCCGAACCGCTGGTCGCGACCTCTGCCAGCAGACCTTCCTGGCACAGGCCGCGACGCAGCAGTTCGGCCATTTTCGGCTCGTCCTCGACGACCAGCACTCGCACGACGATCAGTATGCGGTCGAAGCCGTCAGGAGATGATCTCGACGAGTTCCAGTTTCTCCTGTGCGCCCTTGACCGAGACCTCGCTGACCTCGCCGATGCCCCGGACGTAGTACTTGTGGTCGACGACGTCCGGCTCCAACGCCGTCGTCTCCTGGGTCAGCACCGCGTGCTTGAACGACCCGAAGGGGACGCGGACCGCCGCCTTCTTGGCGATTGCCTTGAAGACGTCCTCGGCCTCGCCCGGCAGCCACTCCTGGCGGAATTGGCGGCCGATCTGTGGATGGCGCTGCATGAACACGCCCGGCTGGGCACCGTCCACCCCGGCATGGAATGAGCCCTCCGTGCTCACGACATTGCCGTTCTCGTCCAGTTCGGCGGTGTCCTCGCCGAAGTACCAGACGTTGCCGCACCGGTCCTGGGCGTAGTAGTCGCTCGTCCGCTCCTCCAGGACGCCGTCGAGGTAGAGCCGGTCCTCGACGATCCGGGTGGTGACACCGTCGATCCGCCGGGTCCGCGACGACGGAGCGAAGATGTCGATCGCGTTCTGGCCGTCCTTCACGCCGGCGTAGACGAACGTCCGTCCTGGCTGCAACGGGAACAGCGGGTTGTCGACGTTCGGCCCGAAGTTACGCGGATCGATCTTCGGGTGGTATTGGCTGCCCGGGCCGAACACGGGCAACGGGCATCGCGGACTCGCGGCGCTGCCGAGGGGTGGCGCGAGCCAAACCGCCGCGCTTGTCAGCGCGACCACGGCGACGACGGAACCAAGGCGTCTGATCATGACTTCTCCCTTGTCGGTACTGGTCAAACTGACCAATCGCACCGATCAGAGCGCAGCCGGATGACGCCAACATGAAGATGGTGCGGCCGAACACGCCAGACGGCCACGCTCGACGTCGCGAACGTGGCCGCCTTGGCCGACCGTGATCTGACCTTTCGGTCAGCCGGCGAGAACCTTGTTCGGGTCGTAGAGCACGACGGTGCCCGCGACCATGTCGTGCAGCGTCTTTCGCTCCTTGCCGGTGACCATCAAGATGAACGAGATCAGCTGGGTGATGATGCTGAGGATGCCATCGACGATGCGCCCGACGATCTCGCGCAGCGCCATGTAGCCCCAGGACGCCTTGCTCTGCGTTGTGGGCCGCCAGACGCGCATACCGAGCACCTGCAGCGCCGGCGTCTGCCCGCGACCCCAGACGATGAGGCCCCAGATGATCCAGCCGATTCCGAGCGTCACGATCGCCAGCAGGATCGACAGGAACCAGGCGCCGATGCGGCGTCCGACCGGTGCCAACTGCGTGCCCGCCGGCAGCGTGAGCCCGCTTTCGGGATCGAAGTACATGCCCGGCGGCACGCCTTGGCCGTAGCCGTAGGGCGGCGCCCCGGCGGGCGGCGGCGGGTACGACGGTGCGCCCTGTGGCGGCGGTGCCGGCGGGTATCCCGGGGCGCCCTGCGGCGGAGGCGGCGGCGGGTATCCCGGGGCGCCCTGCGGCGGAGGCGGCGGCGGGTAGGCCGGTCCGCCCTGCGGCGGAGGCGGGAAGCCAGGCTGCTGTGGTGGCTGCTGGCTCGGATCTTCGGGATAGGTCATCTTTCGGCTCCTCCACAAGGACCGGCTCGCCGGCGCCGTGCGCGGATGCGGATGTACGCCGGGCAGCGGGAGTCACCGCTATGTGCCGCCCGCAGCGGCAAGAACAGTAGCGGGTCGAACAGGGCATTTGCCGATGACACGGTGAAACAGGGGCCGTCAGGTGGCGCGGTACTGGTCGTGCCGGGCGAAGAGCTCGGTCCACTCGTCCTCGGTGAGGGTGCGGCCGGTCGTCGATATCTCGACGAGTTCGCGGAAGTACTTCTCCCTGGCCGGAGCCGGGGCGAACAGGATGAGCATCGACGCCGGATCGACCGTCCCGGCTGTCACGTAGAACGACTCGGAGAACGTCTTGTGGAAGTGGGCGTCCGGCCCGCCGCTGTTCGGCTGCATGTGCCACTCGAACAGGCCGAACTGGCCCCGGGTGTCCGCCCCGGTCGCGGTGAACCGCATGACGGTTCCCCGGCCGGTCGTATGGTGCTCGACATCCTTGAGCGGATGGAACATGGCGCTCACTTCGCCCACGTCCTGCGTGTACGTCACGTCAGCTCCTCGATTCCGGCCAGGACGCGCTCGACGTCGGAGTCATCGGTGTACGGAGCGAGGCCGAGGCGTACTCCGCCGGCCGCGCCGAGCCCGAGCGCGCGCGACGGCTCGATGGCATAGAACGAACTGGCAGGCGCATTCACGCCGAGCGTGGCGAGGTGGACGTACACGTCGTCCGGACTGTGGCCGTCGACCGTGAGCAGCAGGGTCGGGGTGCGGTTCGCGGCTCGTGAGTAGACGACCACCCCGTCGAGCTGCACGAGGCGATCCTCCATACGCCGGCGTAGGGAGTCTTCGTGCGTCTCGACGGCGGCCATCGACGCGTGCAGCCGATCCCGGCGGGTGCCCTCGCCAGGTGCCAAGCCCGCCAGGAAGTCGACGGCGGCTGTCGTGCCGGCGAGCAGCTCGTAGGGCAGGGTGCCGAATTCGAATCGATCGGGCACCTGGTCCGTCGACGGCAGGAGCTTGTCCGGCCGCAACGTCTCGAGCAGTTCCGGACGCGCCGCGAGCACACCGAGGTGCGGGCCGCAGAACTTGTACGGCGAGCACGCGAAGAAATCGGCGCCGAGCTCGGGCACGTCCACGAAGCAATGCGCCGTGTAGTGGACGCCGTCGACGTACAGCAGTGCCCCGGCTGCGTGCGCGATGTCGGCGATCTCGCGGACGGGCGGCTTGGTGCCGATCAGGTTGGACGCCGCGCTCACCGCGACCAGCCGGGTGCGCTCTGACACCACGGCCGCAACGGCGTCGGCACTCAGCTCGGCGGTGCCCGGATCGAACTCGGCCCATCTGACGGTGGCGCCGACGGCAGTCGCCGCCTGAACCCAGGGCCTGATGTTCGCGTCGTGATCGAGCGTGCTGACGACGACCTCGTCGCCCTCCGTCCAGGTCTTTGCCAGCGTCCGGGCGAAGTCGTAGGTCAGCTGGGTCATGCTGCGCCCGAACACGACTCCGCGCGGATCGACACCCAGCAGATCGCCCATCGCCGCCCGCGCCGCGCGGACGATGTCGTCGGCGCGCCGCTCGGACGCCGTCACCTCGCCGCGGTTCGAGACGGCCGACGTCAGCGCGTCCGCAACCGCGTCGGCCACCACCTGCGGAACCTGTGTGCCGCCAGGCCCGTCGAAATGCGCTGCGCCCTCGGCCAACGCCGGGAATTGCTTGCGAATCGCCTGTATGTCCAGCCCCATGACGCCAGACCCTACCCAGCCTGCGGCATGGACCCGTGGCCACGAAGCGGCTATTGACCCAGCGTATACGCGCAGTGTAGACATTCGGTCATGACGGTGCCTATCACGCTGCTGGGCCTGCTCGAGCGAGAACCGAGTCATGGCTATGACCTCAAACGCGATTACGACGCCTACTTCGGCCGGGGCAGGCCGCTGCCGTTCGGACAGGTCTACGCGACGCTGAGTCGGCTGGCGCGCGACGGGAAGGTCGAGGCTGGTGAGCCCGAGCCGGGTTCTGGTCCTGAGCGCAAGCGTTACCTGATCACCGAGCAGGGAGTCACCGAGGTCCAGGCGTGGCTGGCCGAGCCGGTCGAGCCCGAACCGCACCTGCAGACCGTGTTGTTCGCGAAGGTCGTGCTGGCACTCATGACCGGGCGTCCCGCCGAGACCTATCTGGACATCCAGCGTGCGGCACACATGCAGCGGATGCGGGACCTCACCGAGCTCAAGCGCGCAGGCAATGTGGTCGACACGCTGCTGGCCGATCACGGCCTGTTCCATCTCGAGGCTGACCTCCGCTGGATCGATCTGACCGCGGCCCGTCTCGAGGCGCTGGCGAAGGTGGTGCGGTCGTGACGGGCATCGACGCTCTGCCTTCGCCGGCAGATCCTGGCGGGCCCCTCGTCGAGGCGCGCGACGTGCACCTGTCGTTCGGGCAGACACCGGCGCTGCGTGGCGCCAGCATGTCGGTACACGCCGGCGAGATCGTGGCCGTGATGGGCCCGTCCGGTTCGGGCAAGTCAACGCTGCTGCACTGCCTGGCCGGCATCCTTGTTCCGGACTCCGGTGAGATCAACTTCGGGGGCCGCCGGCTCGACGCGCTGCCGGAGGGCCCGCGCAGCGCCCTGCGGCGTGACCGGTTCGGGTTCGTGTTCCAGTTCGGTCAGCTCGTCCCGGAGTTGACCGCCGAGGAGAACGTCGCGTTGCCGCTGCTGCTCAACGGTGTCCGACGGACCGAGGCGCTGGCCCAGGCACGTGGGTGGTTCGAGCGGCTGGATCTGGACGGCTTGCAGCAGCGCCGATCTGGGGAGCTGTCCGGCGGCCAGGCCCAACGTGTCGCGCTGGGCCGGGGACTGGTAGCTCGTCCGGAGGTGCTGTTCGCCGACGAGCCGACCGGAGCGCTGGACTCGCTGACCGGCGAGCGCATGATGGACTTGCTGTCCGGCGCCGCGCGGGCGCAGGCAACCACCGTCGTCCTGGTCACCCATGAGCCACGAGTCGCGGCCTACGCCGACCGCGAGGTCATCGTCCGCGACGGCAAGGTCACCTGCCTGTCCGTCGATCGGATCGTCGTGTGATCCGCCTCGGCCTGCGGCTCAGCCTGGCTGGTGGACGGGAAGCGGCCACCCGACTGGCCCTGATCGCCGTCGCGGTGGCGATCGGCGTGGGCCTGTTGTTGGCCACGCTGGCCGGCCTGAACGCCGTCAATTCCCAGAACGCCCGCTACGCGTGGCTGGAGACCGGCTCCCTCGGCTCGAACGCGCCGGCCGGCGCATCGCCGGCAGGCGAGACCGCTGACCCGCTGTGGTGGCAGCTGCGCGGCGACTACTACCAGGGTCATCTGATCGGCCGGGTCGACCTGGCGGCGACCGGGCCGGCCTCCCCGATCCCACCGGGCATCGCGAGACTGCCCGGACCAGGCGAGTTCTACGCCTCACCCGCCCTGACCAAGCTGCTGCGCCAGACTCCGGCGGCCCAGCTCGGCGACCGATACCCCGGCAGGCAGGTCGGCACGATCGGTTCAGCCGCGCTGCCCGCACCGAACACGCTGGTCATCATCATTGGCCACCGCGTCGCCGACCTGTCCCATCAAGACGGCGCCCGCGAGGTCAGCCGGATCAGCACCACGACGCCCAGCAGTTGCACCGATAGCTGCGTGCTCGGCGTCGGCACCGACGCCAACGGCATCACCCTGATCCTGTCCGTCGTGGCCGCCGCACTGCTGTTCCCGGTGCTGATCTTCATCGGCGGCGCGACCCGGCTCTCAGCTGCCCGCCGCGAGCAACGCTTCGCAGCGATGCGCCTGGTCGGCGCCACGCCCGTCCAGATCTCGGTGATCTCCACGGTCGAGTCCGCCGTCGCCGCCGTCATCGGGGTGGCCGCCGGCTTCGGCCTGTTCTTCGCATTGCGCCCGGCGATCGCCGCGATCCCGTTCACCGGCGACCCGTTCTTCACCAGCGACCTGTCGCTGAACCTGCCCGACGTCCTGCTCGTTGCGCTCGGCATCCCGATCGCAGCCGCAGTCGCGGCCCGGCTCGCGCTGCGGCGGGTGAACATCTCCCCACTCGGGGTGTCACGGCGGGTCACCCCGCGCCCGCCCCGCGCCTGGCGAGTGATCCCGCTGCTGGCCGGCGTCGGCGAGCTGGGGTACTTCGCCTACGTCCGCGACATCGGCGCCGGCAGCCACACGAGCACCACCGTCGAGGCTGCCGTGTTCCTGGCCGGCGTGCTGGTGACGATGGCCGGCCTGGTCATCGCGGGCCCGTGGCTGACGATGCTCGGCTCACGCCTGGTTGCCCGGCGCGCGAACCGGCCCGCCACCCTCATCGCCGCGCGCCGACTCGCCGACAACCCCCAGGCAGCCTTCCGCGCAATCAGCGGACTCGTCCTCGCCCTGTTCGTCGGCACCTGCGCGCTCGGAATCATCACTACCATCGTCGCCTACGACGGCGGCTCGGCGGGCGCCACGGCCACCTCCACCGGCACGATTGTCGAGACGTTCTGGAGCCCGCATCCGACGAGGACGAACGTCACCGTCCCGGACGCGACGATGAGCCGACTGACCGCGATCTCCGGCCTCACCGGGGTCGCCGTGATCCGCGGTGAGCCTCAATCCGACCCTCGGATGTATCCGCAGGAGGTGGTCTCCTGCGCCCAGCTCACCGGCACACCCGCGCTGGGCCACTGCCCGGCCGGTGCGGACACCGTGACGATCATGCCCGACTACGGCGGCGCGATCACCGACAGGGCGTCGATGGCCGACACGACCTGGCCCGCCTCCGACGTCTCCACCGCGCAGCTGCAGCGCCTGCCGATCGACGTCATCGTCGTCGGCACCAACGGATCGGTGGCCGCCGTCGAGCAGGCTCGCACCGTCCTCGACCTCACCTACCCGAGCAGGTATCCACCGCAGACCCTCAGCGAGTACCAGGCCGACAACTCGAAGCTGACGAACAGCTACCGGCAGCTCGCCAACGTCGTCATCTTGACCAGCCTGCCCATCGCCGGCTGCGGCCTGGCGGTCAGCATCGCCGGCGGGCTGGCCGAGCGCAAACGGCCCTTCAGCCTGCTGCGGCTGACCGGAGCCCGACTCGCCATCCTGCGGCGCGTCGTCACCCTCGAGGCCGCCGCTCCGCTCCTGATCACCGCCGCCGTCTCGATCGCAGCCGGGCTGCTTGCCGCGCACCTGTTCCTGCGCGCGCAACTCCACGAAACACTGCAACCACCCGGCGTGCAGTACTACCTCATCGTCGTCGCCGGGATCCTCGCGTCTCTCACGATCATCGCCTCGACGCTCCCGCTGCTCAAACGGATCACCGGCCCCGACGTCGCCCGCAACGAGTGATGCATCAGGAGTGATGCGAGGCGATCTCGCGCGCAACGAGTGCTGCATCTTCGCCGACCCCGAACAGCAGGGACGAGCGGCGCTTGCGCAAGAAATGGACGCCGCAGAAGTACAGGCCAGGCAGCACCGTGCTCGCACCGTCGATGCTGAGCGGGAATCCGAGATCGTCCGTGACCGGAGCGTCGATCCACTGGTAGTCCGGCCGGAACCCGGCAGTGAAGATGACCGCGCCGAATCCGCGCAGGTCGAGTTCGCGTACCGGGTTGTAGCGAAACGGTGCGGGCACCGGTAGCTGCGGAACCTCAACGCCTCGCGCAGGCAGCTGCTCGGTCAGCAATTGCCGGGTGTCGGCCCATCTCGCGTCGCCGAACGCGACGGACTCGCCGAGGTCGTCGGCGAACTGGGCACGGCTTCCGTTGAAGCCCGACAGGTGTCCCAGTAGCGGCACGCCCAGCGCCTGCAAGGTGCGGTAATGCAGGTCGTGCCCGCCGCGGGCGCCGCTTGCCTGAATGTTGGCAACCAACCGGTCCGCCGGAGAGGAGAGGGCAGACAGCGGTTGATCGAAGAACGTCGTCTTCGCCAGCCAGGTGACGATGTCCGTGCCGTCCAGACGGCGCGGCACCCACGGCGCCCGGCCGCAGGACAGGAACACGTCGCGCCCGGCGAGATGCAGTTCCTCGGTCAGTTGGCATCCGGTTTGGCCACTGCCGACGACGAGGATCTTGCCCGGCGGAATCTGGTCCGGATTGCGGTACGCCGTGCTCGGCAGCGCGAGAACACCCGGCGGCAAGGCGGCTGCGGCCGGTGGCAGGTAGGGCCGCTGATAGGCGCCAGTACACACCACAACTGTGGTGGCCTCGAGCCGGCCTTCGGAGGTGGCGAGCTCGAAGCGTCCATCGGTCCTGCCCAGCCGCTGCACGTGCACGCCTTCGCGCACCGGCACCGCGCCGCTGTCGGCATACTTCTCCAGGTACGCGACGATCTCGTCGCGGTGCACGTGGCCTTCCGGATCATCGCCGGAATAGGGGCAGCCGGGTAGGTCCAGGGTCCAGTTCGGAGTCACCAACGTGAAGCTGTCCCAGCGCTCACGCCAGGCCTGGGCGGCCCTCGCGCGTTCC
>WNGI01004307.1_pt1 | contig 14002 bp, 10 predicted proteins | sample 5400621 | NCBI WGS metagenome assembly WNGI01 (sample SAMN13153374, study PRJNA577476) | soil metagenome | isolation source: 20 cm soil or saprolite under Garry oak tree replicate 1 | place: USA:California | collected 2016-06-15
TGCGACAAGTCGAGCCAAAGGGGGATGGGTCAGTTTTATCATCGGTATCGGTTTGCCTTCCGAATGTTTTTTGAAGTTCCATCGAGTATCACGCGTTCATGAACAGCGGATTAAGAACAGATGAAGCTGAGGTTGCCGCTGTTTTGCGAGTGGTGAATCAGCAGGTGGATTTGGCCGACGCGCCTCTCGTCAGCTTCCGGCTATAGAGCTTTCGCTCGTTGCAAAGTTGCGAACGGCTCTGTCGGCGGCAATCCTACGCTGAGAGTCGTAACCTGCTGCGCTGGACTTGATCTCGATTTCCGACATGAGTTTGAGCGTTTTTGTTTGCAATACTGCTGAATCATTTTGCAACGCTGTGCTGAAAGTCGAGGCGCAGTATGTGGAAAGTACCTTCCGCGTACTGGCTCTGAATGCTCTGCCAGGGTTTTTCATACAAACCGAACCTGCGTTTTCCCTCCGCGGTGTAAAGCCCCATTAAGCTGCAAACGGCATGCATACGCAGACCACGCGTGATTCCGGAGGGTTTGTTTCTGCATGGTCGCGCTTTGCCTGCCCGGTTCCAAATCATCAAAACATTTTAAACCCACGGCATGCCGCTTGCTGAATATAAACGTCATAAACAAGATTTCGGGGCAAAAAGGAGGTGGTATCAAGTGCCGTGCGTTGGCGCAACGGCTCTCGCAACGGTGATCGTCGGACCTTTGTTGGGCACTCTTTCAGTTGCCGTCCGTACGACCAAAGCCCGGGGTTAAATGACACGCCGGGTGAATGAAGGATGACCTGCAACGATGAATAGACTGTTTGCACGACAAAAAATAAAAAAGAAAGGAGACAATTGATGGAACGTATCGGATCAATCGTATTGACCGGTGTCTTACTCGGCGCGTTGGCGGGCAGCGCGCGCGCCGATGAGGGCGTTCTCGCGAAAGAGGAAGCCGCCGAGAACTACTGTCATATGAAATTCCAAGCGCTGCGCCCGAGAACTCTCACCAGTGATAGGCCAGAGGTGAAGCGCTCGCTTGGCGATGTCGTCGACTACTATGGCCGATGTGACCAAAGTCCAACGAGCGAGGATATGGTCATGCAGCAACGGCGCGATGAAGAATTCCGCTTCGGAAGAGACTACGAAGACGGAGATTAAGTTGTCATTGGACTGAGATGGTCGACACGAGGAGAGTTTGCCCCCTCTCCTCGTGTCGATGCAGAAATAATCTGCACAGTCTTTCACTCCTCGCGGCAGATTTTGGTGCCGCGCGCGCATAACTTTTCCCTCGGAACCTGCCACCGTCGATCTTAAGAATAAATTTCACCAGCGGCGCAGACAAAAATCCTCCCGCACACCTGAGACAAGCGACTTAGGGCTCTTGGACGTCGGCGTGTTAAACTGCTTGCTGTGGAAGAGCCGAAGCTGTGGAAGAGCCGAAGTAGATGTAGTACCTTCGTCGCCGAGACCATTTATGTTTCAGTCTTTCGGGACGCAGGAATCAGTGACTTTCCCGTGTACGTCAGTTCAGGAGAAAATCATGATCGTTAGAGCCGCACATTGGTTCGCTGCAATGACCACTGCGATGATTATGCTCAACTTGGCGGCCGAGGCGCGGGCGCAGGATTTCCTGCGCGACAAGACACTCACTTTCATTGTCGGTTACTCGCCCGGTGGGACTTATGATCAGTACACCCGACTCATCGCCCGTCATATCGGCAAGCACGTAACCGGAAATCCGGCCAGGATCGTCGAAAACATGCCCGGCGCCGGCGGCATCATTGCCGCGAATCATTTGTACAACCGCGTGAAGCCGGATGGGCTTACCATTGCCGCCTGGGCGTCGCCTTTGATCCTGCAGAATATCATGGGTAACGACGCAACGAAGTTCGACGCCCGCAAAGTCGGTTGGCTCGGTATTCCCGGTCCGTACGATACTGCTTGTCAGTTCAATCGGGAGAGCGGCATTGCTGCCGTCGACGATTGGTTTGCTTCTAAGCGACCGCTGAAGATCGCGTCGATCGGACCCGGTACGAGTCTGTCCGATGTACCCAAGCTTCTCAAAGAAGCGCTTAATTTGCCGCTGGAAATGGTTGAAGGATACAAGGGCGGCGCAGAGGCGCGGCTGGCGGTTGAAAGCGGCGAGGTCGATGGTCTTTGCGGCTCTTGGCAGGCGACCAAGGTATCGTGGCGCAATCAAATACAATCGGGGAAAATTCGCGTTGTGCTGCAGGCGACGCTCAAGCCCCATCCCGACCTGAAGAAAGTCCCGCTGGCGATCAATTACGCCAAGACCGACGAAGCCCGCACGCTGTTGCGCGTGGCCGACAACGTTCACGTCTATCAGTTTCCATATTCCACGGCTCCGGGCACGCCGCCGGAGCGTTTAAAGGTTTTACAAGAGGCTTTCGTGAAAACCCTACGCGATCCCGAGCTCGTCGCTGAAGCGAAGAAGGCCGACTTGGAAGTGTCCCCCATCGACGGACCGACGACTGGGAAGACCTTCGCTGGCCTTTATGATCTGCCGCCGCCCCTGATTGCGAAGTTGAAGGAACTGCTGATACCGAAACACTAGATCGGCATGCAATGGCAGCCTTTGTGCCGCGCTCTGCTCCCTGCTTGCGACTGCGCTGTTTTTGCGTAATGTCATGGGGCGTTCGTCGCCCACTTCAACGAGAGGAATATTCGCGCAATGAAAAAGATCGTCATTACAGGCGGCAGCGGCAGATTGGGGCAATTCGTGATCCGCGACCTTCTTGCACACGGGTATCAGGTGCTGAGCCTCGATAAAGTTGCGCCGCGCGAAAGGTTGTGTCCGAGTTGGCTCGCCGACTTGCGCCACTCGGGCGATCTCTTCGAGGCACTCAAAGGCGCTTACGGCATTGTCCATCTGGGCGCCTACCAAGCGCCCAATCTCGCGCCGGACGCGGAGACGCTCAGTAACAATGTTTCATCGACTTACAACGTATTGCGCGCCGCAGCGGATGCAAAAGTCAAGAAAGTCGTGATCGCCTCGAGCACGGCAGCTTTCGGGTTTATCTACGCGACAAAACTTTGGCCGCCAGATTATCTGCCGCTGGACGAAAATCATCCGTCGACGCCGCAGGATTCCTACGGCCTTTCCAAAGTACTCGGCGAACAAATCGCCGATTCGATAGTTTCCGTTAATGGCGATATGACGATCAGCAGCTTGCGCTTTCCCGGTGTCAACTTCGATCTGTCTTACGAAAGCTTCAGAGAGCGCTGGCGCAATCCGCGGTCGCGGGCCAGTGGATTCTGGACGTACATCGACGCGCGCGATGCGGCGTTGGCTTGCCGCTTGGCGCTGGAAGCAAAGTTTAAGGGTCATGAAGTGTTGATCGCCTCGGCGCCAAAAAATTGTATGATTCAGCCGACGCTTGAACTGGTGAAGAAATATCTGCCGAAGGGAGCGAAGATAAAAAAGATTTCCGGCACGCACTGGAGCTGCGTTGATTCCACGAAGGCGAGGCGTATGCTCGGATTCAAGCCCGAACACGCCTGGCAAAACAACCTCAAAGAACGCTAGGCGAAGATTTGATCCGGACTTGAGTGTATTGATCATGCTGCGGGCGTCGAAATCGCACCGATCGTCGGTAACGGTTGGGGCAAAGATGAAATCGGTTTGCCAGCGAAGTCAAATCTTATGAAATTCGGCACGCATATGTTGCCTACGTACATGCCCGAGGTCGATGGGCGGTTGGCAAATTTTTATCGTGCGATGTTCGAACAGATCGTCGAGGTGGAAAAACTCGGTTTCGATCAAGCGTGGGTGACGGAGCACCACTTTAGCGGCTACGGCGGCACTCTACCTCACCCACCGACCTTTCTCGCCGCGGTGGCGCAGATGACTTCGCGCATTCGCCTCGGTGTCGCCGTCGCAGTGCTGCCGCTGCACAATCCTTTGGATTTGGCGGAGTCCTACGCGATGGCCGACGTCATCTCCAATGGCCGAATCGATTTCGGCATCGGCAAGGGCAGTGAACCGGTCGAGTACCGAAAATTCGGCGCGAGCCGAGACGAAGCGACGCAACGCTTCAGCGAGAGCGCGGAGATTTTACGCCAGGCGTGGTCTGACGCCCCGGTCAATTTTCACGGCGAATTGTATCACATCGATAACGTAAACATTCTGCCCAAGCCGGTGCAGCGGCCGCATCCGCCGATCTGGGTCGGCGCCACGCGCAGCGAGGAGACTTTTCGTTGGGCGGGTGCGATGGGTTACGACTTGATGACCGTGCCCTTCGTTCACCCGACAACGGACGCGTTGCACGACCTGATAAAAATTTATCGCAGTGCGCTGGCAAAAAGCGGTCATGATTTTGTCCGGCGCGAGGTGCTTGGCAAGTTCCATATCTATGTCTCGGATAGCTTCGAGCGCGGTATGCGCGAGGCGGCGCCGTTTATGAAAAATTACAGCGCGCTTCACGCCGCCGCGGACCCCGAGCGCAAGCTCAGCGATCGCGACATCGGCTCCGACATGGCGCGCGGCTTCATTATCGTCGGTGATCCGGAGCGCTGCAGCGATACGATCCAGCGCTGGCATGAAGAAGGCGGCATCACGACTTTTTCCGGCACGTTTCATTTCGGCGGCATGCCGCAGGAGATGGCGCTTAAGAATATTCGTCTGTTCGCCGAGCGGGTGATGCCGGGGCTAAAAGATTTGTGAGTGCGTCCGCATAGTGTGAGAGTGTAGTTTCACTTTAGCTGATCGTATGGCGCTAGCTCATTGCCCATGAAAGACAACGCCGGCCAAAGGTTGCTATCGAAAACGCCAAGGTCTACGCGTTGGAAGCGTTGTAAGGACGCGGATCGATTCAAGCAATTTTACTTGCAGCTATGATCTGCACTCTCCGCATTGTATAACTTAAGATAAAATTGCCGCCTGCGTCGAAAGTCGGCGGCGCCGTTACGGAAGGGATTTCGCATGGCCATTCATCCGCTAGCCGGAAAACCGGCGCCCGCCGATGTTTTAATCGACGTTGATCTCCTAGAAAAAAACTATTACGAGAAACGACCCGACGTGGATGATCCTCGCCAGTTGGTGAGTTTCGGCACCAGCGGCCATCGCGGCAGTCCGCTCGACGGCACGCTCAACGAGGCGCATATTCTTGCCATCACCCAAGCGATCTGCGAATACCGTGCGCGCAAAAAAATTTCTGGTCCGCTGTTTATGGGGAAAGACACCCACGCAGTGTCGGGGCCGGCGCAGCGCAGCGCGCTTGAAGTGCTGACCGCCAATGGGGTTGAAACGGTCATCCAGCGTGACAATGGCTTTACGCCGACGCCGTCAATTTCACGCGCGATCTTAGTTCACAACCGCGATAAGAAAGATCGACTGGCTGATGGCATAGTAGTCACGCCGTCGCACAACCCGCCGGGGGACGGCGGTTTCAAATACAATCCGCCCCAAGGTGGTCCGGCGGACACCGACGTCACCGATTGGATTCAACATCGAGCCAATGACCTGCTGCGCGACAATAATCGCTCGGTGAAAAGAATTGATTACGATGCCGCGCTCAAATCTCCAAGCACGCATGGAGATGACTTGCTCGGTCCCTACATCGATCATCTGACGGCGGTGATCGACATGGACGCGATTCGCTCAGCGCGTGTAAAGATCGGCGTCGACCCGCTCGGCGGCGCGGCGCTCGCGTATTGGCAGAGAATCGCCGAGCGCTATGGACTCGATCTCATGGTTGTCAATGACAAGGTCGATCCGGCATTTCGCTTCATGACCCTGGATCACGACGGCAAAATCAGAATGGATTGCTCCAGTCCGTACGCGATGGCCGGATTGGTGAGCCTCAAAGATCGCTTCCAAGTCGCGGTTGGCAACGACGCGGACGCCGATCGGCACGGCATTGTTACGCCGTCCCTCGGTTTGATGAATCCCAATCATTACCTCGCGGTCGCCATTCATTATCTGCTCACGCACCGGCCCGAGTGGAGCAAAGACGCGGCCGTCGGCAAGACTCTCGTGAGCAGCTCGCTCATCGATCGGGTCGTCGAGCGACTCGGCAGAAAACTCTTTGAAGTACCGGTCGGATTCAAATGGTTTTCCCAAGGCCTGTTCGACGGCGCGATCTGTTTCGGCGGCGAGGAGAGCGCGGGCGCGAGCTTTTTATGCCGCGATGGTACAGTCTGGACGACGGACAAGGACGGCATCATCCTCGCGCTGCTTGCCGCAGAGATCATCGCGACGACTGAACGTGACCCCGGCGCATGGTACGACGAGCTGACCAAGGAGCTTGGCCGGCCCCATTACGCGCGCATGGATTTGCCGGCGACGGCGGCGCAAAAAAGCGCTCTCAAATCGCTTCGTCCCGATGCTCTGGCGGCCAAAGAGCTCGCCGGGGAACCGATCAGCGCCAAGTTTACCAAAGCGTCGGGAAACGGCGCGGATATCGGCGGCCTGAAAGTTGCCGCGCCCAGCGGCTGGTTTGCCGTGCGACCTTCGGGCACAGAAGATCTATGCAAGATCTACGCGGAAAGTCTGCGATCGGAAGAACACTTGAAAACGATTCAAGACGAAGCTTGGCAGATCGTGCAGTCGGTGTTTGCATCCAGTGCGCCGTCACGCTGAGGCAAAGCTGCAAAACTAGAATTCAACTTGACAGTGGGTGGAAGGCTCCCATATTTTACACACGGTTGACGGTTTGACGCGAAAGTTTGTTGGAGTTGTTCGCAGTTGCGCAAGATGATTGAGTGAAAATGCATTAGGGAGGCGATCAACGATGGCGTACAAATACTTATTTTTCATTTCACTGTTTATTAGCGCCTGTGCTCCGTCGGTGGCGACGCAAGGTGAGCACGACAAAAACATGCAGCAAGGTGCTTCAGCGCAGAAGCCAGATGCCGACGTCGCGCTTGTGCTAGGCGTAAAAAAAGAAGCGCCGCCACCGCCTCCAGCAGCTGGAGGACCGCGGCCGACGTTGACAACTCCGGCGTCGTATTATGAACCCGTCGGTCCTTTTTTCTTCTACGTGGAAACCTTGACGAGCACGGGACCGAGCAAATACGGCTTTACGCCGACACAAGCTTGTATTCAAAGCGGCGTGTTCAAGCGCGGTATGCGCATGGTCGTGCGCTTTGAAATTCTCGATACCAAAACCGGCAAGCGAGTGACGGACAAAGACGGGGCGAACATCAAACTGCTCTTGCCCCATGGCGAGGAGATTCCCGGCCGATGGACAATCCGTGGCAGCGTGGCAGCAATGCCCGACTCGGCATGGATGTGGGATACAACCTGGGATATTCCTCCTGATTACCCGGTGGGCTCTCTCGATTACCGCATCGCCATTACTGCCAAGGACGGACGCACGGCAACTTTCACGCCACCGATCCAGAAGGCTAAGACCGCCGATACCCGAGTGCGGATCATAGATTGAAAGATTCTTTATGACACGCATGACGGCTTATCTTCGCCGCGTGCCGCGCCATGGTGGATTGCTCTGCTTCCTCCTCGCTCTCTTTGGTTCAACCGTCAATTACGGCTTCGTCGCGTGGTCTGAAACCAGCGACGGTGCAAACGGCGCGCTGACACCCATTAAGCTGCTCAACGTCGAGCCGGTGAAAGGTTACGCCGGCGAGACTTTCACGGTGCGCGGCGACGGATTACCCGCAGGCAAGAAAGTAGAGTTTTTCTGGAGCACGGTGGAGGCTTCATTTTTGACCAAGGTCATGACCGACAACGTCGAGTACCACGAGCGCAAATACGACGAAAAGCGCGTCGCCTTTGGCAGCGCGCTCGTCGATGCGCAAGGGCAGGTTAACGCAAAGTTCACCGCGCCGGAAGATTTTGGTGAGCTCCACGATCTTTACGCCGTCGTCGATGGAAAAGACGTCGCCCGCGGCGGTTTCCGCATTCTGCGCAGCGCTACAGCAACGCCCAACGAAGGGCCGGCGGGAACGCCGATCACCGTGACAGTGAAAGGAATCGGCTGGCAGGGCTTCGAGCAATTCATGGCGCTGCGCTACGACAATAAGTATACGGGCGAAATCTCCGCGGTGACGACCAAGGGCACGGCCGTATTTCAAGTTCGCGCCGCCGGCGCGCCCGGCAAACATATCATTCAACTTAACAACAGCACCGCCTACGCGCCCGGCGCCTATCTCAACACCCAGCAATCGCCGCAAGCCTACATCTATGCTCATGTCGACAACCAGCAAGAGTTTCGTTTTGTCTTCAACGTGACCCAGGACAACGGGCCGCCGCCGGATAAACTCGAATGGCCGGACAACAAGAGTGTGGCAAAGCTCAAGAGCGATTCCCCACGCACCACGTTGAGCGCGAAGGCGACAAGCGGCTCGGCGACCTTGAATCCACCGACGGGCACGGTAAATTCCGAGACGACTCTCAGCGCGAGCGCCTTGCCGCCCAATATAGAAGTTGATTTGTACTTCGTCACGGCGCGCGGCAATCGCATGACGCCGAGCGGTTGGAATCTCGACAACGTGCCGCTGTCGAAAGCGATGACGAAGCCGGACGGATCGTTGACGACAACCGTTAGGATTCCAGACGATCTCGGCGGCTGGCACGCGATTAAACTAATCGCGCGCGAACAGGTGCTGATGGAACTGCCTTACTACATTGAGCAGAATCTCGTAAAGGTCACGCCGCGCCGGGTGAAAGTCGGCGAAGCTTTTACACTGCAGATCAAAGGCGTCGGCTGGACCGAGCTCGATAACACACTGGCGGTCACCTACGATAATGCCGCCATGGGTTATGCCTGCGGCTTTAATACGAACGGCGATGTGACGATTAACCTCGTCGCCACGGGCGAGCCGGGAACTCACCTGATCGATCTCTACCCGGCGATTTACCGGGGCAAAGATCGCGTACCGTGGAATTATCAGACGCCGTTTCTGACTTACGCCCACGACTTTCCGGCGTTGGCGCACGGCTATCGATTGCCGGCCTATCGGTTGGCGATCGAGGTCGTCGAGTAGCGAATCAAAAATTCTCTTTTCACTGCTCAGATATCTGCGCGTTCGACGTTCTTAGCAGCAAGCCCATCCTACACTCCCCGAAAATCTTGAAACAGTTTATAATTCGCTAACGCGCGCTATTCACTGGATCGCGTTAGTCACCTGCACCTCTGGCGCGTAAGCGCGCCGGAGGGCAAGACGAGGAATTAAAATGATCAATGAAGTTGTAGTTCCTAAAAACGCCGAGTTCGCAAGTTTCCGCTGGTGGGAGCGCGGCATTATCTACCAAATTTATCCACGCTCGTTTATGGACAGCAACGGCGACGGTATCGGCGATCTCAGCGGCATTCGGAGCAAACTCGATTATCTTCAATGGCTCGGCGTCGATGCAATCTGGATCTCGCCGATCTATCCGTCGCCAATGGCCGACTTCGGTTACGACGTGAGCAATTACACCGACATCGATCCAATTTTCGGAACTCTGGCGGAGTTCGCCGCGTTGCTTGCCGACGTCCACGCGCGCGATATAAAATTATTGCTTGATTACGTTCCCAATCACACTTCCGATCACCATCCGTGGTTTGTCGAGTCGCGCTCATCGCGCCGGAGCGCCAAACGCGACTGGTACATCTGGCGCGATCCGGCGCCAGACGGCGGACCGCCGAATAATTGGCGCGCCAATTTCGGCGGCGGCGCCTGGGAATGGGACGAAAGGACCGGACAGTATTACTATCACGCGTTTCTCAAAGAGCAGCCCGATCTCAACTGGCGCAATCCGGAAGTGCAGCGAGCGATGCTCGATGTGCTGCGCTTTTGGCTCGAGCGCGGCGTCGATGGATTTCGCGTCGACGTGATGCATCACTTAGCCAAAGACACCGAGTTCCGCGACAATCCGGCCAATGCCGATTTTAAACCCGGCATGTCGCCGTACCGGGAATTGCTTGCGACTTACACGGCTGATCTTCCCGAAGTGCAAGAGATCGTCGCGATGATGCGCGGCGTCGTTGAAGAGTACGATGATCGCATGCTGGTCGGCGAGATCTATCTCCCCGTGGAGCGGCTCATGGCTTACTACGGCGCGAGCGGCAAAGGCGCGCATCTGCCGTTTAATTTTCAGCTGATCCGGTTGCCATGGAAAGCTGAAGAGATTGCCGCCGCTGTCGAGCGTTATGAAGCCTTACTGCCGTCTTATGCTTGGCCGAATTGGGTGCTCGGCAATCACGATAAGTCGCGCATCGCCACGCGCGCCGGCCCGGCGCAAGCAGGGGTGGCGGCGATGCTGCTCCTGACTCTCCGCGGCACGCCGACGATGTATTACGGCGACGAGATCGGCATGCGCGACGTGCCGATCCCAATTGACCGGGTGCAAGATCCTTTCGAAAAGAATGTGCCGGGTCTGGGACTCGGCCGCGACCCGGTGCGCACCCCGATGCAATGGAGCGCTGGCCACGGCGCGGGGTTTACCCGCGGCGTGCCTTGGCTGCCGCTCGGGGTCGATTACGCAACGAATAACGTCGCTTTGCTGAAAGATAATCCTAAATCGATTCTGTCTCTGTATCACCGCCTGATCGAACTGCGCCGGTCGGAGCTGGCATTATCCGTCGGCGAATATGCGCCGCTGCCGGCGGGCGAAGATTTGATCGCCTACATGCGCAACGCGGGCGAGCGCAGACTTTTGATCGTGCTCAATTTCGGCTCGCAAGAACGCAGATTTAATATCAGCGAGCTCGAAGCGCAGGCGTCATTGCTGCTGTCGACCTATCTCGATCGAGAACACGAAAAATTAGGCGCTGAACTCGAGTTGCGTTCCGATGAAGGAGTGATCGTCGAATTGCGCTGAATTGTGATGGCATGGCAGTCCCATCGTTTCACTCGGCAGCTCGCGATTCCATGGTTTTCACGGAGCGATTCCATTCTACGGGGTCCTGTTTTGTGCTAGACGATGAACATGGACGATGTCGATCCGACCGAGAAGCACGCACGCCCGCCGCTCTCGGTTCCGTTCTTTTACGGTTGGTTTGTCGTCGCGTTGAGTTTCCTCGCCAACTTGACCGCGGCGGGGATTCGCTCGGCGCCGTCGGTGCTCATTCATCCTCTCGAGGCGGAGTTCGGCTGGTCGCGCACCGCGATCGCGTCCGCAGCAAGTCTCAATCTTTTGTTGCTAGGATTGTTTGCGCCGATTGGCGGTTGGCTGATCGACCGGATCGGGGCGCGGCGAGTGATTCTCGGTTGTCTGACGACGATCACCGTTGGTCTCGTCGGGACTGTTTTCGTCGAAAAGCTTTGGCAACTGATCTTGCTTTGGGGAATCGTTTTGGGAATTGCGACGGGAGTGACGCCGGCATTGGGAGCGAGCATCGCGACCCGCTGGTTTGTCAGCCGGCGCGGTCTGGCGATCGGGATCATGACCAACGCCAATGCCGCGGGACAGGTCGTCTATCTGCCGCTCTTGATGGCGATCGTCGTCGGCAGCGGCTGGCGCAGCGCGCTGATGGCGATGGCAGCCGCATCGGCCGTTCTGATTCCCGTTATTTGGCTTTGGATGCGCGATAATCCCGCTGACGTCGGTATCGAGCCCTATCGTTCGCCCGATGAAAGCGGCTCGACACCCATGCGCAGTGGTTTCGCTCGCGGCGAGATTCGCCCGATATCAATCTCGGCTGTATCCGAAGTTTTTGGAACTTCGACCTTCTGGATTTTAGGCGGCTGTTTTTTTATCTGCGGCGTCACGGCCAACGGTCTTATAGGAACGCACCTGATCCCGCATGCGATCGAGCGCGGCATTCCACAACTGACCGCTGCGACCGCGGTCGGAATCATGGGTGGCGCGAGTTTCATCGGCACGACGTTTTCCGGCTGGCTCGTCGACCGCATCGATCCCCGCAAGGTTCTCGCGGTCGTCTACGCGCTGCGCGGGTCGTCGCTTTTCATTCTGCCGTATGTCTCTGAGCCGATCGGTTTATTTGTCTTCGCCGTCATGTACGGTCTCGACTGGTACGCGTCGGGGCCGGCAACGACAACGATCATCGCGCGCAGTTTCGGATCGGAACGAGTCGGTAGAATATTCGGTTTGGTTTTCGTCTTCCACCAACTGGGCGGCGCATCGGCGGCGATTCTTGGCGGTTGGGCACGAGTGCAGTTCGGCGATTATCAGTACGCCTTTTTGACCGGCGGTTGTTTAGGCCTGGTCGCTGCCTGTCTCGCACTGACGATTCGCCGCAGTGAACATACAGATTCGCAAATGCCCGCCGCAGCCGAGCTTGCCGGAGCGTAATCGCAAACATATCTTCTTGGATTTGAAACAACAGATGATTGACGCCGAATGGTTTATCGCTGCGCTCGCGGATCGAGGCGATCTCGGTTTCAAGGGTCGCGGCGTTGAAGGCCGAGGTGCCGAGGGTACCGAAGCCTGGCGTTGGATACAGCGGCGACCAGCGGCGCAGTGGTGGCCGTGCCCATGCCGCCGAGAACAATCGGATGGCGGATGCCAAGGAGATCGCAAATTCGCGTGTGAATCATGACACTCCGGATTAGATAGATTCAAGAGAAAAATCGTAGACCACGAAATTAGAGGAAATTTAGCCGCAAAGAACGCCAAGGGGTAAATATGAAGCACGAAATCCGAAGCTCGAAGCAATATCAAATAACAAAAGATGTTCCAAGCAAACTCGATTCGGACTTGAGTTTCGGGTTTTATTTTTAATTTCGAAATTGTTTCGGATTTCGATATTCGAATTTAAGGTAGCCCGGATGTAGCACAGCGGAATCCGGGGTCTTTCTACAACGAATGTCACACATCGGCCTTAGGAAAATTCAACGCGTCGATGTCGAATTTTCGCAGTTCCGGCATGACTCGCTCGGTAAATAGACGCAACGAGTTGAGAGACTGCTTCTGGGTTAGCTCGCCAAAGGTAAATTCGCCGAGAAAGGTGTCGGCGCCGGCTTCGGTAGCGATTTTCTTGATCTGTCCGACGACGGTTTCCTGTGCCCCGCAAATAAATGAGCCTTCGGCGATGGAGTGGTCCATGTCCATCAGTTCGCCCCGGCGACCGCCATCGAGAATCGTCGATAATCCAGTTGACGCGTGGGCGCCGTAGGTGCGAGCGCCGCCGCGCCGCTCCCAAAAATTCTTCCAGTGGAACTCGCCTTCGGCGCGTGCTTGGCGATCGGTTTCGGCCACGTAGATTTCGCGCATCAAACCGATATGCGGCTTGGAGCCCGAAGGTTTTACCCGCTGGTAAACTTCACGGTACTCGTCAAACGCGCGCCTGGCAGCCTTCATCCCGGCGGGCACCCATTGGATCGTGCTGATGCCGCTGGAGGCAGCTTCCTCGATGGAATCTTTGCTGCGCGTCGGCATCCACAGCGGCGGATGAGGTTTTTGCACCAGCGGGATCGATGCGTCGATGTCTTTGCATTTAAAATAACGACCTTCGAAAGTGAACGATTCGTGGGTCCAGATGCCTCTGATGATTTGCAGCGCTTCCAGAGTCATCTCGCGCTTTTGCTCCCAAGGAATATTGTAAGCGGCAAAGGAAAACGGCCCGATACCGGCGCCGAAGCCGCATTCGAGGCGGCCCTGCGTAAGATTATCGAGTAACGCAACTTCTTCGGCGACGCGGATCGGATTCCACAGGGGCAATACGTAAACCAATGGGCCAAGGCGGATATTCTTCGTTCTCTGCGAAGCGGCGCCGAGGAAAGCGCCCGGACTCGGGCACTCGGAAAAGCCCATGTCGAAGTGGTGTTCGGCGACGAAGTAGAAATCCAAGCCGGCCTGATCGGCGAACTCCAAAACTTCGAGGTGAGATTTGTAAAGCTCGACGTAGGAGCGCGCCGGATTGTCATGCTTTTGCATGTGGTCGAAGAGTCCGAGTTTCATGGCGATGATTCCTACTTTGCTGCCGGCAGCTCTTTTTGAATCTCTTGGAGCAACGAGTTGTCGTACATTTTCTCCAACGCTAGTTTTTTCACTTCGGCGCTTGCTTCGGCGCGAAAGTCGATGATGGAGGTAAGTCCCGCAAGCGAAACATATGGAATTCTCAGTGCGTAATCTTTGACATTTTCTTTGTA
>WNGI01004534.1_pt1 | contig 14001 bp, 12 predicted proteins | sample 5400621 | NCBI WGS metagenome assembly WNGI01 (sample SAMN13153374, study PRJNA577476) | soil metagenome | isolation source: 20 cm soil or saprolite under Garry oak tree replicate 1 | place: USA:California | collected 2016-06-15
CTCGGTGAGAGTGTTAATACGCTCACTACTTATGGCTACGATCCGGTGACGGGCATGCAAGAGCCCAAAGCCACCCTTTGCCAGATCAGAGCGGCGTGAGGACACCATGGCCCGGATGAAGTTTCTCTGTGACGCCGACCGCTGTATCGAGTGCAACGCTTGCGTCACCGCCTGCAAGAACGAGAACGAGGTTCCTTGGGGCATCAACCGACGGCGCGTCGTGACGATTAATGACGGCAAGCCCGGCGAGCGCTCTGTGACCATGGCTTGCATGCATTGCACCGACGCGCCGTGCGCGGCGGTCTGCCCGGTGCAGTGCATTTTCTCGAGCGACGATGGTGTCGTCCTGCATTCGAAGGATCTGTGCATCGGTTGCGGGTACTGCTTCTACGCCTGTCCGTTCGGTGCGCCGCAATATCCGCGCGTGGGTAATTTTGGCTCGCGCGGCAAGATGGACAAATGCACCTTCTGCGCCGGCGGTGGCGGCCCGGAAACTCCCGGCAGCATCGAGGAATATCAAAAATATGGTGCCAATCGCCTTCTCGAAGGAAAGCTACCGCTGTGCGCGGAGATGTGTTCCACCAAGTCTCTGCTTGCCGGCGACGGTGAGATCATCGCCCAGATCTACAAAGAGCGGGTACTGAAACGCGGCTACGGTTCCGGCGCCTGGGGCTGGAAGACCGCCTACCACGAGACCCTCACGCTGTGAGCCGCCACACCGCTCCTGGCAGTGCCAGGGCATTGGTGCAGCCAGTCGGCAGGAGCAGGACCATGACAATGCTGCTTGCACGCGTTCGCCTTCTCATCGTTCTTTTGGCAATCCTGGCCACGCTGGTCATGCCGTCATTTGCGCAGCAGCGCAATTCGGACGGCTCGCCTAATCCGACCGCAAGCGTCGTGGATGAACAGACGCTGCTTCAGCAGTCACCGCGGATCGAAGGACGAATCGACATTCCCGACCAAAGGGAGGACGTCCTGATACAGCCCGCAGGACGTAGCTGGGACTATTTCCACGAGCGCATCCTACCCTGGCTCGGCACCATCGTGATCCTGGGCATGATCGTAGCCCTTGCCATCGCTTATCGAGTGATGGGACGGCTTCGTATCTCGGCTGGGCGCTCCGGAAAAAAACTGGTCCGCTTCAGCGGCTTCGCGCGTTTTACTCATTGGCTGACGGCCGTGTCTTTCATCGTTCTCGCGCTGACGGGACTGAATATTACGTTCGGCAAAGTCGTTCTGTTACCGATTCTTGGTCCCGACGCTTTCGGAGACCTCGCGCAGGCCGCCAAGTATGTGCACAATTTCGTCAGCTTCTCATTCTTTGCCGGGCTTGCCCTGATCATTGCGTTGTTCATCAAAGACAACATTCCAAGCAAGACGGACATCGTTTGGCTGAAGGAGGGCGGCGGTTTCATCAAATCGAAGCATCCGCCGGCAGGACGTTTCAATGCCGGCGAAAAATTGGTGTTCTGGTTTGCTCTTGCGGGGGGCGCGGCCGTGATCATTTCAGGATATTTCCTGATCTTCCCGTTCTATCTGACCAATATCGCCGGGATGCAGATTGCGCAGGTGGTTCACGCTGTCGTCGCTGTGTTGTTCATCGCAGTCATCATCGCTCATATCTATATCGGCACCGTCGGCATGGAGGGCGCTTTCGAGGCCATGGGCGAGGGAACCGTAGACGTGAATTGGGCGAAAGAGCACCATAGCCTTTGGTTCAAGGAACAGATGGCGCGCCCGGGTGGAAACGAGAAAATGAGCTTGCCGCGTCGTGTCGGAGCGCGATCTCGCATTTCTGATGCGAAGACCCGATGACGCCATCATCCGTTTCGTCTCATGGTGGACGCGTGACAATGACGGGCAAAACGGGCGATCACCGGGCCGATAAAGGGAATGACGCCTTCAAGCTGCCACTAAATTACTATTAAAAATCGTGGGTTGCGGCCCCGGGGCTAGTGACTGCAGACGCTCGAAACAATGTATGCGATCGAGCTGAGGCCGGCGATTCTAAATTCGAATTTAATCAGCAAATACTCAAGTATACTGGCGCGGTGTTGTCCGCTGCCTATTCTCTCCCTCGTCGTGCGCCGGCGAGGGAGAGTGACATGACTTTCTGTCAGCAGCCCACCGTGGACCGGGTAGTTGAGGCTCCTGAGCAACCGCCCGATGACGAGGTCTCGCCAGATCGAGACGAGGTCTCGCCAGATCGAATTGACGGACAGGATCTCGGGCTTCTGCTTAATGAGGTCAATCATCGAATTCGCAATCTCCTGGCCATGATCGAAGCCGTGATCGGCCTCACGCAATCGGCGACCGTCGAGGAATACCGCACCAAGGTGATGGCACGGATTTCCGGCTTTGGCGGTTTCTATGAGGTGATCTGCCGGTTGGACGGACGCAAGTTTGGTATTGCTGAGCTGCTGGAACAGACGATGCGTCCATATTGCGCGATCGGCGGCCGAGTTCTCGCTTCCGGGCCCGATGTCGATCTGGAACCGAGATTGGCGCTCGCGTTGCACCTCGTTGTGCATGAGCTCGCTACCAACGCAAGTAAATACGGCGCGCTGAGTGCGAGTTGCGGCTACGTCAAAGTCGGCTGGGAGATCCTGGAACTGGGCGGCGCTGCTCCGAAGCTCGCGGTCCTGTGGACGGAGCACGGCGGGCCGGAAGTAAAATACCCGCGGCGGCGCGGTTTCGGCTCGCGGCTCATTACCAGCGCGCTGGACGGATACGGTGAAGCGAGGCTCGACTTCGATGTCACAGGCATAGCTTGTTACATGCTAATCGATCTTAATCGAACGTCGCGAGCATCCGGCTGAAATTCATGTCGCTCGACCTGGTCCGAATCGCGGACCGCTTGTTCGTTAACGGCGGTGAGAGTTCGATGCAATTCAGTCAGCTCCATTACCTGCCGCTCAGCCCGCTGTTCTTTGCGATCCTCATCGGGATCTTCTTTATCGTCCTCGCGCTGATCCAATTTGGAATATTGCGTTACGCCTACATGCGGCTCGGGGTGAGCTCCCGGGCCGCGCTTATTCTGCTGTTTGCTTCGCTGCTCGGAAGCTATTTCAACATTCCAGTGTGGCATTTGCCTGCCGAACCTGTCTTGTCCGGCGGCGAGATTGATTTCTTCGGAATGCGCTACACGGTCCCTATGGCGGTGCAATGGCCCGGGACCATCATTGCTGTGAACATTGGCGGCGCGGTAATTCCCAGCTTCATGTCGGTCTATCTGCTTGCCAGGAATCGGTTATGGATTCAGGGGTCTGTTGCCATCGCGGCAGTTGCTGTCGTTTGTCACTGGCTTGCGCATCCCGTTCCAGGCATTGGGATTGCCGTGCCGATATTCGCGCCCGCAGCAGTCACCGCCATCGTCTCAGTGCTGCTGTCGTATGCGGACGCTGCACCGCTCGCTTATATCAGTGGCAGCCTGGGAACGCTCATCGGAGCCGATCTGCTCAATCTCGACAAGATTAATGGGCTCGGTGCGCCAGTAGCCTCGATCGGCGGCGCGGGAACCTTCGACGGCATTTTCATCACTGGAATACTCGCAGTGCTGTTCGCGAGCGTTTCCGGATTGGTGGGGCGCTCCGTCTCCGCGCCCCGCGCGTAAAAACAGCAGCACTCATATCAGGATGTGGCGGAGATGGTCGTGTCTCGGCTATTCAAACTGCGCGCGTTCTGAAGACAATAAGATTGCCTCTATGCCCCGCCTCGGGAGATGGGCAGGTCTGCGAAATTGCACCGTTCCAGATCATCAAGGAGAGCGAACTTATACTCAGAATTTAATTTTCTAAACGCGTGTTTAATAGCGAAACGCTTTTGACTGGTTATGTTCACTCCATCGGAATGGAGTCGAACTACAGGAGGTAATCATGTTGAAGTTGATCCTTACGGCAGCCCTCGGGACGGTTCTCGTTTCTCCGGCACTTGCTAATACACACCACGTTTCAAGGCACAGTGCTGCGTCAGCTCATGCACATGCTGGCAGTGCATACCACGCCTTTGCGCGGGGCGGGAGAGCACGGCACTATGTGAGGCCGCCCGGCTCCGGATACAGTGCTTCGCGCGCCACCGTGCGTCCGATGGAAAGTTGGGACCCCTACGGCCTGCGGTGGGATTGACCGAGCACGCGGGCCATTCGCGGCGACAGCGCTATAGCCATAGCAGAGATGAAGCGCGCCCTGAGGGTTGATTCGCCTGCTCTATTCATTTGCCGGGTTAGCGGTCGCTAGCGACGATTGCAAACCCGGCAAAACGGCCCAGGAGATAAAACGGCCCAGGAGATTCTGATGCGACGAGTATTCATAATTACAGCCGCGATCATGTTGAGCTGGACAGCAGCTTACGCGCAGAGTTCGATAACAACTCTTCCAGCGATGAGATCGACATCTCCGCTGGGCATACCGGGATCGAGCGGAGCGAGCGGGACCGGCGTTCCGTTGGGCGCCACCGAGATCGATCCGGGCGGCTTGAGCCCCGCCTCAAGCGCAAACTGCTCATCGGCTGGCTCTTCTACCCTGAGCATGTCCGGGACCAGTGGTTCCAGCATGTCCGGCACGAGCTCCACTTTTGACGGAGGCGGATCTAGCGCGACCGGATTAGCCTCTTCGAGCTCGAGTTGTCCATCGACGACGTTGTCTTCGAGCGGCACGGCGTCGCCGTTATCAAGCCCGGGGTCGACCGCGGGGTCAAACCTCATTGGCACGATTCCCCTCGGCGCAACTGAAATCGACAACGGTGGGATCAGCCCTTTGCTCGGGCTTTCACCACCCACCATCACGACGCTCGGCGCTTCATCACCAGACGGCATGACACCCGGTACTACATCGAACAGCACCACGCTCGGCCTTTCATCGCTGAACAGCACAACCACTTCCTGTGCCAACTCGACCACGGGCGTCACCTCGACCTTCGGGGCCGGAACATCCGGCAATGCTCTGCCGGGATCGGCGAGCACATCCGCGGGCAGCGGCATGGGTTGCTAAACAACATCGCGGGGCGACGCACATGCGCAAGCGACTGATCATCCTTGTTTTCGTGTTGCTGGCCGGGGCTGCCGCGATCGGCGTCGCACCGATGTACCTCCGCATCACCGCGACGTCGGCGCTTGCCCCGGCCACGCCTCCCGCTATCCCGGTGGTCGCCGCAACGGTGCAGAAGCACGATGTGGCGATCTATTTGCGCGGCGTTGGCACCGTGATCGCGTACAATAACGTCATCGTGCGCAGCCAAATCACCGGCCAGCTTGTGAACATCGCGTTCACGCAGGGGCAGACGGTGCACAAGGGCGATTTGCTGGCAGAAATCGACCCGCGGCCGTTTCAGGCCCAGCTCGATCAGGCGATCGCCAACCGCGAGCGCGATCAGGCCCAATTGACCAATGCCGAGGCCAACTTGAAGCGCTACACGCAGCTCGGCGCCAAGGGCTATGCGAGCTCGCAGCTCGTCGACACCCAGAAGGCTCAAGTGGGCCAGCTGCAGGCGATGGTGAAGTCGGACGAGGGCGTCATCGAGCAGGCAAGGACGAATCTCAGCTACACGCGACTCACTTCTCCGATCGATGGCGTGACGGGCATTCGCCAGATCGATGAGGGCAATATCATCCATCCGACCGATCCAAACGGGTTGGTTGATGTGACGCAAATCCAGCCGATCTCTTTGATCTTCTCGCTCCCCCAGACTGAGTTGACGCGAATTCAGCCGCAGATGGCCAAAGAACCCCTCACGGTCCTGGCCTACAGCCAGGACGAAAAGGTGGAGCTCGACCAGGGCAAGCTCGATCTCATCGATAACCAAATCGTTCAGACAACCGGCACGATTCGGCTGCGCGCGAGCTTCCCCAATGAAAAGCGCCAGCTGTGGCCCGGCGAGCTCTTGAATGCGCGTCTGCTCCTCGAAACCCGGCACGACGGGCTCACGATCCCTGCGTCGGCCGTGCAGCAAGGACCGAAAGGCTCATTCGTCTGGGTGATCGGGGCTGATGGAATGGTGCAGATGCGTCCGGTCACTGTTGGGCAGATCAGCGAGGGTCAAGTTCTGATTGATTCCGGTCTTGCGGCTGATGAAACCGTCGTGATCGCGGGCCAGTACAGACTCCAGCCAGGTGCCCTCGTGCGCCAGCTGCAGGGAAACGCCGCCGAACAAGCCGATATGCAGAGCGCCGTGGAGCAGGCGATTCCATGAATATCTCCGCCCCCTTCATCCATCGGCCGATTGCGACCGTGCTACTGATGGTAGGCCTGCTGCTGTGCGGACTCGTGACTTACCGATTGCTGCCCGTTGCGGCGCTCCCGAACGTCAATTACCCCACAATCCAGGTCACGGCGCAGCTGCCCGGCGCCGATCCTGAGACCATGGCCTCGTCCGTCGCGACCCCGTTGGAGCAGCAGTTCTCCCAGATTCCCGGCCTCACCCAGCTGAGTTCGGCGAGCGCACTTGGCTTTACGCAGCTCATCGTACAGTTCGAACTCAGTCGCGACATCGACAGCGCCGCCACCGACGTGCTCGCGGCGATCAACGCGGCAAGCCCATTTTTGCCGCAGGGAATTCCCTATCCGCCCACCATTCGAAAGGTGAATCCGGCTGACACGCCGATCCTGGTCCTCGGTCTGACCTCGGACACGCTGCCGCTGACTACGGTCGATGCCTATGCGGAAAACATCCTGCTACCGAAGATTTCGCAGATCTCTGGTGTCGGCCAGGTGGGCATTGGCGGGCAGCAGAAGCCTGCGATCCGGGTTCAGGTCAATCCGCAGGCGCTCGCCAATCGGGGCATCAGCCTCGAGGACGTGCGCAACACGTTGGCGCAAGCCAACGTCGATCTGCCGAAGGGTACGTTGAACAGCCCGCAGCAGACCTACACGCTCAATACCAACGATCAACTGATCAAGCCTGACGCGTACAACGACCTGATCGTCGCATACCGTGCCGGCACGCCCGTGCGCATCCGCGATATCGGTACAGCAATCGAGGCACCGGAGAACGATCTGCTCGCTGGCTGGTACAACACGCAGCGCGCCATCATCCTGCCGATTCAGCGCATACCCGGCGCTAATGTGATCGAGACGGTCGATCGCATCAAATCGCTGCTGCCGCAGCTTGAGGCCTCCATTCCGCCGGGAATCAAGATCAACATCGTCTCCGATCGGACGCAGACAATCCGTGCTTCGGTCGATGACGTTCAGTTCACGTTGATGCTGACCGTCGCGCTCGTGGTGATGGTGATTTTCATCTTCCTGCGCAATTTCTGGGCGACGGTCATTCCGGCCGTAACCGTTCCGCTGTCGCTGATTGGCACCTTCGCGGTCCTTTATGAGATGAATTTCAGTCTCGATAATCTTTCGCTCATGGCACTGTCGATTGCGATCGGGTTCGTGGTGGACGACGCGGTCGTGGTGATCGAAAACATCGTCCGCCATCTCGAGGAAGGCCTCAGTCCGATGGAGGCCGCACTCAAAGGATCGAGCGAGATCGGCTTCACCATTGTTTCGATCACCCTGTCGCTGATCGCGGTTTTCATTCCGCTATTCCTGATGGGGGGCTATGTTGGCAAGTTGTTCCAGGAGTTTGCCGTCGCAGTCAGCGTTTCGCTCCTCCTGTCGCTGGTGATCTCGCTCACGCTCACGCCGATGATGTGCGCGCGTCTGCTCAAGCACGATACTGGGTCCCATGGCTGGCTCTATCGGACGTCCGAGCGCGGTTTTGATGGACTGCTCGCGCTGTATGAGCGCGGCCTCAAGGTCGCGCTGCGGCACCGGTTCATCACTCTGATGGTCATGCTCGGGACCATTGGCCTCACCGGTTACCTCTACATGGTGATTCCAAAGGGCTTCTTTCCGCAGCAGGACACCGGAATGATCCTCGGCATCGCGGAGGCAGCGCAGGACGTTTCGTTTCCCGCCATGGCGCAACGGATGGAGGCCGTGCTTGCAACGGTGCTGAAGGATCCGGCGGTTTCTACGGTCGGTGCCAGTATCGGCGCCGGCGGCGGGACCGCAACCCTGAACCAGGGGCGCGTCTTCATTGCGCTCAAACCGCCTGCCGAGCGCGACGCCAACGCCGGCAAGGTGATTACCCGGTTGAATGCTAAGCTTGCCGCGATTGAAGGAATCACACTGTACATGCAGGCTGCCCAGGACATTACAGTGGGCGCGCGCCTGTCCAAGACGCAGTTCCAGTACACATTGACCGATGCCGACTCGAACGAGCTCAATCACTGGTCGGCGATCTTCCTCGACAAGGTGAGAAGCCTTCCCGGCATCACCGATGTCACCTCCGACCAGGAGAATGCCGGGCCTCGGCTCAATGCCACGGTCAATCGAGAAGTCGCCTCCAGCTTCGGCATCCTGCCGTCGACGGTGGACAACATCCTGGATGATGCCTTCGGCCAGCGCATTGTCTCCACCATGTTTACGGCGCTCAACCAGTATCACGTCGTGCTCGAGGTCGAACCCCGCTTCCAGTCCGGTCCGGACGCTCTCCGAGGCATCTATGTGCCCTCGTCCACCGGGCAGCAGGTGCCGCTGAGCACACTCGTCAACAGCACGGTAATCGCGGCGCCAATCGTGATCAATCACCAGGGCATGTTTCCATCGACCACCATATCCTTCAATTTGAAGCCCGGCACGGCACTCGGCGACGCGGTGAACGCCATTCGGCAGTTCGAGCAGCAGAGCGGGAAGCCGGCCTCGCTTGTCACCACCTTCCAGGGCAATGCCAACGCCTTTCAATCGGCACTGTCAGGCGAGTTGATCCTGATCTTGGCCGCGTTGGTGGTCATCTACATCATTCTCGGCGTGCTTTACGAGAGCTTCATCCATCCCATCACCATTCTGTCGACCTTGCCGTCGGCCGGCATCGGTGCCCTGCTGCTGCTGATGGCGGTGCATGTCGATTTCAGCGTGATCGCCATGATTGGAGTCATTCTGCTCATCGGCATCGTGAAGAAAAACGGGATCATGTTGGTCGACTTCGCGATGCATGTTGAGCGTGAACAAGGTCTGACAGCGGAAGAGTCCATATATCAAGCGTGTGTGCTCCGCTTCCGGCCGATATTGATGACGACCATGGCGGCGCTCCTAGGTGGCGTGCCGCTGATGCTGGGCACGGGCGCCGGATCGGAGATCCGCCAGCCGCTCGGGTACACGATTGTCGGTGGCTTGCTACTTTCTCAGGTCCTGACACTTTTCACGACGCCAATTGTTTATCTTTACCTCGACCGCCTTGCGCGACTGTTCGGGAGCCGGTCACGGCACGCTTCGCATGACGCATCCGTACCTGCCGGTTAAGAGCGGATCAGGCGAATGCAATAATGAAATCGCGTTTATGAAATAGCTTTTAATTGCCAATGCCGAAGCCACTTCATAGCTATCCTGATAGGAAAGCGGGGTGCGCGATCGTTCAAAATAGGATATGCAACCATGTTTGTGAAAACGGCTACGGCCTTGGCCATCCTTCTTGCGATTTCATCAAATGCGCTTGCGGCACAAAGCCATCATCGTGGTGCGGCAACATCTGCGATCGCGGCGCATAAGCACCCCCACGGGGCCGGAAGTGCGTATGCCAGCTCGCCGCCCCACGATATGTGTTATCAACCACCGGGACCGATCACGTTGCCGGCAACAAACCCGATTTGCAACTTCAGAGGGTGGTTTATGGATCGGTAGCCAAGCGGAAGTTGAGCGTGTGCCAGCCGGCTTTGACGAAGAAGTGAGATGCTGCAAGCGGGAATCTTGCTTCGAACAGATACACTATTCAGTCAAGCACGGTTACGAGAGCATAACGACGGCAAATGTGCCTGCGACCTTTCACCGTGTTACGGCGCAATCTGCAATAATCGGTTGCGCCAAATTACCGGCCTTGCAACCGCTATCAGCCTCGCATCTTGGTGACGCACGCACTGCGGCCAGGGAACGGTATGATGCACACTCCCGTCACGCGGCTTCTTGCGAAGCGGGCAAGGTGATGTGGAGAGTGGCACCTTGGGGCGCATTCGCCGTGGCCCAAATTTGTCCCCCATGCGCTTCAACGATTGAACGGCAGATCGATAGTCCCATGCCCATGCCATTGGGTTTGGTAGAGTAGAAGGCCTCGAAGAACCGGTCGAGATCCTTCGATTTCAGCACCGGACCTGAGTCTCGGACCGTGATGACGATACAATCCTCCGGGTCTTTGCCGGTAGCGATCTGCAGGTCCCGCGCCCCCTCGTGCTGGGCGCTGATTGCTTCGACGGCATTCATCACCAAATTCATGATGACTTGTTGCAGCTGAACGCGATCCCCTTGGACCGGCGGCAGATTCGTCGCAACCTGTGTCTCCAGCGAGATACCGTTCCTTAGTATTTCGCCGCGTGTCAGTGCGATGGAGTCCGTGATCACTTCATTAATATCTAACCGATCTGCCTTCGGGGGCGTCTTCTTGACCAATGCACGGATGCGGTCGATGACGTCGCTGACCCGACGACCGTTTTTGATGATATCATCGAGCGCCTGGTAGGCTTGGTCCGGATCACGCGGCTGGGTCCCCAGCATGCGCAACGCAGCATGGGCGTTGGTGACGAGCGCAGTGATCGGCTGTTTGACCTCATGCGCGATCGAGGCCGTCAGTTGGCCAATGGTCGCGACGCGATTGGCGTGGGTGAGCTGGATCTGTGCGTCGCGAAGCTTGTCAGCGGCTAGCATTTGGTCCGTGAGATCGCGGGCGACCACGAGCGCGCCGTCCACCTGTTCGGAGTCCAACCGCAGTGGCGAATAGGTCACAAGCCAATATTTGCGCCCGCCAGGAGTATCGAACCAGTCTGCATAGCTGATCTCTTCTCCAGCAAAGCATCGATCCAGATTCGGTTTGGCTAGTCGATCGAACTTTTTGCGACCGATGACATCAGCGGCATGCATCCCGATGATCCTCTCGATCGCTATTCCCCAAATCCGCTCGTAGCTCGGATTGGCTCGCCGATATCGGTAATCTCTACCTATAAGTGATACGAGATCCGGTAAGCTCTCGAAGACCTGTTCAGTCAAATATTCTGCCCGCTTGCGGTCGGTAATATCCTCGCAGACGATCAAGATGACCGGCCGCTCCTTCATCACCATCGCTTTGCCGGTTTCCCGGACCCACAGCATCGTTCCATCTTTGCGCACCTTTCTCGTTTCCCACGTCATCGGCTGACCAAGCCGTTCAAGGCAAATGGCAGCATTCCGCTGAACCGCCGCTTGATCGGCTTCGTAAAACACGTCCAGCACAGAACGGCCCACCAACTCATCGACCGAATAGCCCAGTTGGTTGGCGCCAAACGGGTTCACAGACAGGACAATACCGGCCGCATCCACCATGAAATACATCGTCGGGTTGTGCTCGAAGACCGCCCGCCATTTCTCCTCGCTATCCCGCACTGCCTCTAGTGCGCGCTTCCGGTCCTCGACGTCACTTCCGGTGGCGTACCACTTCAAGATTATCCCTCGCTCGTTTCGGAGGGGCGTCACGCGAAGCACGAACCAGCGATATTCGCCGGTACAACTTAGAAGTCGTGTTTCCTTTTCCAAGGGCTCTCCGGCTGCCAGCGCCGCGCGCCATTCTTCGAGCCCACGATCCTGCGGATGCAACGCATTCGTCCAGCCCCAGCCGCGCATGTCTTCCGCAGAGAAGCCGGTGTATTCCACAAAGCGTTGATTAAGAATTCACCCGCGCCGTCCGACGACATGTTCCAGACCAGGGCTGGGATGCCGTCGACGACATGAGCCAGCTCGTCTCTCGCAACCCGCGTCCTTCTCACCAGCCCAGTGACCATCAACGAGGTGATCAAAAACGCAGTTACCGTGATGATGTCTTCTAGATATTCGACATGAAGACTAAAAATCGGAGGCGCAAAAAAATAGTTGAGAGACGCAACGGCGATGAAGGAAAGCGCAATTAAAGGAATGAAGCCGCCCGCAAGGGATAACAGAAGGATTAGGATCAAATATGTGAAGGCGGTTGAGACGAGGCCGACATCCAGCCAAAAGCACGATGCCGTCAGCACTGTCAGTGCAATGAGGCCTAGCAAGAAGTGCACTGTCTCATGCAACAATCTCGTGGTAGGACTGCGTGTCATTCCATCAACCATTCGCTGGGCTCAGCGCCTCGCGACCATAGTCTGCCCACTTCGAAAAGTTCCGGTGTTCATAGCTCTCACCTGACTGGCCCATGAAGGAGCGGCGAGACCTCTGCTTTCGGTATCTGGCGTGTAAGCGCCATTTACTGGCCATCTTCGCCCGGATCAGCTGGCATCCCCCACGGCCAACTTGCAGTTCGGTGCGCAGGCCGGCCGCCACGCAAGTGGCTACGTGCGCGCTCATGTAAGCGCAGCACAACTCCGATAGCGAAATAGCTGCTATGAAATGGGCGACGGGGGGGCCGAGGTTGGGGGTTGCGTGTTGTGCGATGTCGACTAGAATGTTTCCATAGGAATGGTCAATGCTTAGAGGGTTTCTGACTGCAATCCAACTCGAGATCGGTTGCTTTAGCGGATGGTCATGATTGCATCGGAGATCGTCCAGTACAGCAGAACTGTCATGGACCCTGCGGGAGCTAATCAATTCCTCGTGGGACTGGGGCATAGAGCAGCGCGGTCTCCGGGGCGCATAGGGGCAGCCTCGAATCGGCCTTGTGGCTGCTTGGACATCCCACAGCAAGCTTTGATACCCGCGGCTCTCGAAACCGCGTCGGTCGCCGACGGTTGCCTCGAAGACTTAGCCCGTCCGCAGTGTGGCACTGCATGCTAACCCCGCGCAATTCGTCAGCCAAGCCTTTCGGAGGCGCGGACCAGCCCACCGTCTTTGTCGTGGACGACGATGAATCGATACGTCAGGCACTTGCGAGGCTTTTTCATTCGATGCAATTGCGAGTTGAAGTATTTGCATCGGCACGGGAGTTTTTGCAAAGCAACCGGCCGGATGTTCCAAGCTGCCTCGTGCTCGACGTCCGACTGCCTGGATTGAGCGGCCTCGATTTCCAGGCTGAGTTGCTAAAGGCGGATATTCGAATTCCAATTGTGTTTATTACGGGACACGGCGATATTCCAATGACCGTGCAGGCCATGAAGGCCGGCGCTGTCGATTTCCTGGCCAAGCCATTTCGCGATCAAGATCTTCTGGATGCCGTCGCGACTGCGATCCAGCGCGACCAACAACGGCGTGAACACGACAAGATGATCGCGGAGATGAGGGCGCATTTCTCATCCCTTACCTCTCGCGAGCGCGAAATTATGGCTTTGGTCGCGAGCGGTCTAATGAGCAAACAGATCGCAGCTCAAATCGGGCTCAGCGAGATTACGGTGAAAGTGCACCGCAGTCATCTTATGAAGAAAATGGGAGCTCGATCGGTGGCCGAGCTGATCAGGATGGCCGAAGCACTCGGGGTGAATCCCACCAAAGTCCAACATTAACCGTAATGTCGTTGCCCCACCTGACTATCGTCAAAGAGACGGATCCGATGCCGACCGGGAAACTCACCTGTAGCGCTACGCTCGGCGGACTGGAACAAGGGCAATCAACCGCCAATGCTTGCCACTTTCGAAACCTAAGTATAGTTCTCGATCCGCGAATCACGTCATATCTTAGCACGAGGCGGCGCCGTATCGGGCGCCCCATTTTGGCGGCCCGCCCTCGGAACAAGGTCAGGTCGCGTGGCACAGGTCCCGGTGATCTCGATAGTTGACGATGATGCCTCGGTGCGCGGCGCGACGGCACGGCTGTTGAGGGTCCTGGGGTTTTCCGCATGCGAGTTTGCTTCGGCAAAAGAATTCTTATTGTCGTCTCGGTTGAACGATACGGCCTGCCTTATTGCGGATGTGGAGATGCCCGGCATGAGCGGCGTCGAGCTGCAAGAACGCTTGATTGCTCACGGCAACAGCACGCCGATAATTTTCATCACTGCCTTCCCAGAGGACCGGCTTCGAGAGCGAGCGATGAGGGCCGGGGCAGTCGGTTTTTTGAGCAAGCCGTTCGATGAACTGCAGTTGCT
>WNGI01013475.1_pt1 | contig 14001 bp, 16 predicted proteins | sample 5400621 | NCBI WGS metagenome assembly WNGI01 (sample SAMN13153374, study PRJNA577476) | soil metagenome | isolation source: 20 cm soil or saprolite under Garry oak tree replicate 1 | place: USA:California | collected 2016-06-15
CGAGGTTCACTCGGTGGAACCACCGATCCTGCACACAACCCGAGAGCAACGCGACGGTGCCGCGGACCTCGACACCCGCCGGTAGCTCGGTCACGCGGGGGAGTCGCGCTAGCGGATGTCCGCGCGCGGGCACGAGCGCGCGAGCGGCCTTGGGCATGAACGGCCGCGCGATCGGTTGCAGCGCCGCGGCCGTCCGAACGAGCGACGGGTGGGGGAGCACCCAGTGGAACCCGAGCCACCGGACGAGCCGCGCGCGCCGGGTCCGAAGTGGCTCGACCTGCTCTCGGGCCGCCTCCATCATCCGGCCGAACGGAACGTGCGAGGGGCACACGTCCTCGCATGCCCTGCACACGAGGCAGAGGTCCATGAAGCCCTCGAAGGTCCCGTCCGGGACCGCGATCCCGTCCTGGACGGCGCGCATCGCCGCGATCCGCCCCCGGGGTGACGCGGATTCCTCCCCCGTCAGGCGGTAGGTCGGGCAATGCGGCAGGCATAAGCCGCACGCGACGCAATCGTTGAGGTCGGCGAGCGAGGGCGCCCCGCGGCCGGCTCTCCAGCCCGGGGCGCCGATCGGGGAACCGATGAAGCGGGCTCCCTCGGGAAGCTCCCCTCCCAACGGTGCGGCGTGCGCGGGCTCGGCCACGAGGGCGATGCTACGGCACCGGATAGGGTTGCCGGGCCATGCAGGATCCTCCTCGGCGAGAAGTGCTCGACTCCTTCGGGGTCACGGGGCCGCCGAAGCTGTTGGAAGGAGGCGAGGGAAGGTCTTGGCGCGCCGGGGACCTCGTTCTTAAGCCATGCGATGACGTCGTCGAATGGACATGGCTCGGCGAGTGTCTGCCGAAGGTGGATCAAGAGGGGTTCCGTCTCGCTTTTCCAGTGCGCGCCCAGGACAACCGCTGGGTCGTTGACGGATGGTCAGCACAGGCCGCCGTCGTGGGCGCGCGAACAGAGCGGTGGAGCGAGGTGCTCGAGGTGGGTCGTCGCCTCAACGGATCCTTGGCTCCCTTCGGGAGACCGGCCTTCATCGACCATCGGACACATCCGTGGTCGGTTGGCGACAGCGTCGCCTGGGAGGAGGCGGACCCGCCCAGAGACCACCCGCTCCTCGAGCGTCTATCGGCGATCAGGGCGCCGGTTGATCTGCCCTCGCAAGTGATCCACGGCGACCTTACCGAGAACGTGCTGTTCGCCGACCACCTCCCGCCGGCGGTGATCGACGTGACACCCTATTGGCGCCCGAGCGGCTATTCGCTCGCCATCGTTGCCGCCGATGCGATCCAGTGGTTCGGCGCTGACCCTTTCGAGTTGCTTGCTGGCTGCGCAGACATAGAGGCATTCCCGCAACTGTTCGTGCGCGCCGTCATCTTCCGACTGGTCACGACGCTCGTGTTCGGCCATCGCGACGTAGCGGATCTCGAGAAGGTTGTTGGCGTAGCCGAGCGGTTGGCCGGATGACGGTCGGTGTAGGAGCCCGGCAACCGTGGTAGAACGCGAGGACCGACCAGGAGCCGAACATGGACGTTATCCCCCCGCCCTCCGAACCTGACGCCCCGCCGGCCCCCGCGACCCCGGCTACGCGGCCATCCGGAGAACCCGATCATCGAGCCGTGACCATCGTCACGATCGTTGCCTGCGTGGCGATCATCGCGGTGATCGGCGGCGCGATGGCCATCGCCGGCGGCAGAGGCGACGTCGCATCGGCAACCCCGGCAGCGCCGTCGCCCACCGCGGTTGCAGCGCCCCAGACGATGGATGCCCATCCCGCCGCGTTCGTGGTCGTGCTCACGTGGGCGCAAGGAGAGGGGCTGCCGGTGTCGTACTACGCCGTGACGCGCGACGGGAGGCCCATCACGACCCTGAAGCCCGACACGACGACGTGGATCGATCGCTCGGTGACACCGGAGACCCGGTACGTGTATGTGGTCGCGGCCGTCGGCGCCGACGGAGCGAGGGCGCTGACGCGCGTCGTCACGAAGACCCCGACGGCGGCGCTATCGACCGCGCGGTTCCAGGGGACGTTCAACGTCCACCTCCACGCCACGTCCGACTTCGGGTTCTCGAACTTCCACAGCGAGAACCAGACCGCCGGATGGCGATCGACGCCGATGTGTCGGAAGGGTCCGTGCGACACGGAGCTCGCCGACCTGCATCGGAAGGCGTTCGTGCTCACGCTGACCCGGAACGGCGCCGCGTATCAAGGGACGATCTCGATCAGCGGGATCGTGAAGTGCGCCGGCGCCGATGTCACATCCACCTTCATGGTCAGCGTCCATGCAACGGATGCGGGAGCGGTCCGCGACCGGTGGCTCGTGACGAAGGTGCAGGGGACGATGACCCAGAGCGAGGCGGCGCAGCTCGGGTGTATCGCGTCCGGCGCCACGTACTCGGTGACCGGTTCGTTGGTCCACTAGGCGGATGGCGATGCCCGGCTGGCTGATCGCGGTCCTCGTGCTGGTCGGCGTGTGGATCGTCGCGATCGCCGGGCTCGCGGTCGCGGGGAGGCGTTCGGCTGCCCGCGAGCTCGCGACGCTCCTGCCGAACCTCGTCGTCCTCTTCCGTGGTCTGCTGCGCGACCCGCGCGTCTCGCGCGGCTCGAAGGCTCTGGTCTGGTTCGCCATCGTGTGGGTTGTGTCGCCGATCGACCTGATCCCGGAGTTCATCCCGATCGCAGGACCGCTCGATGATGCGGTCGTCGCCGCCCTGGTTCTCCGCCATGTTCTCCGCCGGAGCGGAGCCGATGTCGTCGGTGACCATTGGCGCGGGGATCCGGCCACGCTCAACCTGATCGTTGGTGTCGGTCGTCGCAGCGGGTAGAGAGTCGCCGTCGAGGTTGCTCGTCATCGGGCGCCGAGCCTCAAGGGAGGAGGTTGGCGACGATCGCGATCACGAGAGCGAGCGCCACACCGTTGATGAGGAGGCCGGTCGAACCCAGCCATCGAGGGCGACCTGCCCGCGCCAACAGGGCGAAGTAGAGGCCGAGCAGTCCACAGATAAGTGCAAGTGTCGGGTCGATCAGGGCAAAGACGATGCTGAGGACGCCCAAGATGATCGACGCGATACCGGATCTGCTGGTGCGGCCTCGTGTCGAACCCGAGCGTTCCATGATGGTCCGAGAGGTCACTCTGCGCGAACGATCGTAGCCCGCCAGGCCTTCGCCTGCAGCTCGGGCAGGTTGGTCACGAAGGTCACGGGGACGATCTCCCGCACGTCCCAACCGTCGGCGAACGAATCCCTCAGTTCGTGCTGCGTCACGCGGCGAGGACCGAAGGTCCCCGGCTGGAGATCGCTGAAGCAGAGGAGCTGCAGCACCCCACGCGGTTCCAGCACGGTGGCCAGGCTCGCCACGTAGACGGGCCGTTCGTCGTCTTCGAACACGTGGAACACGCCGGAGTCGAGAGCGCTCGTGAAGCGCCGGCCCAACGAGCCGAGGTCGAGCGCGTCGGCCTCGAGGAACTCGGCGGACGACCCGCGCTCGGAGGCTTTGGCCTTCGCCGCCTCGATCGCGCGCGGCGATGCGTCGATGCCGAGCACGTCGAGCCCGCGCGACGCAAGCTCGAGCGCGTTCTCCCCCGTGCCGCATCCGACGTCGATCACAGGCTCGACGAAGCCGCCGGCGTCGGCGATCCGAACGACCTCGGGCTGTGCCCGTCCGATGTCCCAGGGCGGGACGCCCACGTACATCTCGTCGAATCCTCGCTGATCGGGAGAGCCGGACACGCTCGAATCTTCCCACGGCCAGATCCGTGGGATCCGACCACGTGCGGCCAGGATGAGGTCCGGACTTGACCCAGGCGACCGAACGGGCGTATGCCGTTCCCGACCTCTTTCGGGAAGGAGACTGCATGGCGACCGATCTCACGATCAGCGTCGAAGACCGTCCGGGCGGCCTGGCCAGCATCGGCGAGGCGCTCGGCAAAGCCGGGGTCAACATCGAGGGCCTGCTCGGCATCGGCTTCGAAGGCCGCGGCATCATCCACGTCTGCGTCCAGGACGGGGCTGGGGCGCGCAAGGCGCTCGAGGGCGCCGGCATCAAGGTCGAGGGCGAGGCCGACGCGATCCTCGGTCCCCCGGTGCAGGGCGCCGAAACGCCCGGCACGATGGGCATGATGGCGCGCCAGATCGCGGACGCGGGGATCAACGTCCGCGCGGTGTACCTGGCGACGGGGTCGCGGGTCGTCATGGTGACCGACGACAACGCGAAGCTCATGGAGCTCATGAAGAACATGTAGCTCCACGCGGTCCCGGGCATCGAAGGGCGGCCCCGCCGAAGGCGGGGCCGCCCTTCGCTCCTCCCGTTAGGCTTCCCGGTCGTGAACCTCCACGCGTCAGCGAAGTCGTCGTCGTTCACGGAGTCGGTGATCCGCGAGATGACGCGGCTCGCCGCTGTGCACGACGCGATCAACCTCGGACAGGGCTATCCGGACTTCCCCGCACCCGAGGAGGTGAAGGAGGCCGCCCGCCGCGCGATCGCGGAGGATCACAACCAGTACCCGATCACGTGGGGCGACCCGACGTTCCGACGCGCGATCGCGGCGAAGTACGCGGCCGACTACGGCATGAACGTGGACCCCGACACCGAGATCTGCGTGACGTGCGGATCCACCGAAGCGATGGCTGCGAGCTTCCTCGGGATCCTGGACGAGGGCGACGAGGTGGTCGTCTTCGAGCCGTTCTACGAGAGCTACAACCCCGACGCGATCCTCTCGGGCGCGACCGGCCGGTACGTGACCCTGTACCCGCCGGACTGGCGCTTCGACCCGGACGAGCTCTCCGAGGCGTTCGGTCCGCGGACCCGCGCGATCGTCGTGAACTCGCCGCACAATCCCACCGGCAAGGTCTTCACCGCCGAGGAGCTGGGCATGATCGCGAGGCTCTGTCGCGAGCACGACGCGATCGCGATCACCGACGAGATCTACGAACACATCACGTACGAGGATCGCGAGCACGTGCCCATCGCGACCCTTCCGGGCATGCGCGAGCGAACGGTCACGATCAGCGCGCTGTCGAAGACGTACTCCGTCACCGGCTGGCGGGTCGGGTGGGCGGTCGCCCCGCCGCCGTTGATGGCGGGGATCCGGTCGACGCACGACTTCCTGACGGTCGCGGCCGCGGCGCCGCTCCAGCTCGCGGGCATCGCGGCGCTCGGCTTGCCCGGCGAGTACTACCGGCAGATCCGGAAGGAGTACGCCGAGCGCCGCGATCTGATGCTGGAGGTCCTCGCCGGTGCCGGCTTCACGGCGGATCCGCCCGAGGGCGCCTACTACGTGATGGCCGACGTCACGTCGCTCGGCTTCGACGACGACGTCGCGGCCGCCAGGCATCTCGTCGAAGACCGCGGGGTGGCGACGGTTCCCGGCTCCTCGTTCTTCTCCCGCCCGGAGCTCGGGCGGCACCTGCTCCGGTTCGCGTTCTGCAAGAAGCTGGAGACGCTCGAGGCGGCGGGGGAGCGGCTGCGGTCGACGGTGTAGCTTGCGGTTCGCTTGCGGTATCCTGACGCCATGGGGATCACGGTCGTCGACGCCGACGTCGTGCAGGAGGTGCAGCAGGCGTTCCCCGCTGCGCTCGCCGGCGACGAGGATGCGGCGCGTCGCTACGCCCGCGCGTGGCACCGGTTGGTGCTGCAGCTGGCCGGATCGGCGAGCCGGACGCCGGCGAGTGCCGTCGAGGTCCTCGACCGTCTTTCGCTGACCGCACCATTCGATCCTCTCGGGCCGATCCATGCGCTGATGTCGGTGGCGTCGACCATCATCGGTGACATGAACCAGCGCCCTTCCGTCCGCTCGTCGCCGGTGATCCTTCCGGCCTCGATCGACTTCGACGGGTTCACGCGGGCGGTGCTCGACGAGCTGTCGGGGGCGGGTTCGGCGATCCGATCGCTGCTCTCCTCGTGGCAGTTGTCCATCGCGGAGGCCGCTCGACTCTTCGGGGTCACCCGGCAGGCGGTGCAACAGTGGCTCGCCGGCGACGTGCCTGCAGCGAGGCAGCCCAAGGTGCTCGCGGTCGTGCGGATCGCCGACCTCCTCAGCAGGAACATCCGGCCGGAGCGGATCCCGGGGATCGTGCGGTCGCCCGCGCCCGGGTACGACGGTGCCACCATGCTTCAGCTGATCGCCCAGGATCGGCACCAGGAGCTCCTCGACTCGGTCGCCCGATCGTTCGACTGGGCCGCCACGGCCTGATGCGGCTCCGGCACGTCACGCGCGGCGGCCACTACGAACGCGTCGCGGATCCGGCGTGGCTGCGGCCCCTCGATCCACGGTTCGCACAGGAGCGTGGCGGCCGGTGGAACCCGGCCCGTTCGTTCCCGGTCGTCTACCTCTGCGCGACCCGGGACGTCGCCCGGGCGGTCGTGCTCCGGCGCTTCGAAGGTCTCCCGTACGGGGTCGTCGATCTGCTCCCCTCCCGGGCGCCGGTGCTGATCGCCACCGACGTTCCCGAAGGCCGGCTCGTCGACGTGGTCGACGATGCCGGCTGCCGCGCGACGGGGCTCCCGGCGAGCTACCCGCTCGACGGGCGCGGCAGAACGATCGCGTGGGCGCGCACCCAACCCGTCGGGGAGACGGCGTGGGAGCAGGGAGAGCGTTCGTTCGCGGATCCGCGGATCGGCTGCGGATCGACCGGCGGCGCGCGTTCAGGGACTGGTTCTAGGCCGACCACGCGCGGCCGGGGGCGAGGATCCCGGTGGGGTCCATCGCTGAACGCATCCGCCGCTGCACGTCCGGCGCCGGGACCGCCCCGTCGCCGAGCCCTCCCGGTCCGCGAATCACCGGTGCGATCCCGCCGAGCTCGGCGACCCGTGCACGGAACCCCGTGAGCGCTTCGTCGTCATCGAAGGGCACCCAGGCGATCCCGACGCCGATCATCGCGCGATAGCGTCGGATCCCGACGAGGAGCTGCGGCAGCCGGGACGGCACGACGGCGGCCTCGGCGACGATCTTCGCCTCCGGGAAGCAGGCCTCCGGGAACGGATCACCGATCTCGTCGAAGGTCGTGATCGACCGGGCGGCGGCGGTCTGCTCCTCGACCTCTTCCGGCCACCCTTCCAGCCGAACGACGACCCGGTCGGGCTCCGCGAGCACAGCGGCTGGAAGCGGCACGCCGTCCAGCACTCGTCCCCCGAGTTCCACGCCGCCCTCCTCGGTCACCAGCGTCCGCGTCGCTTTCGGCAACGGGCGCACTTTGAGGGCGACCTGGACGATCACCCCGAGGGTGCCGAGCGAGCCGGTGAGCAGCCGGTGCACGTCGTAGCCGGTGACGTTCTTCACGGTGCGCGCCCCGCTCTTGATCAGACGCCCGTCGCCCGTCACGACCTCCATCTCGACGACGGTGTCGCGCATCGTGCCGACGCGGAGTTGCCGGACCGTCGGACCGCCCGTGGCGACCACCCCGCCGACCGTCGCGTCATCGGGCGCGTCGACCGGCCACTCCTGGCCGCCCTCGGCCAGGATCGTTCGGAGGTCGTGGATGCGCATCCCGGCCTCGACCACGCAGAGCATCTCGGCCGGGTCGTACGCGACCCGGTCGTCGAGCAGCGTCGTCCACAGCTCGGCGTCGACCTCGCTCGGGTTGCCCTTGTCGATGTGCTGTCGCCCGCCCACGGTCAAGACGCGCGTCTCCGCGGCGCTCGCTGTCCGGAGCGCGTCGACGACGTCGCGCTTCGAGTGGGGGTGGATCAGATCCACGTGCCCTCCGGGAGCGCGCCGTCTCGGCCGAGCGCGGCCGCCGCGTAGTCGCCGCAACGGGCCCCGTCGGGCAGGACCTTGCGCGGGTTCATCCTCCCGGCGGGGTCGAATGCTGATCGGAGGCATGCTTGCGCGTCCAGATCCTCGGCGGTGAACACGAGCGGCATGAAGTCGCGCTTCTCCAGACCGATCCCGTGCTCACCCGAGAGCGACCCGCCCGCGTCGACGCAGAGCCGCACGAGCTCGTCGGACGCTGCCAGGACGCGTTCGAGCGTCCCCGGCACCGAGCGATCGAACGAGAACAGCGGGTGGAGGTTGCCGTCGCCGGCGTGGAAGACGTTCGTGACGATCAGGTCGTGACGCTGCGCGATCGCGTAGACCCCCGCGAGCACGTCGGCCAGTGCCTTCCGCGGCACGACGCAATCGTGCAGGTGGTAGTGGGGCGCGATCCGCGCGATCGCGCCGAACGCCGACTTGCGGCCCTTCCACAAGAGCGCGCGCTCGGCGTCGTCGGCGGCGATCCGGATCGTGCCGACGGCGTGGTCGAACGCGGCGGCTTCCACCTCGCGCGTCTGCGCCTCCACGCTCGCCGGGAGACCGTCGACCTCGACGAGCAGGACCGCGGCCGCGTCGGTCGGGTATCCGGCGTGCGCGAAGTCCTCGACGGCGCGGACGATCCCTCGATCCATCATCTCGAGCGCAGCGGGGACGACGCCGCGCGCGATGATCGCGGAGACGGTCTCGGCGCAGTCCTCGACCTTCGCGAAGTCCAGCAGCATCGTGCGGACGGCGGGCGGGAGCGGCGTGAGTCGCACACACGCCGCGGTCACGATGCCGAGGGTTCCCTCCGAACCGACGACGTACCCGCGGAGGTCGTAGCCGGCGGCGGCGGGTGCTTCGGATCCGAAGCGCTCAACGCTGCCGTCGGGCAGGACGACGTCGACGGCGAGGACGTGCGCCGAGGTCACGCCGTACGCGAGGCAGTGGGGCCCGCCGGCGTTCGTGTTCACGTTCCCGCCGATCGAGCTGACCTGCTGCGACGAAGGATCCGGCGCGTACGTGAAGCCGGTCGGCCGCAGGTCGTTCCCGAGGTCGAGGTTGAAGACGCCCGGCTCGACCCACGCCAGCCGGTCCTCGGGTCGGACCTCGAGGATGCGGTTCATCTTGGCGGTGACGACGACGATCGCGTCCGCGATCGGCGTCGCGCCGCCGGCCAGACCGGTCCCGCTCCCGCGCGGCACGACCGGGAGGTCGTGCCGCGCTGCCACCTGCATGCACGTCACGACGTCGTCCGCCGAGTGGACGAACACGACGAGCCCCGCGCTCCCCTCGACCATGGACGCGTCCCGCGCGTAGAGCCGCAGCGCGAGCGGGTCGGCGAGCACCGCCTCGACGCCGAGGGCGTCGATCAGGTCGGTGCGGGCCGCTTCCAGGTTCGGCACGTTTGTAGGCTACGTCGGTCATGTCGACCTGGGCGGAGTTCGCGAACGCCGCCCCCGACCTCGCGGCCTTCGGTCTCGAACGGATGAAGGGCCGGATCGTGTATCAGGCGACGCTCCGGCTGGATGGATCGCCCCGCGTCCACCCAGTATCCCCGTGGATCGCGGCCGGTCTGCTGTGCGTCTCGTTCCGGGCCAGGAGCCCGAAGCTGAACGAGGTGGCCCGGGACGCGCGGTACGCGCTGCACTCGGCACTGCCGTGGGACGACCACGGTGGCGAGCACGGCGAGTTCATGGCTCGCGGATGGCTCGAGCAGATCTCGCCGTCGCATCCGGCCGTCACCGCGCGGCCGGGCGATACGCCCTACGACCTCGTGCACTACGCGTGCTCGATCGAGGAAGCCGTGGCCACCGAGTACACCGATGAGGAGTTGCCGGCCTACCGGCGGTGGAGGTCGCCCTCAGGCGACGCGGCCGGCTGAGCCGTCGGGCGCGTCGAACGGCAGCCCGGCGGACTCCCAGGCTTCCATGCCGCCCTCGACGTTGTGGGCTTCGAACCCTCGCGCCTGCAGCATCATCGTCGCGAGCTCGCTGCGATTGCCGGAACGGCAGATCACGGCGACCGGCTTCGACGGGTCGAGCGCGGGTCCCGCTCCCGACATCAACGTGTTCAACGGGATGTGGATCGCGCCCTCGACGCGGCCCGCGTCCCATTCGTTCTGCTCGCGGCAGTCGACGAGCTGGATGTCGGCGAGGTGGTCGTAGACGCCTTTGACGTTCGAGAGATCGTCGTCCATGTCGAGCCAGGCTACCAGCGACCCGCGTTCAGCCGGTCTCCAGTGCTTCGTCGAAAGCGCGATACGCCTCCCGACCGAAGAGCACGAACCGGACCTCCTCAACCTTCGAGTCGGCGTCTCGCACGGCGTCGATCGCGACGGCCGCGGCTTCGCGCACCGGGTAGCCGTACGCGCCCGTCGAGATCGCCGGGAACGCCACCGTCGCCGCGCCGAGCTCGTCCGCGACGCGGAGACATGCCCGGTGGCATCGAGCGAGGAGATTCGCCGGGTCGCGTTCGCGCCGGTAGATCGGCCCGACGGTGTGGATCACCCACCGCGCGGACAGCTCGCCCGCCGTCGTCGCGACCGCCTCACCGACCGGCAGACCGGTTGGAAAGCGTTCCCGTCGCAGATCGCGGCACGCCTCGAGGATCGTTCCCCCGCCGCGTCGGTGGATCGCACCGTCGACGCCGCCGCCGCCGAGCAACGTCGAGTTCGCCGCGTTCACGATCGCGTCGGCGCGCTCGTGCGTGATGTCACCCTCGACGAGCTCGATGCGTGGCACCCAGCCATCGTAGACCGCTATCGTAGGAGGATGCCGACCCGGGGGGCTGCCGCATGATCGTCTGTCTCGCCGCGAACCCGTCGATCGACAAGCTGTTCGAGGTCGATCGCCTGATCAAAGGCGACATCCATCGCCCGCTCGGGCTGGTCGCGACGGCCGGCGGCAAGGGTCTGAACGTTGCGCGCGCCGCGCACACGCTGAACGGCGAAGCGACCGCGGTCAGCCTGCTGCGGGGGCATGCCGGGAAATGGCTCCAGGAGCAGCTCTCCGCCGAGGGGGTTCCAGGCGTGTTCGTCTGGTCACACGGCGAGAACCGCTCATCGCTGTCGGTCGCGGACCGCGAGTCGGGTGGGCTGACCGAGTTCTACGAGCACGGGTCGGTCGTCCCCAGCGCCGCCTGGGCGGAGCTGACGCACGCGTGCGCGTCGGTGTTCCCCAGGGCTCGGTGGCTGACGATCAGCGGCTCGCTCCCGCGAGGCGCGCCCGACGAGGGCTACCGGGATCTCGTCGTCGAGGCGCGGACGGCGGGGCTTCAGGTCGCGGTGGATTGCGAAGGAGACCGCCTGCGGCTCGCGCTCGAGGCGGAGCCCGACATCGTCAAGGTGAACGCGACCGAGGCGCGCGAGCTGCTGGACGTTCCGACCGCGCGGCACGGAGAGGCGCTCACCGCCGCCCGGAAGCTGCGCGATCTCGCGGGTGGCGACGGCCATGCGGCGGTGGTGACGCGGGGCGCCGAGGGGGTCGTGCTGGCGGCGCCCGACGGCACCCTGTACGAAGGGATGCTCTACGTGCGCGGTCGCTACCCGGTCGGCAGCGGCGATGCCTTCTTGGCGGGGCTCGTCACGGGGCTCGACGCGGGGATGGGCTGGGACGACGCGCTCGGCCGAGCGCTCGGCGCGGCGACCGCGAACGCCGAGATCCCCGGCGCCGCGCGGCTGGATCCCGCGCGCGCCGCGGACCTCGGCTCCCAGGCCCAGGTTCGGATCCTCTGAACGCGGGACTACGCCAGGGTCGTGTCCCACTCCAGCAGGACCTTGCCGCTCTCACCCGAGGCGGCGACGGCGAACGCCTGCTCGAACTCGTCCCAGGGGAATCGGTGCGTGATCACCGGCTTCACGTCGAGCCCGGATTGCAGCATCACGGTCATCTGATACCAGGTCTCGTACATCTCCCGGCCGTAGATCCCCTTGATCGTGAGCATGTTGAACACGACCTGGTGCCAATCGATCGCGATCTCGGTGTCGGGGATCCCGAGCATCGCGATACGGCCCCCATGAGCCATGGTGTCCACCATCGCGTGCAGGGCGGCGGCGTTCCCCGACATCTCCAGCCCGACGTCGAAGCCCTCGACCATGCCGAGCTCCTTCTGCACGTCGTGGAGATCGCGCTCGGTCGGGTCGATCACGAGCGTCGCCCCCATCCGCTCGGCGAGCGCGCGTCGGTAGGGGTTCGGCTCGCTCACGACGACGAATCGGGCCCCCGCGTGCCGAACGACGGCGGCGGCCATGCACCCGATCGGCCCTGCACCGGTGATCAAGATGTCCTCGCCGAGGACCTCGGTGGAAAGCGCCGTGTGCACGGCGTTGCCGAACGGGTCGAAGATCGCCGCGACCTCGGGGTCCACGTCGTCGGCATGCTTCCAGACGTTCGTCATCGGGATCGAGATCAGCTCGGCGAACGCCCCCGGCCGCTGCACGCCGACGGCTTGGGCGTTCGCGCAGAGGTGACGCCGTCCTGCCAGACAGTGCCGGCATCGGCCGCAGACGACGTGCCCTTCGCCGCTCACCCGGTCGCCCGGGAGGAAGTCGTTCACGTTCGAACCGACCGCGAGGATCCGCCCTGCGAACTCGTGTCCGATCACGAGGGGCGTGACGACCGTCTCCTTCGCCCAGGCGTTCCAATCCCAGATGTGGATATCGGTCCCGCAGATCCCCGTCCGCTCGATGCGGATCAGCACGTCGTTGATGCCGATCGTCGGCTCCGGCACGTCTTCGAGCCTGAGACCGGCCTCGTCCGCATGCTTCACGAGCGCTTTCATGTCGAAGCGAGATTACCCGGGCCGAGGCGCGACCACGTCCGGTCTCTCTCCCAGCAGTGACGATCGTGACGCCGCAGTCGCTTTGACAGACGGCCGGGCCGCTCGGAATGATGGCAAGATCTGACGCCGTCGAGAGGGGTTCCGTGATGCGCCGATGGACCGGGCCGGTCACGATGCTCGTGCTGTTCTCCTTCCTGGCGGTGGGTCCGATCACGCACACGCCTCGCGCCGAGGCCGACTGTGGCTCCGCCGGGTGCGCCGCGCCCGTCGCCTGCAACACCCACGCGGGCGCCTGCTGGAAGCCGGCGACGAACGCGCGCTGGCAGTACCAGCTCGAGGCCGCGAGGGACAAGTCGGGGAACTGTCTCTACACCTCGACCGGCGGGATCAACGCGAACATCAGCGGGGCGCCGTTCACCGGCGGCGCGGCCGTCAAGCCGTCCGTGTTCGACATCGACTTCCAGACCGACGGAGCGTGCACGGGGGGCACGATCACGCAAGAGAACGGCGCCGCCGTCGCCGCCATCCATGCGAACGGAGCCAAGGCGATCTGCTACATCGACGCCGGCGGCGCCGAGAGCTTCCGACCGGACTACGCGGAGTATCAAGCGTTCAACGCGAACTGCAACGGGTGTCTGTTCGGCAGGCCGATCGGCGGCTTCCGGAACGAGTTCTGGCTCAACATCAACAACGACCTGGGCCAGCGCACGTTCATCCTGGGCGAGATCTCGAAGCGACTCGACCACTGCGCGGCGAACGGGTTCGACGGCGTGGAGATGGATGTGGTCGACGCGTGGTCGAACCGAACAGGTTTGACGATCAGCGGCGACACCCAACTCTTGTTCAACACCGCGCTCGCGAACCTGGCACATGGGAAGGGGTTCACGGTTGCCTTGAAGAACGACGTGGAGCAGATCCCGGACCTCGCGCCGTACTTCGACTACGCGATCAACGAGCAATGTGAGCAGTACTCGGAGTGCGGGAACTACACGACGTACTTCGCGAGCGCGGGGAAGGCAGTGTTCCAGGTGGAGTACAAGCTGAAGACTTCCACGTTCTGCCCGCCGGCGAACGCCGCGAACCGCAACGCGATCATCAAGACCTACGACCTGCTCGACCTGCCCTGGACACCCTGTCGCTGAGCCGGCCTCATCCGACGTTGACCGGCGCGGCGAACTGGGGCAGCCATCGCGCCTCGGCCTCGAGCATCCGGTCGACCATCTCGTGGATCTTCGGGAGCGTCTGCACGGCGCCGGTGAGCGGATCGAGCGCCACGGCCGCGTGGACGAGATCGCGGTCGCCGGTCATCGCGGCCTCGACCGCCAGCCGCTGCACGTTGATCTGCACCTGGTTCAAGGCGGCACACGCCGGCGGCAACGTTCCGAACGGGATCGGCTGGATCCCCGCGCCGTCGACCCGGCATACGACCTCGACGCAGGCGTCGGCCGGCAGGTTGTCGATCAGGCCGTCGTTCGGGACGTTCCCGTAGACCGTCCGT
>WNGI01006359.1_pt1 | contig 13996 bp, 14 predicted proteins | sample 5400621 | NCBI WGS metagenome assembly WNGI01 (sample SAMN13153374, study PRJNA577476) | soil metagenome | isolation source: 20 cm soil or saprolite under Garry oak tree replicate 1 | place: USA:California | collected 2016-06-15
GGCCTCCTTGCTCAGCTGGCCTGAAAGTCAAAATCGATTCGCAACCGCATTTGCCGAGAACCTTCGTAATTAAACTTGTACCCGTTTCAAGCTCGTGCGGTTCGAGGCAATCGAGCCTCACTTCAATCAGGTCGCAGACTTCCGCGGCCGCTGCCATCGCATCCTCAAGAGCGGCAATCGTTGGTTCACAAATTGATATGCAAATACGCGGCTTTTGCGAAGAGTCCATTAGAACGGCTGTGGGAGTTTGCGATGGTAGTCCCTTGGATCTGAGATCTCAAATTTAAGATCTCAGCTCTCAGATTTCAGATTTCAAATGTTTCTATGGGTCGCTTAGTTTGACTCGTCTAAGTGTCGCGTGGGTGCTTCCGCGCCAAGATGCCGTGTTGTTCCTTCAGTCACACTCGGAGGCGGAGCTACGAGTTCGCCCGTGTTACGAGCCGGAAACTCATCAACCCGCCGGCGAGTCTGCATTGCAGGCTGTCCCATGCTGCCGGGGAGAAACGCCTGCTTATCGCGTTCCTTGAGCCGCACATATTGAGCTATCCCGCTGCCCACCAGTGAGAACGCGGGTATCAGCATCCAAAACCACCAGCCATATCCCATTCTCGAAAATGCCAGTGCGATCGAAATAAGCATGAACGCGATGCCCATGAAAATATTCTTGAAGGCGTGATCCAGGCTCGGTTCTCGCCCACGCCGCCTGCGTCTTCGACTCATGATATCGAAAGGTTCATCTTCCCTCGCCTGGGGCAACTGCCCCGAAAGCGCTTGCGGGATCAGGCTGATATTCGCCCCGCAGGAGCGGCAATAACTTGCGCCTTCGAGATTCTGAGTTGCACATTTAGGACAAAACATTCTTACCTCCGATCAACCTCCAGCCGGAGTGCTTCAACGGTCACAATTATTAACCTGTTAACTTCTCGGATTTACCGGCCAAGTCTGTGCGGGCTTTTCTCTGCCGCAACGCTTCAAAAAGAATCACACCTGCTGCTACCGAAACGTTAAGTGATTCTATCCGCCCGCGCAGAGGAATACGAACTAAGGTGTCACAACGTTCCCGCACAAGTCGATGTAGGCCAGTTCCTTCACCGCCAAGGAACAGCGCACTGGCTACAGTCCAATCCCAATCTGTGTAATCAGAAGCCCCATCCGCCGCGGCGCCAACAACCCAGATGTTACGTTGTTTCAATTGCTCTATCAATTGGACCAGGTTTGTGACGCGGGCCACCGGAATGTGTTCCAACGCACCCGCAGCCGTCTTCGCCACCGTAGCCGTCAACCCGACAGCGCGACGCTCAGGAATAAAGACTCCTCCCACTCCGGCACACTCCGCGGTCCGCAGTATTGCGCCCAAATTCCGCGGATCTTCTACCGCGTCCAAACCGAGAATAAGCGGCGGCGTTGCAGTAGTGACCTGAGAACCCAATTCATCGAGAAGCTCAGTAGCGTCCCGATACATCGCCGCCGCGCTCCTGGCAACGACCCCCTGATGCGTTACGCCCGGCAGGGCGCGGTCAAGAACAAGTCGAGGCACCCGATGTACTGGCACTCTCGACTGCCGCGCCAAATCCACCAACTCGCGTAAGCGCTCGTGCTTTGCGCCTTCAGCGATCGTGATCTGCTCAAGCTTCTTGCCGCCGGCGCGCAGGGCTTCCAGCACCGGAATCAATCCGTAAATTGCGTTAACTGGGTCGGATTGGTTGTAAGGCTGGCCGGTGTCGAAATCATTTCGCTCGTCAAATTGCCCGTCAAATCCCCTGGCAAAAAGTTGGCTGGCTGATTTCGGTTTGCCCGGGGCTGATCTGGTTCCAATCGGCTTACGCGTCGTCATTAGTCTTTGTTAGCTTCTCGGTGGTGAATTGATAGCGGAGCCGGGAATACCGCAGGAATTGCGTTTCGTTGCTCAGCTCAGTGACGTTTCCGATACTGTACTTCCCTGGTCGCTCTCGGCGCCAACCGCTCGATTCGTTTTGCTGCTCGGGAGGCCATACGACATCCAAAGCCTTTCGCAATGAATTGAATGAGTCGTCGTATTCAGCCTGTGGAGCATGTTCGCGGATGAGCTTGACCAATGTCGAAATGTTTTCACTAGCCAGAAGGCCTTTGTCTTCCCCGAGACCTGAAAAATCAAAACTGTTAGCCTTGATGCGATAAGGGACCCTTTGTTTCCTGGTGTAGAAGTCGACCACTGTTTCATCAGTGACGAACTCACTTGCATCCAAAATACGATTCTCAGCCCGCCCTTGTTTCTGCTCCTTCAATTCGACGCGCTTGACGGTCAATCTCCCGACGACCAGTAAGACGATGTCAGACCACAGAACTCGGAGGCTCGGACTTTCGGGCGTTTGAAACGCATAGATTCCCGCTTCATCGATATCGAATGCGCGCAGCTTAATAGGGTTGTTTGCCTCTCCGCCGGATTCCGTATCCGACACGATGCACGATTCGATTCCCAGGTTGGTCAGCCGGCGTTGGACTAATGATGCCTCATCAATCGTTGCTGTACGCGCGAGTGGCAGTGGCGTGCCCGAGGATAGGATTAGAGCCAGGTCTTCTGGACGCAACCGCAAAAGATCAGCCGCCTCACGTAATTCTGGATCGGCAAGGTCCCTGGTCGCATTTGCGGGTCGAGGCAGAAGGATGTTGTTATATCCCTGTTCCCATTTTTCCAGGGGCCTCAGCGCGGGCTTCTGCAAGTTGACAGCGGTTTCACTGCGGGGCAGAAAAGCTGCACAATAGAGGCAGTTGACTCGAGTTGGCGGATTCGCCCGTAAACATTCTTCGCATCGCACCATCTGGTCAGGTGCAAATGGTTCCGGGACAGGGTCGAGGGCTTCCGGCCCGTCGGTGGTCAGCATTGGAAGTGGAACGTTTTCGTTATCTTTGGGCAACAGCTCCTCCGGGACTTTTGATTATACGACGCAGTAAACTTTCAATCGAGATGTTAACCACAACACCCAGGACGTTGGTCTTCGCTTTCATAACGAACCATAGAGGCTGGTTAGCCGCTTCTCTTCTCGCAACGGCGCTGGCGCTTCCGAGTTGTGCGGCTTTGCAACCACCGAGCGCCACTGGGCCACGGGGAAATGAGTCGTCCTATCCGATTTTGGTCACCGAGGATAGTCACAGAAAAGAATCAATCGCCGTTGCTTTGAACCGGCTCGCCGCACAGGCGGGAACCCCCGGTTCAATCGAGGCGCAGGTTCAACCAGTAACCACAACAATTCTAAACATCTCTCCAAAAGCGAACAGCAATTTGTATCTACCGAAAGTCGGCGCGACCGCCGTCATGACTGAGGAAGAAACCAGAGAGTCGCTACGACGATTCATCAAGGAGTGGCAGGAACTCATCGGCTCCGATCGCGGAGATTACGGCAAGTTACAGATTCGTTTTACCAGCGACCGCCGCGTACTCAATCTCACCAGCTCCTGCATACCGGATGCGGAGCGAATCCAAACAGCTATCTCCGCTCTTACCGGTCGGATCAGGTCGAGAGACGCCATACAGCAGCTACGCGACAAGGGTCTGACGTACACTAACCCCCAGGGAGCCGGGTTGAACTTTAAGGTGCCGGCGGCCAGCGAGATCAATCCTCGCAGCCTGGTAATCTACATCCTTCCCGCGAAGAATAAACCCGATGCTTTGGAGTTTCATGTTGCCTGGGAAATGGAATTGAGCAACGCTCCCATCAAAATCGCCTATATCGACGCCTTCACCGGCGAGACGATTGCCGTTGAATAATCCCTTCCAGTCCGCCCCGTCCCTCTGAAATTTCGCAATTCGAAATCCGAAATCCGAAACTCCATCCATGGTCTGCTTGACCAATCACCCACAAAAAAGCATGCTAGAAACGATTTTAAAAGCTTATTTGGAGTAGCCTATCAGATGAATAATTTTGATCCTACCAACAATATCTCATGGCAATTGGGACACCGCGGCAGAGTGGCCGTTTTCATTGATGGTAACAATCTGTTTCATGCGGCCCGCTTCCACAATATCGACGTTGACTATAACAAGCTGTTACGCGTTTTGCTGGGAGACGGGCGATTGCTCAGGGCCTTTTTCTACACCGGCGTCGACATCGGAGCAGAGAGACAGCAAGGCTTCCTGCTCTGGATGAGACGCAACGGCTTTCGCGTAATTCAAAAAGAGCTGAAGACGTTCTACGACGGAAGTCGCAAAGCGAATCTTGATGTGGAAATTGCCGTTGACATGCTGTCGCTCGCAGGTCGTTATGACACCGCGGTGCTCGTCTCTGGGGATGAAGACTTTGTGTACGCAGTAAATGCCGTTGCCTATAAGGGTTGCCGAGTCGAAGTCGCCGGTTTTCGTTCGAATACGGCTCCGAAGCTAATCGATGTTGCTGACTATTTTATTGACCTGGGTGAAATTGCCGATCGGGTTCGTAAGGAAGTGATGCATGGGCCACGCTATGACGAGCGTGAGATCCACGAGCAACAGCCGACGCAATACCTGCATGAACAACTCCAGATTCAGGGAGCGACGGACGACGTCTACCAGTCGACTTTGCGGGTAGTGCTGGAGACAACAATTGAAGACGAAGCGGAGCAGTTTGGGACGGCCGCGGATTTTATTCGCATAACCGACGAACACTGAATCTCTCAGTACCACCTGCGGTAGGGGTTGGGTCACCAGTTAGTCCACCTGCCACGTACCGACCTGCTCGGTACCGCGGGCGGTGCGATCTCAGCATCAGTAAAGCGGGGACAGTGAGGGTCGGATTTGAGTATGAAGCTTTTTACCGTGGAAGAAGCAAACGCGCTTCTGCCATCAGTGCGCGAGATTTTGCAAAAAATTCAGCGTTCTCGCCGGCGCCTGGGCGTATACCGCCAGCAAGTAAAGCTGGCTGCAGAAGGAGCGGAACAGGGCGGCGGCGGAATTGCGAACGGCGTGCACTATGCTGTAATTCTCACTCGCTTCACCGAGGAAATGTTGCAACTAGAGGCTCTGGGTGTTCAGTTGAAGGATTTCGATCGCGGCCTCGTCGATTTCCCCTCCCTGAGAGATGGCCGGGTTGTACTGCTTTGCTGGCAACTCGGCGAAGGGGACGAACTCGAATGGTGGCACGACATGGATGAAGGTTTTGCCGGCCGCACTCCGCTTTGACACCTTTTCCACAGGCATACCTCCTTACGTTGTGGCTCTCGCCCCCAAGTGACAACTCCAACGCCTCTTATATTTTCTGGTTGACCACTTAAAGTACTTCCTGATACGATGCGCCCCGACTACGCAGGCGTCTGGCCGATTTTGGGTCAGTCGCCAAAGCTAGCGCAGACCGTCCCCTTCGGAGGCAGCTTCATATGCGATGTCCCGCGTGCGGTGCTTTTTACAAAGAACGTTCGGCAAGGTGCCCGGAATGCGGCGCGATCCAGAATGAGACTCCAGCGGAACCTTCCCGGCAGGCTCGGTCGGAACAAATAGAAATCGTGGCAGAACCGGTACCCCCTAAAACTATGCAAAAGAGACAAGTTGCGACGGAAACTAGTCGTTCTTTGATTGAATTTCCCGGTGTAAACAGAAGCGCCGTGCCGGAATGGCGCAAGGAATTAGGGGAACGCGTGCGCGAAGTACAGGAAAGGCGGGCGCGAGAGGCTATTCTAGAGTCTGGCGAAACTGAGCCGCTCTTTTGTGAACTTGAATCTCACCCGGCACCGATGCTGGAGCTGCTTCCCCAGACCGAAGCGCCACCACTGAACCCTTTGGTTGTGGCCGCGTTACAACGTATCGAACGGGCCCACTCCCAACCGACAGGTAATGCACTGCTGGCCACCGCAGTTGCTTATGACGAACAAACCGAGTTTGGGCTCGATTTGGCGCCAGCTCAGGACGCGACCATCCCCGTTACGAAACCTGAAAGGCCTCACAATCTCGCCGTTGTGCCAAGGCCAACGCCCACTGCCATGACAACCCACATTCCCCAGGAACCGCGAAAACCAAGAAGAATCATTGACGATCATAACGACCCGGCTCTTAACTACCTGGATTCTGTTCCGCGGTCCCTGATAGTTGAGCTTCGCGAGTATCCTTCAGCACCAATTTATTTGCGCGTGCCCGGCGCTTTAATAGACCTGCTGTTTATCTGTTTGCTTTCGTCGCCTTTCCTGGCGCTCACCAGGTTAACCAGCCTTGAATGGCGCAACCCACGCGTCATCGGATTTGCGGCGGCCACCTTTCTGGTAGTAGGTTTTATCTATCTGACGGTTAGCATCGCTTTGACGGGGCGCACCATAGGGATGAAGCTTTTTTCCCTTCGGGTGGTCGATGCCCGAACAGGCTTGATCCCAACAGGCAGCCAGTCGGCCGGACGCGCACTGCTCTACATGCTAACGCTGCTGTCCGCCGGCATAGTACTGATGTATACGTTCGTCAACTCTGAAAAGCAGACTGCCCACGATCGTTTCACTCGCACGGCTGTAGTTCGGGTCTGACTCCTCGCTATCGTTAGAATCGGCTCTGCTCTGCATTGGGGCAGGGCCGTTTTGTTTGAACGGCATTTACATGCACCAGGAAACACTGAAAGAAATCGTCGGCGAGCTGAACCAGTTGCTTCCGGGCCGTTTCCTGGGAAAGATCTTTCAGTTGTCAGCCTTCTCTCTGGCGCTTGATTTCGGCGTCAGAGACCATGGTTACCTTTTCCTCAGCATCGAACCGGCCGCGCCGCGTCTCTACTTGATCCAACGAAGCGTTCGTGATTTGGAAAGGGCCTCGAATTCGCTTTCCCCTTTCGCTCAGGCAATGCGAGCAAGCCTGGGTGGAGGCAACCTCCTGTCGGTGACGAAGGACGAGCAGGAACGTATAGTCAGATTCTCTTTTTCTGTAAGCGATGACCTGGGCGATTCTCGAAATTGGGTACTGGTGGCGCAACTTACGGGCCGCTCGGCAAATCTACTTCTGTTAGATTCTGCCGGCATCGTTACCCAGGCGTGGCGACCACCAAGGGGCGAGGGCCAAAAAGTCGGGGATCCATACCGGCCGCCGATGTTGCAAACTAAAGCTCTTAAGCCTGGTTCCGAACCGCCGCGTCTTACGCGCGGTGACTACCCTACGATTTCCGCCGCCGCTGACAAACACTACCGCCAACTTGAGATCGAACATGAGTTTGAAAGCCTGACCGGGAACCTTCTAAACACACTACGAAAGGAAATCAGCAGACGGAAAAAGCTTCAGGCGAATCTCAAGAAGGACCTTGTGGCGCACGGTAATCCTGATGATCACAAACGCATCGGCGATTTGCTCCTCGCCAACATCTCAAGCGCAAAACGCGCCGGCAACAGGGTGAGCGTAACGGATTACTACGCTGAAGGAACCCCGACAATCGAAATCGAGGTCGATGAGCACACGTCTTTACAGGACGCAGCCAGTAAGTCTTTTTCGCGTTACACTAAGGCCAAACGGGCAGTGGAAGAGATTGGGAGCAGGCTGGTTCAGCTCGACGGCGATCTGGCGCAGTTTGAGAAAAGGCGTGTGAAGTTAGAAGAGGCGATAGCCAATCGTGATGTTTCGGCTCTCGCGGAGTTTGAAGAAAGGAAGGACCGCCCAACCGGCGCCAGGAAGAAACAAAAAGCGTCGCTTGCCATTCCAGGCTTGCGACGCTATCGATCTTCTGATGGTTATGAAGTGCTTGTGGGCAGAGCTGCGCGGGATAACGATCAGCTAACTTTTCGAGTTGCGCGTCCCAACGATCTCTGGCTGCATGCGGGCGACTATCCCGGCTCGCATGTAATCGTGCGAAACTCCAGCCGGAATGAAATTCCCCAGCGCACCATAATTGAAGCGGCCCAACTGGCGGCGAAATTCAGTCAGGCAAGCAAGGATGCTAAAGTCGCAATTCACTATACGCGTCGCAAGTTCATTTCGAAACCGAAAGGGGCAGCACCGGGGCTGGTGCGCATGTCCAGCTTCAAGACGATTACAGTGGCGCCCGGCGAGAATATCGAAAGGCTGACGAACGAAAGCTGACCGACAAACGACCGCTGAGCGACGACGGCCGACCGCGGGGGAAGGACACGCGACTTACCGTCAGCGGTCGGCCGTCCACGGTCTCTTGTCTTACTTGTACCGGTAGGTAATCCTGCCTCTTGACAAATCATAAGGCGACATCTCAACGCTCACGCGGTCGCCGACCAAAATACGAATTCTGTTTTTGCGCATCTTGCCGGAAATTGCTGCCAGCACGACGTGCTCAGTGTTGTCCAGTTGGACCTTGAAAAATGCATTGGGCTGCTTGTCGATGATCGTGCCCTCTGCTGGAATCAAATCGTCTTTTGCCAATAGGTGCTCCTTTTCGCTCGTAAATTTGTCAGACCGCTGACCGTTGACCGTTGACCGCCGACCGAGGTTGTCGGCGGTCGCCGGTCGTCCGTCTTTGGTCGTTTACCTGCTGGCGCGTCGTGGTCGGAATGAGCGAGTAAAGACTGCACGCGGCGCTATCGCCCTGGTAAACGGCATGTGGGCCGTTTCAGTCTTTCTGCCTCCAAATCCTGGTAGCATTACGCGCGCCACGGCTTGTCCGGTCAGTCGTTCAATCGCACGCATCGATCCCTCATCTACGGGAGTAACGATTGTAATCGCGCGTCCTGTGTTTCCGGCTCTTCCGGTACGGCCTATGCGATGCACGTAATCTTCGGGCGCCGCAGGCACGTCATAGTTGATGACATGTGAAACAGCGTCAACGTCCAGACCGCGCGCGGCAATGTCGGTGGCAACCAGCACGCGTGTGCGGCCATCGCGGAATCCGCGCAGTGCTGCTTCACGCTGTGGCTGCGTACGATCAGAGTGAATACGATTAACGCTGTGATCGCGAGCGGAAAGAATGTGAGACAAGCGCTCCGCTCCTCGACGTGTGCGGGTGAACACCAGCACTCGCTCAAACTTCTCGCGTTCGAGCAGGTCGAGTAACAGGGCAGTCTTCGATTCCTGGGCCACCGGGTAAGCGGTTTGCTCAACACTTGTGGCTGCCTGTCCGCGCGGACTGACTTCAATAAGCTTCGGGTCTTTCATTGTCGTGCGCGCCAGCTTTTCAATGTCTGAAGACATTGTCGCCGAAAACAGAAGTGTCTGGCGTCTGACGGGCAGCATTGAGAGAATGCGGCGAATTGCCGGCAGGAATCCCATGTCGAGCATGCGATCGGCCTCGTCAAGGACCAGAACTTCGACTGTCGAAAGATTGATTGCGCCGCGCTCGGTTAGATCGAGCAAGCGTCCAGGAGTGGCGATCACTATTGCCGCGCCGCGTCGTAGCTCGGCGATTTGGGCGCGCATATTGGCGCCGCCGATTACAGTAACGCCGCGATTGGCTTTCACGCGATTAAGTTCGCCATAGTTCTTTTGGATCTGCATTGCCAGTTCGCGCGTCGGCGCGAGCACAAGGACGCGAACTCCGGGTCGCGCTTTTTCCGTCATGTTTTGAATGATTGGGAGCAGAAATGCGGCTGTCTTGCCTGTGCCGGTTTCAGCACAGCCGATCAGGTCCTGGCCGCTGAGGATGACAGGGATTCCCTGCCCCTGAATCGGTGTTGGTTCGGTGTATCCGAGAGACTCGCATCTCCGCACTTGAGCGGGCGCCAGTCCCAGTTGAGAAAAATTCATAGATTCCTTTTGTGCGACGTTCCCATTTCCTATGGTCCTCGCATTTCCTTTTACTGATAATGAGCATAAAGCTCATAGTTGAATTTGTTTGATTCTCTGTCCGCCCTCCGCGAACCTGTGTTTCCGTGGTGAGTTGTTGAAAACTTCCACCACGGAGACACAGAGAACACGGAGGATGCACAGAGAGTTACTGTTGGAAAGTGCTTACCAACGAGGCTCGCGATTGCCGCCACCGCCGCCGCCGCCATAGCCACCGCCGCCGCCGCGGTTACCACCGTAACCACCGCCGCCGCCACGACCACCGCCGCCGCCGCCAAAGCCACGACCACCACCACCCGAGCGATTCTCGCGCGGTTTGGCTTCGTTAACGTTCAGAGCACGTCCGTTGACTTCCTTGCCATTAAATTGAGCGATAGCTGCCTCGCCCTCTTCCTTAGAAGACATTTCGACAAAGCCAAATCCGCGTGAGCGTCCGGTGTCGCGGTCTTCCACAACACTCGCCGATTCGACCGTTCCAGCTGCTGCAAAAAGCTCCTGCAGATCCTGGCTTGAGGTCGCAAACGCGAGATTTCCTACGTAAAGTTTCATAGACATAAAGATATACCTTTCCCCTAGGGGGGATAAAAGAAGCTGCGAATCGGATTGGCTTCGGTCGAACGGTAGGAGCGAAGGGCCGGTTTTCGGATGCTCTAAGAGCGCTTCTGAAGTTGAAATCAGCCTTTTCTCGAACTATCCAAAAACGCCGGCGCTAACTGTCTTATGCGCGGGGCGCATCACCGTCGATGCGCGAGAGAAGGATTAACCGTAAGTCACTATGCACTATTTACAGCAAACTAGCAAGGCGAGAACTCCAACTGAAGCAAGGCCTTGGAATTGAATGATTACGCCGGCCGAGGGTAATCTCACTATTATTCAGTTAAGTTGCCGGCTTACGCTAAAGTCCGAGCGAAATAACACAAAGCTTGCCTAAGGCAGATTCTGCCGGTTTAGAGCGTTTCCGAGGCAAAGCCGCAGAATAACGAAGCGCTTCTGAGCTAGTTGTCAGCCGTCTTTTTATCGCCGTCTTTGCTCTCTTTTTTTGGCAGAGTCGGGCTGGCGAAATCGGGCAACGGATCACCCCACAAATAGTGATTAAACCACGCGAGGTTGTGATTCATCACTGCGCGCATCGCTTTGGGTTTTGTAATCCCGTGGCCGAAGCCTTTATAAACGATCATCTCCACACGCACCCCTTTGTCCTCCAGCGCCTGGCGCAGCTCGTAAGCATTGGCGATGGGCACACGGCGATCGAGTTCGCCGTGCTGGATGAGCGTCGGCGTACGCGCGTTTTTGACGTAGGAGATCGGCGACGTCCTCTGGTAGATTTCCGGATCATCAACCGGATTCTTACCCAGATAGTTGATCGTAAAAGGCGTAATGTCGGTGTTGTAGTAGTAAGTCGACCAATCAGAAATCCCCGCTCCTACCGATATTGCCACGAAGCGATCTGATGAGGCCGTCAGAAAAGCTGAAATGTAACCGCCCTGGCTCCAACCCATGCAGCCCACCTTGTCTTTGTCGACCCAGCCTTTACTTATCAGGTAATCCACTCCCGACAACACGTCCCAGGCATCGCCAACACCCAGATTGCGCACATTGAGTTTGCGAAACTTCTCTCCGTATCCGGCGCTGCCGCGATAGTTCACTTTGAGCACCAGCGCGCCGCGCGCCGCCCAGATGTCGGACGGGTAATAGCGCGCGTCTGGAGTTAACAGCGCGGGCCGGTCCACACCTGTGGGTCCACCATGAATGATGCAGAGCAGTGGATATTTCTTCGCCGGGTCAAAGTCAGCCGGCTTAATCAACACACCTTCGATAGTGGTCCCGTCAGAACTCGTCCAGGAGACGACTTCGCGTGTTGCAAGGCTGAGCGATTTGGTTTGTTCGCTCAGATTCGTCAACACGCGTGGCGAAAAACTGCGGACATTGGAAACGAAAACCTCACTTAGCGAGGTCGGCGAACTGGCTGTGAACCCAACCTGTTGTCCATCGCGCGTCAGCGAAAACGAACCGGCCATCAAACTATCGGGGCCTGACACCCGCGTCACCCTCGCACTCACCGGATCAACGCGAAAGAGTTGCGAAGCAGTTTTTTGCAGTCCGGTAAAGTAGATGCCGTCCGGCCGCCACTCAAGCAGGTTAGGACTTTCATCGAAGTTATCGGTGATCGACCGCGGCGTGCCACCCACGGCAGGCACCACTGCCAGACGCGAGTTGCTGGCGAAGAAAGTCGTGTTGCCCATCGCCGATGAAAACACGATCTGTTTATCGTCGGGTGACCAGCGCGGGTTGCTGTCAGGGCCGGCTTGCGAGACCAACCTGCTCACAGTGTCGTCCGCCAGGTTAAGCAGGTAAACGTCGGAAGTAACACCCTGGATCAAATCAGGGTTGACCGTCGCGCTAAACGCGATCTTCGAACCGTCGCGCGACCAGGAAAACGCATCGACACTGAAGTCTTTCTTCTTCGTGCGTTGTTTTCCGACTACGGGCGCGTTCAGGGCCTCGCTGACGCTCAGCGTCCAGAGATAAGCATAGTTGTAATCCTTGCGCACCACCTCGTAATCGCCCAGGTAGTCCTTGCGATCCTTCGAAACCTGAGGCGCTGGCTCGGTGGCCGTGTAAGCGATGCTGCGACCATCTTCCGACCACGCGAAGTTGCTGATGGCAGTCTCGGATTTGGTTAGTTGCACGGCTTCTCCGCCTGCGGCATTGATCATGAAAATCTGATTCTTGTCCTCCAGACGATTGCTGGTAAACGCCAACCACTCTCCATCCGGCGACCACTTGGGATTAGTGGAAGACTTCTCGCTACGCGTCAGTTGAAGGTTGCGGCCCACGCCGGCGCCGGCAACCTCGGCCAACCAAATCTGAGTGACAAAGGCGTCCTGCTTAAAGTCGGCTGAGGTCACTGTATAGGCCACCCACTTGCCGTCCGGCGAGATTTGCGCGCTACCTACGGACTTGATCGTCAATAGTTCGTCGATGGTCGGCACGTGACGACTTGCACCCGATAGCGTCGTGCTGTCATCAAGCAGAGTTGCAGCTACTGCCCCTGCACAAATGGAAAGAATCAACAGGCACAGAATAAGATTGCCACGCAGGCTGGCGAACATGCTTTTCATCATCGTGAGTTTCTCCTATTCACCGCTTAACCTCACTTGCTCGGCGTTAGCTTAATAGATGAGAAATATTTTTCTCCAATCTTTGAGGCCAGTGTGGAGTCCATATCTTTTCTCCATAGGTACGACATGGTGTAGAAGCTGCTACCTACGGCATAGATTCTTGTCCGTCCCAACACAGTCGCTCCGTTGCTTATGTTCAGCGATAATTCCAATTCGCGACCGGGATGTCCTTCCAAACTGATCTTGGTCTCACGCTGCAACGTCCCATTAACCGCACCAACGATGCCATCACGCGCTTCATTAAGATATTTTTCGGGGTCGGTGATAGAGATGTTCTCGAAATACTCAATAACAAAAGCATAGCCATCCTCGAATTCTGAGAATCTATTGTGCGTTAATTTTTCGTTCGTCGGATCGGTTACGACCTCGAGCTTGGGCTGATTTGGCACCAGTAGGGAAAATCGGCCCTCGGGCGAAGTGAATTTTACCCACTCCGTCTCCGCCTGACTGCCATAGGCAAGTGTGGCGCTAATCAAAATGAGAATTGTTGGCAAGATTCTTTTTCGCATTGGCTCTCCTAAAAAACAAAATTGCAATCCGGCGACTCTAAATTCGACGCCGGCTTTTCCGCTACTGATCTTTCCATTCCGGAATGCGGCCGGGGGTCCAGGGAGCACCGGCTGCTTCCATCTGTTTCTCTAGTCTCGCCAGATCGCCTTCAATCAACTGGCGCAGTTGTACGAGCGCTTGTTCAAAGTCCTGGGCTGCCGCGTTGTACTGGTTGACCTGCGTCTGAGTTGGACGAGCTGTGGACAGACGCTGTCCACCGACTATATCGCCAACTCGCTCGCTGATCGATGACGGCAAATTAATATTGCGCGCACGCAGTGCATTATCACCACGCAAGGCGCGCAGAATATCGTTGGTGCGTTTATCAAGCGCGCCGGCATCGTCAAGTAGTTTGTCCCCCACACCGGGAGTCTCAAGCAGGGCGCGGCGAATTAATCCCAGGCGCGGTTTCAAAGCATTCGCAGCTTCAAGCGCGCCTTGCACCGCGCGCTGAAGCCGCGCGACCTTCTGTTGAAACTCAACCAGCGCCGCGCGGTCGGCAGGAGACATTACCTCTTGCCCCGCCACGACTACTTGAAATTCCTGCGGCTGGCCGAGCGGCGTCATCACGCCATCAACTCGTTTGGCTACGGAAACCTTGTATGCGCCGGGC
>WNGI01038247.1_pt1 | contig 13995 bp, 14 predicted proteins | sample 5400621 | NCBI WGS metagenome assembly WNGI01 (sample SAMN13153374, study PRJNA577476) | soil metagenome | isolation source: 20 cm soil or saprolite under Garry oak tree replicate 1 | place: USA:California | collected 2016-06-15
CTGATTGGACTCTATTGTCTCAGCGAGAGCCTCCAGCCAAAGCGATGCAATCTTTTGCTCGTCTACATCTTCTGGGACGGTAGCGTTTAGGCTGGGCAGCGTTGGAAGGGGAGGAATAGATATCTTGGTGGGGTCGACCGTCACCATTCTTCAATCGTTGACCGTCTGAATGGCTTGGAACTAAATAGTGCCTTTGCTTCCTCGGCATCGCGCTCCACGTAACAAGCAGTGACGTTACTATAAATGCGGACCCAATGCGTCATCGACTCATCGAGCAAGAGCTGTAGGGCGCTGCCTTGAAACCCGATCCTGTCAATCGATTCTGACATCAATTCTCGTGACCATTTTGTGACACTGTCACGCGATCTCCTTTTGATCTTCCCTTGCACTAACGACGGCTCGTGCAAAGAATCAGGGTCCCGGTGAGCTAGCAGCGCCTATTTCAAATTTCGACTGGGCGACCTGATTTTTTCCATCTCAGGGGTTTCGAAATGAGTGGAACAACGATATCGTCAAAATTTTCATTCGCATATGCGCGTTATCTTCGCAATCTAAGAATCCGAAGTGCTCCATTGACTGTGCGCTGAATAAAGTTAGGCCTGGGAAGCTTAATAATTCCAAATATATGCGTGTTTACGAATCTCCTTGCGAACAGATCTCAACCCAAGGTAAGCATAGATTCGTATGCCCGATGTGTGAGTGCAAACAATATCATTGCTCGGACCAGGCAGCTCGTACTATGTTACACAAAAACTGGGAACTATTGAGACAGTCCGACTAGGAGATTGCGGACCTCCTGGGTGTATCTTTGCTGATTTCACATAACCCACGACTCGTGTAGCAGAAGCCTAGTACGGAAACAAGACGGCAAGAGGAACACATTACCCAAGCTCACAAGGCGTTGGAAAAAATATGAATGGGTGAGCGAAGAAACGGTCATTATAGGTGATATGCGAAAAAACAAGTGTTTTGCAATGCAGGTTAGAGGATTGTTAGGCCAAGATGAGAGATTTAAGAATGAAGGTGGGTACTCGTATTCGAGGGTATGATGGTGTCAGGCTTATGGTACTTGTCCCCAAGATTCTTCTAGTGTTTCAGAAGTCTCTGACAAACTTGACTCGGATGACGATTCATCGTGTTCGTTCTGCGCATCGCCTTCTTCTTCTTCGTCCTCCTCTTCGTCGCCTTCCGCCGCCGAAGCAGTAGCTTCCTCATTCGCAGGTTTCTCGTCCTTCTCGCATTTGTCTTTCTCGGCGAGCTGCTGCCTCAGCTTCTCGAGCTCTTGTTCCTTCTTCTGGAGCTCCTTCTTTTCTGCTGCCTGTTTCTTCCTCTTCTCTCGCTGCAATCGAAGTCAAGTTGTGCTTGGGAAGAATAGGATTCGATACATACATCTAACTTGTCCTTTGCCTCCTTTGCCTCTTTCTCGCGCTTTAGCCTCTCCCTCATTTCACGCTCGCTCTTTGCCCATTCGATGACACCGTCTGCAGCCGTTTCGGGTTGAGACTTGTTTCTTAAAAGGTCTGTTGGCAAATGGAGCACTCAGCATTATATTTTAGCGCAGTTTGGAATGCTTACATCCTTGCAAAGCAGCAACGCTAAACTCTTCTCCGGGCACGCCGTCTGCAAACTTCTTGGCGAGCTTGTTCAGCGTCGCGGCATCCAAGGGTTTTGCACTGTGTTGGCTTGCAAGAATGTGTTCCTCAACCGGGGGAGGCAGATACGACTGATTAGAATCCCCAAACTGCTTGTCCTTAAGTTTGCCATCGGGAGTTGATACCGTCCTTACTCTTCCCGTTCCGGCACCGTCTGGCTCAGACGAAGGATCAGAACTTGTTAGATCAGGTTGCGAGGACGTGGACGTAGGCAAAAACAGTGACATAAGTGACTGGGACGAGGTTGATGTCGATTTAGGTGGGAATTCAGTTGTCTTCTTCAAGTCCGCTTTTCTAAGCTCTGCCATTTCCCTTTCTATTTGCTCCTCGTCGAGTGGCTCATCCTTCTCGTCTTCGGTAGATGGGAAGAAGTTCCGGAAGAGGGCCTCTGCCTGCCATTTGCTTGCGTTCCTGAATTCAACCCATACATCCATCCGACCAGGACGGGATAACGCCGGGTCTAGGCGCTCCAAGTGGTTAGTCGTCCTATCCGGCGGTCAGTATAATTGCTCGGAGCACACTAGCGATGTACGTACGCGAACAAGATCCGTCCCTCGGCCGCAGCGACGCCGTCAAGGGCATTGAGCAAACCACTTAAGCTCAGGGTATTCACATCCGACAATTGATCTCCGCTCTTTTTTCTACGGGTACTGCTACTGGAATTGTTTGTGTTGTTGCCGGAATTGGCATCCTTGTCCTTGTCCTCCCTGTCTTCCTTGTTCGACTTCTCTCGGCTAGTACTACGCGTGAACGCAGCATCCAGGTCCTCCAAGAGTAGTATGCACCGAGCAGGAACGCGACCCATCAGTGTCGTAAGTGTCGAGTCTGATATCCATGACGCAGACAATGACACGACGTAGATATCAAGCATCAATTCTCCAGCGATGGCGTGTATTAGAGAAGACTTCCCGGACCCAGGGACACCGTGTAATAGGTAACCACGGCGGAACGGGATACCGCGGTCTGCATACCACTATGAATAAGAAAAGTGCCGATTAGCATGACGAACATGGCTCTGGAAAACCAACGACGTTACCTTTTCTGACTTAATGAAGTCTTTGGCATCGTTCAGCAGCATCTCCTTGACTCCCGGATTGAGCACGATGCTTGACATTGGTCGTTTGTGACGCGAGTCCGTCCAACGCCAAGACCCGTGGGAATCGGCGAAATATATTTGGATACGATGAATTGCCTCCGCCTCGTATTCCTTTTTGGCCTGGAGAACGAGCTGCTTGAGGATGGTGTTAGACCGTGCTACAACACTGTGGATGAAAATATCAATGGAGTGCTTGTATCTGGAACACGAGGGCATGCCTTATAGACAACAATTCACATCCGTCGGACTTGCGTGTACGCCTAACACGAAGCCAGTGACCCCTGTAGTAGATGGTATGCGTAGAATCAAAGGTAGGCTGAAAAACAACTCTAGTTTTGACTTTTCCTGGGGCATCGTCGTCGTCGTACTCGTCATCATCACCGAACGAGTTGTCGTTGCTCAACCCAAAGGAAGAGGTACGAGTGGTGGTCTCAAACTCCCTTGAACGTTGCCACTCTGGGCAACGGGAGAGCCAGAGCATCAGCCAGTCATATGGATAGTCCTCTTCTGAGAAGTGGGCAGTGAGGAAGAAAGCTAAAATGGGGAGTCAGTTTGTACATAAGTATACTAATTAGAGGGGATTACAGTTTATAAAGTGAGACCTGTAGAGGAGGGTAAGAGAGGGGAGGAGAAGAGATGGGGGACATACCAAGCAGAGCTGGACATGAGGGACTTGAGTACGTCCATTTGGGGTGAAGGAGTAGATGAGTAGGAGAGCCAATGTGGCGAGACGGGGAGACGAGAGAGTAATAATGTTTGGCAGAGTGAGAGAGAGTCAGCACAGGTCAGGGTGCCAGAGTCACATCACATCATCACGAATGGTAGACTTTAACGCCGTTCCCCTTCTCGACTACAGCCTCCGCACTGCCAATAGGCCTGCTTTTCTTGCGCAGCTCAGGCATGCTCTCATCAACGTCGGCTTTCTCTATCTTACGAACCACTCCGTCGACACTGACATCATAGACTCCCTCGTCAATAACTATGTCCCGGCTCTCTTTGCACTGCCTCAGGGTGAAAAGGTCAAAATACGCATGGCAAACTCCCCCCATTTCCTCGGGTACTCCCGCCTAGGCGCCGAACTTACTAAAGGCTCGGTAGACTACAGAGAACAGTTCGACATCGCCACTGATCATGTGTGCAGATGGACTGGACCTGCCGATCCAGACTATTATAGACTGTGGGGCGCGTCTCAGGTAGCCTGCACACTCCCAGATCGCTCAAATGCTCATCGGTAGCCGCAGTGGCCAGACGAGGCGCACATTCCCGGTTTCAATGCCATCTTCAGGCGCTACCTTGACCAGGTCACACTGCTCAGCTACGATTTTAGCTCTCTCATCGCTGAGGCACTCGGGTTGCCTTCAGATGGGCTTGCCAGGTTTTACGACGAACCATCGTTAATGCAGCACCGGGCCAAAATTGTCAAGTATCCAGTAGTTCAAGACCACACCCAGGGCGTAGGTCCGCACTATGATGCAGGATTCTTGACATTCGTGAGTACGGCCCATCATGCGGCGCAGCTTCTATTTGGGTTCTAATTTAGCTCATCCCCATACGCAGCTTCTGCAAGCTTCTCCCCATAGGGGTCTGCAAGTGCAGAACCTTGCAGGCGATTGGATCGACGCTCCCCCGGTTCCAGGATCGTTCGTCGTCAATTTTGGAAAAGGTGGGTGAACACGTCAGCATGATGCTACCCCGATCTGAACTTCGCATGTCCCAGCTCTCGAGTTTGTCACTCGAGGTTTGGCGCGTGCAACCTCACACCGCGTTCTCTCCCCAACGGGCGACACGCCCCGATACTCGATCCCTTTTTTCCAGAATATAGGCCTTGACATCCGTTTGGTCGATCACATTCTTGACTGTACGTTCCGGCTTTTGTTTATTACCTCCTTGTGGATAGCCAACCCTGACGACCTGACTTGTCATATCCGTCTAAATGTATTTATACACTTTCTACCTTCTATATGCGGTTCCGGAACACAGTTTCTCCGGATATGTTCAAACGCAAGGATGAACGCGGGACCGTGAGTGTGACAGAGTGTATGTTGGCTTGACCATGCACGTGTCCTTGACTCACGACTTGTTCCAGCTGTCAACTTTACAGAATTCGACCGAGAGCCGTCTGGCAAAGTCAACCTCATCGGTCGCGTCAAGTGAGTCATTCTCATCCCCCTGTCCGAGAGAGATGGCTCATGTTTCATCCCCTCATATTAACACAAAATGAAATAGGAGTCACCCAGACGTAGCTCAACGCCACTACCCAGATTTGTTCAAATTATATTTCCCAGATGGACATGTGCCTGTGGCGACGTCCGCTTATTAATCGATGAGCCCGTATATATTGCGCAAAAGACAAGGTTAACTCGTGTAAGTAGTACCGGTGTCTTATTTGTATTATGTTGTGATATTAGGGGTGTGTGGCTGGGGCGCTCGGTACACATACGCATAAGGGAGTGTGAAGTACGTTAGCATTATGAATAACTATATAGACGTGTGTATTCGTGGACAACGAAGAATAAGAGATCTGCTTCGAATGCCTCGAATGCGATGGCTTGCGATTGGATGATTTGGTGAGTATCGAGTCATCTGATACTCACGGCACCGGTGCTAAAGCGCTAAAGCATCATAAGAATGGAAGGAATCAGGGAGAAGCATCTCCACGTGGTGCTTGGGTATACTTAGCCTTCCTTGCCGCGTACAGCTACTAGACTTAATAGGCACAGCAGCCGGACTTTATCGTCGTTTTCGGGATATCTGTCCGGTGCCATTGATGGAAGATGGGGAAAATTTAATTGAAGCTTGACGCCGCAGCTAGAATAAGTCTATGCCTATCTCGTATACCCGGATCTTGGTATATTAGATCTGTTGAGAGTGCATAAGCCCAATGGACCGTTTCAAGTTCGCACTATCATCTCATGCATCCACCAAACTCAAGTCTCTCTATCTCAATCAGGTCGCAATTTCCGAATACTAGATGAAGACACCGTCGAAAGATACGCCACAATTGCAAATGATTATGGTGGCCAGAAAGCTGAACTACGAATTCGAAATGAAACCGTAGACGAGACGACACTTTTGGATCTCCAACTTCAATCTTCTTGATTCGAATTCTACGCCACCACGCGTCCCGTGTCAGCCAGCGCTATTTATTCTACCTGTACGAACGATCAAGAATTTCCTCAAACGTTCATTGAACGCAATTTCAGTGCACCATGTCGCTTCTTATTAAGACGTGTCAGAAGTGAATGAGGTTACAATGTCTTCGCTGTGTCCGTAGCAGAGATCCAGAAAGGGACGCTCATTGTTTGATTGTCCTGGCGACGAAATGGAGTTCGAGCGCGGAGGAATTCGGGATACATGATGACGCCATACCCATTCCCATCGTACGATGTTCTTGATATGGACCTATATTTGCTTGCCAGGGAGTGAATTCACGTAGTGTAGTGACCATCGATCATGGGCCTATCGAAGTATGGCTTAATACCATGATCCTTCAGAGTCTCAAACGAACAAGTTATACTCAGATGATAGAACTTCATTTGTCACTTGAGAAATGCAATATAAAACTACGCTTGCTGGTAGACACAAGTGAGACAATTATTACCTGTGAGCAGGTGAATTATCCAGGTGCTTCGGGGAGGGACAGAGACAGAGGGTAAGCAACATCCAATAGCATGCCATAGGCATCCGTACCTGGTAATATGCGCCACGATCTTTGAAATGCCTGTCACACTCACGACAATACACATCGACATGCTCTGGAGAGTCGCGATAATGCTTTCAACAAAAAGATTAATGCGACAACGATGCGGAATTGATTGCTATTCACTTGTTGTAATGCGGTGTCATGGACAAACACCCGTTCACATCGATGACAGAAAGGATGTTCCTCTTTATTATGCTAAGACCCGCAGGTAAGTATCGGTCATAAATGCAAGCCAGTGGATATTCACCTCTTCTAGCTCATTTTCATATTCAAAGCCGACGTCGCACTCGTGACAAACGCAATCTTCGTGAGCAAATGAGTTGAGATAATGCTTCAAACAGCGAAGTCAGCATGAAGGAAAATTCATGCAGCTTTTTTTATTCACCTCCTCCAACTCATCGTCACCGTCAAACTCCTCCTCACAGCGACCACAATATGAATGCTCTTCGGAATCTTGGATATGCTGCCAATTAAGAGTGAGTCAAAAGCAGGGTATTACGTAGAATACCCAACCTGATCCAAATCATCTTCTTCATCAAAAATAATGTCGCATTTATGACAATAACAATTTTCATGGGCACGCGCATTCTGGTAATGCTTTTGAAGATGTATTTTGCGGACAGCAAAAGGGAGTGAGCGGCATACCTGACACAACGATTCACCTGTGCCAAAATCTACCTTGCATATATAACAGTAGTGATGAGAGGACGAGGCAATCATATGCTTTAGAGTTATTGAGAATGTTCGCTGACCGCACCACGAGTAAGATCTCGTCTCACCTGTTCCTTGGCAACCCTGTTCACAAAGGGTCTCATGCACTTCCAGCAGAAGGTGCCTCTATGAAAGTTTCGGTAATGCTTTCAGAGAAAGTGATGAAAAAATGTTGGAATTTATTGTGAAACGTATCTACCTCTTCTCTCGCATCGCCATCTTCGAACCATTCATCGCATGCATCGCATAAAGCATGAATAGCTGATTGGTGCTGTGAATCATAGTCGATACTACAAAAGACTGATCATTGGAGGTGGTGCACCTGTTCCAATGCGTCCGAATTCTTGAAATTTCTTCCACTTTCGCATACGTCGCACTCGTATTGAGAATGTCCCATTGAATTGCAGTGAGACTCGATGGCCTGACGAGTGCTAAAAGTCCTATTGCAATCTGAGCATTCATAAGACATCACGGCAGTTGGATACTCGGCAGATTGTCTAGAGATGGTATGGCAGAAGTTAACTGGTGCTGGCCCCGTGGCAGTTGTATTGAATTCAAGGGTCGCCGATTATATTATGACATAATTTTAATTACGGATTCGTCAGTTGTGTTTTCCGTCGTACCATAGTATGCACGACCATGACAAATGCCGAGTGAGGTATGACATTCGCAAAATTTCGTGTTGCGGGATGTGTCATTCGGAGGGCATCATACGTGGGAGGACCGCAAAGTTACTGAAGTACAATCGCGCATAGTAGATATGTGTCAAATCGCAGCAGCTACGCTCTGATACCGATCCATACGGATAAGTAGATACCACTAGTAGTCGCGGAACAGCATATGGATTCAATTCAATTAATATACATTTGACATTGGACATCTTGGCAACAAAAAGTGGCTCCAAACTAACAGCATCGTCAACAACAAGAATAGCTATTTCCGAGCATTCTTTGTCAACTGCGATACCGGAAAGGAGCAAAACTTGCTCATGGCTGGTCGCGTCGGAAGCCTGAAATACAGGTATCCTCCCGTCTGCCTGGCCAAGGCAAACGATAGGTGGCCCGCCTTTCAGTCTTCCTACGTCACCTATGAGAGAGAAACGATCGTGCGTGAGTACAATGTACGGGATAACACTGAGGAATAATAGAAGACTACATCACTAACAACGGCCACTTACAGCGCCAGAGCGCGCGAGAAACCAGCAGTCATCTTTGCAAATCTCCTTGCTACGTCTTCAATACCTGATAGTCCGCACGACGCGCTTTCCAAATGTTGAACCAGTCCAGATATGAGTGCAAATTGTCGTTTACACCTCGGGCACCTGAACTCGTCTTCATCATGCGCAGCGGAGTTCAGATGGGCTTCGAGCGAATACAGGGCCAGAAACGCCTTGTTACAGAGATGGCATCGATATTCTCTGCCGTTGAATGCGATCTGAAGTTGGGAGGTATGGTATGTAATAAGAGGACGTGGGGAAGCCATGATCGAGCCTTCGATAGCAAGACGAAGGGAAATGGCAGGCACTATGTTAAGGGCTTGAACGGCTGCTGTGACGTGATGCCTGGTGATAGGAAGTTGGCTACAATTTCCTTCAATATGTTGTGCCAAACCGGATGACGTCTTAAACTTTGAGGGGCACACAAAACAAGGTATAGATCTTGATCTGTGGACTGGTGACGCATTGTGCTATGTCAATGATTACATGAGGCCATCAGCAAAAAGTCTCGTTAAACACCTACCGCTTTGAGAGCGCTAGGAGTGGCGAATCCTTGGTTACAAATGGAGCAAAACTTGGAACGAGACCGACGCGCGAGTTGTTTGTGTGCAGGTGAATCCCGTACGTGCTGTATAGAAAATCGAAGTTGTCACTGGCCAAGACGAATGCAACTCAATGGCATACCTGATTTAAAGCATGTTCATCTCTGAACTCTCTATCACATTGATGGCACTTGAACATTGGCGTATGAGAGACCCTGTGACGCTTTGCGACGCCATGCGCAATGACTCCTTGGAGAGTCGCGAATGTCCTGGTGCAACCTTTGCATCTGTACATTGCTGTAGGCAGGAAGTTAAGTCTGAGATATGAGATAGCGCTCGCGAACAGGAACCAAGCTTAGGTGGTAATGGTGATGGGAGAACAATGCCCTTATAGCGGAAAGATTTTCTGAATAGAACGCCCCAAAAATCTCCATTAATTACCGTGTTGCCCATTAAGGCCAAATTGACGGTCTGACACGTCCGCCCCGTGAGACTATGCTTACTGGTTACAGTACTTCCATGTTTGGGATTTGGCTTCAGTTATATGATATCAATCAGTGAACGTGCGGCGGCCATTCAACGCTACAGGCTTGCCACATTTTCGTCAGGATCCAGAGTATGCATGCGACTGTTGTGCTCTGTTCACAACTTCATAGTGTTTCCAAACTGGTCTCCTGAGCCACCACCACATCAAGGTACCAGACCTGTACGACACTGAGTATTAATTTACCGGCATGTCAAATGTCATACCCAGGAAACATATTTGTGACTTTTCCATCCTCTCCAGTTCGGTACCAAGAGGTGCAGCTCATAAAGGTGGAGTTTTCGAAGCGTTTCTGTACCTTCGCATTGTATTCATCCGTCGGCGGCACCTTGACCTCTACAGACGTCGCTTTACCGTCCAAAATTTGCTGAATGAGCTGTAATATGTAATCGGTCTCGGAACGTATCAACAAGGAGTCAGCGCTTTCGTAAGACTGTGATAGCTACCTGCACCTCATGCGAATATATTTTGGATGTATGTCCCGTAGAAATATTTGGACCTACAAGTGCTGGGCTTAGCGTGAAAGAACCAGATAATTTCAATGAAACTTACCATCGAGGATAAAGAAATTTGGAAAACCAGGAATTGCTGTGCCGAGATATGCAGTTGGACCACCCGAAGCGCGGTAATAGCTATCGATAGTTTGGTTGTTTCTTCCTTTGACCGGGATTGGGTAGTCATCCTATGACCGGTTTGTCACGTAAATCTCTACAGCCCTTTGTAAAGTGCTTACCGTCACGAAACCCGTTGCCACAATAATAACGTCAAAATCCAATTTCTCGCCTATCGCGTTCAGTCAGCCTGTGGCCAGTATTCCTTTTTGTCAATTCACCATTCGACGTGATAAGACCATCCTCTGCAATCTCTTCGGCAGCTCCCGAGTAGAGAGATACGTTAGGTTGATGAAGCGATGCGAGGTAATTGGTATCAAATAATATCCGCTTGCATCCCATCTCTGACGTCGATAATCAGAATAACGCAAAATAAAACATACGAAAGCATTACGAACGATGCTTCGGTATAATTTGGGCGCGATACTTCTTTGGCGCGGCAAAACACATGTACGAGACAACTAACTATAAAGGACCTTCACCAAGTACCATTGTATCAAGATTGAAAAAACTTACCCATTGCATCAGGTGGCGAGTTTTCGCGTTGCTGAATACGACGAAGTATAAGAATTCGCTCAACAGAAATTGACAAATCCGTGTCAACAGCAATGCTCCAGGAACACTGTCATTCAACCAAAATGTGAAAGTAGAATAATTGCTGCGCATCTGCATCGAGCTCTAGATTTTTCGTGTAACGCAAATAAAATCTCCACTTACCGACGGGAAGACCCACGATGGTGTGCGAACAAAGTTAGTCACTTGCACCGTCGGATCTTCGGAAATACGTGGAACGATCTGGACGCTGCCAACGAGGTCATCAAGTGCCCTCCGATAACGATAGGGCAAATCCCTACGCTGTAGGACCGCTTCCGATTACTGCCACTCTTTTGCCTTTCAGTTCCACGTCATGCCTCCACCGTGCTGAATGGAACATTGCTCCCTTGAATTTCGATGTTCCTCGCACATCTGGCCAATGAGGGACGTTAAGAACGCCGATGGACGATATGACAATGTGCGCATCCGTGAACACCTTGGCGCCTGTGTTAACGTTCTCGACTACAATGTGATACTGTTGAAGGCAATCGTCCCACTCAGCACCAATAACTTTGCTGTTAAACTCGATGTTCGGGAGAAGGTCATACTTCTCCGTCAGCTCTTGCCAATAGGCAAGGATCTCGGGCTGATAACCATGTGTGCTCTTCCAATTACGGAGGTCCGAGGATAGGGAAAAAAAGTGCATCATGACGTCGGAAGAACACCCCTTGGAACATATTAGATGAGAGCAGAAAGTTCTTTATGTATACGCCACCGGATAGGTATTGGCCTAGAATTATATGAGCAACTAGCCATAAACGAGGTCAAAGTACCCACGCGCCAAGTCCCCCCGATTCCTGCAGCGCTTTCATAAATCTCGTGTGCATCAGGCGCGCCGAGCGAGTCTAGTGAAAGTTCCGCACATACCACAAAATTCTTGTAACCTAGTTTGCGTTTTAACGCGATTGCAAATGTCAGCCCTCCGCAGCTGAAAAGACGTGAGGTAGCCCTTCTCAAATCGTGGAAGTAGAACATACCCGGCGCCTATAACAACAATTTTCGGTGTTGACGCTGCCATCGTGGCTGGTGAGAGCAGATGTACGTCGTGACCTGAATAATGTCGGTCGTGTTCTCCCTTACTTATACATTGCGGATAATGAAGACGAAACTGATTAGGCCCCACCCCCATCCTACACTCCACCACCTCCTGAGTGCTGGAACGAGCTACGTCCAAATCTCATAAACTATTGTAGACGAGACTGGCAAAATCCTTACCACCGTGTGGATAAATGAAGACGAAACCGATTAGGCCCCACCGCTGCCATTCTGCACTCCACCATCTCCTGAGCACTGGAACGAGCGAAGCCCAATTTTTTTAAACTGGTTGCGCACGTGCGTTTGGTCACTGGTGCGCCAATTGTCTGCGTCCAACTAGGTCCAACTTGTGCATCGATTTTCAAGGGGTGATGTGGCTGTGTCCAAGTGCACCCGGGTGCACCTGGAGTTAGAGGGAAGAAGACGACAACGGCTGGTTCGGCTGGACACGCCCGTGCGCCGGAGGTGGAGCCAGGCGAGAAGGAGAGGCGAAAGGAATGCAAGGGGTAGACGACGAGCGAGAACGCGTTTTGGGGGAGACAGCGCTGTCACCTGTGCGCCAGGAAATATTCGTTACGGCACCGCTCTTAAACTATGGAGACAAGACTGGCAATCCTTACCACATATCAACATACGCATTGCGAAAAACCCCTCCCTGAGTCTTTCCAAGTTTCACTACTCAACCGCCATGTGTCTTAGGTACGCGATGTGGTATACAATTATTACAAATGTAGCAAAAAACTGAGCTCACGTGGTAACTGGTACCTGCAGACCCATCAGCGCATCATCCAGTCGTCGTGCATCGCGATGATTGGAGTCAAAATTTAAACGATCCAGATGCGGGCTTTAGAATCCGGAATTTAACCATTAGTCCTGCCTTTCTTCCATAATGATACACGACGATATAGTAGAATACAATCCGAGATACCGGTACCTGGAACAGTGCTCGTACGAGCAAAGTAACGAATTCGAAATGTAGGGGATAACAGCATGGCGCATGGCATATGCTCCGCAGATTCGGTTACTTCGAATCGATCTGCCGATTATGCGCTGCATAGATTGCCTCACATCGACGGATCAGATCGAGCAAAGAACGTTTGGGGAGTAACCGCGTCAATGACATCACCTTCGAGGTGCATTGGACCCGAAAAAAAAAAACTGACCGCCGTGTACGATCGCGGATTTTCATTGAATGGTACAGGAATTTGCACGATCAGATGACGTCCGATTGAGCTACCAATGAAGCCGCATTATCTGAGAAACCAAATGAGAAATCCAAGGACTGAGCATATACCTGCTTTGAAACAAGCGTGTCTCGTGAACCCCTATCACATTGCAGGCAGAGTGATCGCGCAGCCGCTGTCCTCACAATTTTCTGGCCCGTCAGAAAATGCCGAAGCTTTGCAGCCAGGCATTTTACCTGCTTCCAGGCTGCTCTGTCTGGAAAAGCTCTATTACACTCAGGGCACGGCGAATGCGCTGAAGAGGTCCGCAGGTGCTTGATAAACGAAAGTATCAACTAAACTGACGATTTCTCTCGTTGAATTTCTTACCTGCTGCAAAGCAGTCTCATCAGGAAACAGCTTATTACATTGATGACAAAACGGATGGGCAGGTGAGTTTCTCAGGTGCTAATAATGAGATAGTCAACAAGGGGATGCCATGAAAAGAGGGAGCTCCAAACCTGTTTCAAAGCACGGTCATCCGAGAATGCCCTATCACACTGTTTACAAAATGCGTGCGCAGGAGAGCTTCGCAGATGCTTCGAATAGAATATGAATAAAAGAAGGAATAATAAAATTGAAATTTCGAGCTTACTTGTTTCAAGGCGGCTTCATCCCGGAACACCCTATCGCACTGTTGACAGAACGCATGTGCAGACGACGATCGATGATGCTGGAGCCAAGGGAAATATAATGTGCATCAATGGAAATCAAATGGATGCATCTGGAGAACCGTACCTGATCCAGCGCACATTCGTCCTTGAAAATTCTATCGCACAAGCGACATTCGTTCATCGAATGCCGCTTGACCTTGCAGTGCGATTCGAGGTATTGGCTAGTGCTGAAGGTCTTGTCGCAAGTCGCACATTCGTAGGCCATTTTTTCCTCTTTTCCCAAAAGGCGCTTCACCAGGAAATCGACAGGGAGAAGGACAACTGAGAAGAGCGTCAGAAAACCAATTTGGGGGGACGTAACTTAATCGTAAACGGATCGCCCAGCTTTTATTCTTAGTTTCGGGTAATCCTCGAACGCCCGAGACGGCAGGGCTTCAGACGGTCCAGACGTTTA